>ENA-UEPW01000928-UEPW01000928.1-human-gut-metagenome-genome-assembly--contig:-NODE-928-length-15642-cov-339.185673_pt1 | contig 15642 bp, 14 predicted proteins | sample MGYA00242935_ERZ507936 | MGnify/ENA primary metagenome ERZ507936 (study PRJEB26167, sample SAMN06115469) | human gut metagenome | host: Homo sapiens | place: China:Chongqing | collected 2016-06-23... | reverse complement strand
TGGCAAAATCCTGGGCAACTTTTTGTTGCTCAGGAACTTATAAATAAAGTTAAATTATAGTGTTGCGGAATTAAGGAAAACTAAAAATAAAAACATAAAAATATGGAAAAGAAAACATTGCGCGACTCTGCTGCTCTTCGTTGGACAGCCTTGTTGCTTTTGGCGCTTGCTATGTTTTGCGCCTACATCTTTATGGACATCCTGTCGCCAATCAAAGACCTGATGCAGTCACAACGCGGTTGGGACTCAGATGCCTTCGGTACGATGCAGGGCTCAGAAACGTTCCTCAACGTTTTTGTGTTCTTCCTGATTTTTGCCGGAATCATCCTCGACAAGATGGGAGTTCGCTTTACAGCCTTGCTCTCTGGAGCTGTAATGCTTGCCGGAGCCTGCATCAAATGGTATGCTGTAAGCGACGGATTTATCGGAAGCGGACTTGAAGCATGGTTCACACAAAATCTCAATCACATCCCAGTATTCGAACAACTCGGAGTATCGCCTTTCTATGAAGGAATGCCTGCATCGGCAAAACTTGCAGCCTTAGGTTTTATGATCTTCGGTTGTGGAGCTGAAATGGGCGGTATTACCGTTAGCCGTGGTATCGTGAAATGGTTTAAGGGCAGAGAAATGGCTCTCGCCATGGGCTCGGAAATGGCTCTCGCCAGACTTGGAGTGGCAACCTGTATGATATTCTCACCCTTCTTCGCAAAATTAGGTGGCGTAATCAGCGTGTCACGTTCTGTTGCATTCGGCGTGGTTTTGCTTTGCATAGCGATGATTATGTTGGTCGTATATTTCTTCATGGACAAGAAACTTGATGCACAAACAGGCGAAGCAGAAGAGAAAGACGAACCGTTTAAGATTTCAGACATAGGACAGATTCTTTCTTCTATGGGATTCTGGCTCGTGTCATTACTTTGCGTACTCTACTACTCTGCAATATTCCCATTCCAGAAATATGCAGTAAACATGCTACAATGTAACCTTACATTCTCAGAGGTGCCGTCTGATTCATTCTGGGCTTCTCCGTCGGTTACTATCGTGCAGTATGTCATCATGCTCATCGTAGCAGCTACAGCATTTATGTTTAACTTCATGAAGAAGAAGGGAATGAAATACACAATGCTATCAATCTCAATTCTTGCCCTTGTAACCTATTGCTATATGGGATACATGAGACAATCGGCAGAATCCATCTTCGCTGTGTTCCCTCTCCTCGCCGTAGGAATAACTCCGGTGTTGGGCAACTATGTAGACCACAAGGGAAAAGCAGCATCTATGCTTGTTCTCGGTTCTCTCCTGCTTATAGCATGCCATCTTACTTTCGCTTTCGTTCTCCCGGCATTCAAGGGCAACGAAATTGGCGGAGTAATCATTGCATACTTAACGATTCTTGTTCTCGGAGCATCATTTTCTCTCGTTCCTGCATCATTATGGCCAAGCGTGCCTAAGCTCGTTGATGCCAAGGTCATCGGCTCTGCTTATGCCTTGATATTCTGGATTCAGAATATCGGACTATGGCTATTCCCTTTGCTTATAGGCAAAGTGCTGACTGCAACAAACGAAAGAGTGACAGATGCCACGCAACTGAATTACACTGCCCCGCTCGTTATGCTTGCATGCTTGGGCGTTGCAGCTCTCGTAATCGGTTTGTTCCTTAAAGTCGTAGACAAGAAGAAGGGACTCGGACTTGAAGAGCCTAATATCAAGGAATAAACGTACCAAGTTCATTATTAACATAATAAAGGCTGGAAGATATCTCAGTTTTGAGGATATCTTCCAGCCTTTCTTCTAGGTTCAAAGACATATCTACCAGTTTATTATACAACCATTTCTGTTGTAACATAATCATCAGCTGACAATACTATATCGACCATACTATGAGTATAGCTTTAGAAGTGTAGTATAATAGAGTAGCCAGCAGTTTAGAACCATCATTGTTGTCTTTATCTTTTGAGAAATGTAAAGAATAAATAACGTATAGTTCTCATAATGAATAGTACAATAAATGGCATTGCGGTTATGATAGATATAACGGCAAATCCTTCAGTTATATAGTAGAATCCTTCAATTCCAGGATATAGTTTGAAGTCAAACATTTCATATTCTTCGTCAGTATAATACACAAACCTATGAAATGTAGAGGTTTCGCAAATAAGAGCATATATCAAATAGCCTAATGCTTGTTGAAATGAGACAGATAAGAGCAATGACAAACCTTTTATTCCGGTTAGGTGCTTTTTGCGCTTTTCCGTGTTCAAGACCAAATAACTGTAATATATCAGGAATACTGCCAATGGAATAAAAGCAAAAAAGAAAAACTCCATAGAGAGACCAATAACATATGGAGTAAATACTAATGATGATAATGCCCAAGACGCAAACCATTTGAGGTATGATTTCTTATATACCTTTTTGGCAATGCGTATTATAAGTCTTTTGTACCAACAACTTACTTTAGATTTGCTATATCTGAGAAAAAGATAAATGGAGACTTGGATAACAGCAATGACCATTACAAGAGCATCAACGCAGATCTTCATATCAAGATAGCGATCAGACATTCCTGAGTGAGCATTAGCCATAGTGCAGCAACTTAGAACAAAACAAAAAAGCATCAATAGTTTCTTCATTTTCTTTAAACCTTTTACATATTTCACATGAGGGTATAAAAAACTCCGGTTATTACTAGTCGGAGTTGAAATCTTTTTTATAGTGCCTGTGGGTGCCTGAGCCTCCCATATTCACTTTAGTGTCGCAAAGTTAGTCGTTTTTATCGTAAGTTCAAAATGATTTAACTCTTTTTTGAGAGAAGCAAACCTGGTAAATATCTCCGAGTGCTAATCAAAAAAAGCCTTAGATTGTTGTTCTAAATAGTCTTTATACTACCCTCTCCACAGATACACCGGCGCATTGTTTGCGCCGTCTTTCTGCAGCACGCCGGTGGCAGTGAGATGCTGCAGCCATTTCTTTGCGGCACTATCGCGCAAGCCTGCCACGCGCTGCAGGATGCGGCGAGTGAGGCAGGTGTGGGTGGCGAAATAGTGACGGAGGAGCGAGAGTAGCTGCTCCTCCGTGTACTGGCGCGAACGTGAAGAGAAGCCGGCACGCTCGAAGCTGACACCACTGCCCACCTCGTTGAGCAACGAGCGCTCGGGACGGAAGCTGATGTTGCGCAGACGGATATAGTCGGCACGCATCTTCTCGTCGGGGAGATCGTCGGGAGCGTCGAGACCTACGGAGAGCGAGAAATAGCCCACGCCGGGGAGGTGGAAGCGTGAGCCGCTGGCAAGTGCTCGCGCCATATGGTCGCGCAGGGCACTGAACGCCGCACGCACGTCGGCTTTCGTGAGCGAGCAGCTTGCCTGGATGTCGTCCTCAAGTGCATGGTCTGACTGCGGTTCGTGCGCAAATAGATGTACATACTTCTGTTCCTTTCCCTCGCCCTTGGCATTCTTGATGCCGTGAATTTCGTACTTGATACTCATAGTTGTGTTTTTCGTTTAGATTATCATTAATGTGTTCCTGCGTCCAAAGTTACAACATTGCGCAAGCGATTGCAAGTATCGGGCAGAAAAAGTTGTGCTATAGTGTTCTTTTTCCTCAACTTCTATTGCATGAAAGTAGTACATTTACGACGTAAAACATCATCAAAAGTCATCGTGCTCCGAACGCAATCTGATCGGACGGCGAACGCAATCTGATCGGGTGGCGGACGGAAACTGATCGGGTGGCGGACGCAGTCCGGTGTCTGAACATAATGTTTGGCACGACTTAAGCAGCACTTTTAGACTCTTTTCACAAAACTTTTACAAACAGAAATGCAGGGGTCTTAGGGAAAATCTGTATCTTTGCAGAATCAGTAGCGGAGGTAAAAGCCTCCGCAGCAAGCAACAAAGAACGATATACGTAACAATCTTGGCGCTGCGGAGGCTTTTACCTCCGCTACTAAAAAACGCTACTAAAAGAACAAGAATGAAACACAACAGAATTACGAAGACGATAGCAGTGGCACTGCTCTCTCTCGCTTGCTCCACAGCCAACGCCCAACAGGGCGCTTGGAGCGGCGACCTCAACGTGATGGGCACGAAGCTGCCGCTGGTGTTCAACTTCTCGGCTGACGGCTGCACGCTCGACTCGCCGGCACAGGGCGCAAAGGATATTCCGGCACAGAAGAGCGTTGCGGAGGACGGCACGATAAAGGTGACGGTGGCGATGATTGGCGCTACGTTCGAGGGCAAGATGGAGGGCGACTGCATCAACGGCACGTTCGCGCAGGGCGCACTGCAGCTGCCGCTCACGCTGAAACGCGGAGCACAGGAGGTGCGCAGACCGCAAACGCCGGTGGCTCCCTTCCCGTACAATCAGGAGGAGGTGAGCTTCGAGAACGCCGGCTTCCGCTTCGGCGGCACGCTCTGCACGCCTGCCGACTGCACAAGCGATACGCCCGTAGTGCTCCTCGTGACGGGTAGCGGACAGCAGAACCGCGACGAGGAGCTGTTCGGACACCGACCGTTCGCCGTGATTGCCGACGCTTTAGCGCGCAACGGCATCGCCTCGCTGCGCTACGACGACCGCGGATGGGGCGACAAGAGCACCGACTTCAGCCGTTTCACCACCGACGACTTCAAGCAGGACGCGGCTGCTGCACTGCAACTGCTGCGCCAACGCTTCCGCCGTGTGGGCATCGTCGGACACAGCGAGGGCGGCACTATCGCTCTGATGCTCGCAGCCGAGGGCAAGGCGGACTTCATCGTGTCGCTTGCCGGTATGGCGGCATCGGGCAGAGAGACCCTCCTGCAGCAGAACCGACTCGCGCTGCAGGCTGCTGGCGTGGCACCCAACATGATAGAGAACTACTGCAAACCTATCGCCAAAGCGCTCGACGCTCTGGCTGCGGGTAAGACTATCGAGGAGATTAGCGATGCTGATGTGCCGGTGGAGATGAAGCCGGTGTTCAGAAAGACGTTGTTGCAGGGCAACTCGCCCTACCTGCGCCATTTCCTGACACTCTGCCCCTCTGCCCTACTGCCGAAGATAAAGTGCCCCGTGCTTGCACTCAATGGCACGAAGGACACGCAGGTAGATTGCGCGCAGAACCTCACAACACTTGAGAAGGGGCTAAGTAACTGCCAGCACGACATCAAGAAGGTGGAGGGCGTGAACCATCTCTTCCAGCATTGCAAGACGGGCATCGTCATGGAGTATCAGCAGATAGAGGAAACGATGGCACCGGAGGTGCTGGAAATAATAACGGAATGGATAAAAACAGTATGAACGAAACACTAAATGTACTTGAAACCCGCCGCAGCGTGCGCGGTTTCGACCCCGAACGTATGCCGTCGGACGAGCTCATCGAGCAGGTGGTGCGTGCCGGCGAATATGCCCCTACGGGCAGAGGTATGCAGTCGCCACGAATGGTGGTAGTGACAAACAAGGCGGTGCGCGACAAACTCTCGCAGCTCAACGCCGAAGTGATGGGCGTAGAATCGGACCCGTTCTATGGTGCGCCGGTGATAATTCTCGTGCTCGCCGACCGTGCTCGCCCTACATATATCTATGATGGTTCACTCGTGATGGGCAACCTGATGAACGCAGCGCACGCCGTAGGATTGGGTAGCTGCTGGATTCACCGCGCTCACGAAGTGTTCGACTCCGTTGAGGGTAAGCTGCTGCTCGCCTCATGGGGCATCGAGGGCGACTACGAGGGCATCGGACACGTAGCGTTGGGCTATGCGCTGAAAGAACCCGCAGAAGCGAAACCAAGAAAGGACGATTATACGATTTGGGTAAAATAAAAAAAGAGGATGTATCAAAATATCCTCCCACAGATTTCACGAATCTACACAGATGGTTAGGTTGCGGAAGTACCCACGAAATTCACGGAATCCACAGAAAATAAGGATGCTATGGTTAGCCAATCTGTGTGGATCTGTGACATCTGTGGGAGAATATACTCAGCAATCAGTTCTGTGTATTCTGCGAATTCTGTGGGAGGACAATCGGATGCGTGGAATTTTGACACACCCTCTTATACAATAGTTAGCTGAGCTTCTCGTCAGACTCTTCCGACTTCTTAGAAGCAGTCTTGCGAGTAGTAGCACGCTTGCGCTTCGGCTTCTCCTCTGTAGTTTCAGAAGCAGTCTTAACGCCTGCCAATTCTGGGTCGATCATGATACGACCGCAGTACTCGCACACGATAATCTTCTTGTGCATCTTGATGTCGAGCTGGCGCTGTGGCGGAATCTTGTTGAAGCAGCCACCGCAAGCGTCGCGCTGTACGTAGACGATGCCGAGACCGTTGCGTGCATTCTTGCGGATGCGCAGGAAGCTTGAGAGCAGACGCGGCTCAATCTTTGTTTCCAACTCGGCAGCCTTAGCTTTCAGCACTTCCTCCTCCTCACGAGTCTCCTGCATGATCTCGTCGAGCTCATTCTTCTTCTCAACGAGTGCCTGCTGACGGTCAGCGATGAGGTCGTTGGTGTGAGCAAGCTCGCGCTTCTTGTCCTCAACCTTTACGTTAGCCTCCTTAATCTTCTTGTTGCAAAGCTCTATCTCAAGGCTCTGGAACTCTATCTCCTTGGTCAGTGTGTCGTACTCGCGGTTGTTGCGTACCTCGTCGAGCTGCTTCTTGTAGCGCTCTACGCTCTCCTCAGCCTCTGCTATCTCGCCCTGCTTCTGAGCGACAGCCTGCTGGAAGCTAACGATGTCGCCCTCGATGTGCTCCACACGTGTCTTCAAGCCTGCAATCTCGTCTTCAAGGTCCTGCACCTCAAGAGGCAACTCGCCGCGCAATGCGCGCTTCTCGTCGATAGATGAGAGAGTGGTCTGAAGCTGGTAGAGGGTCTTCAGTCTTTCCTCTACTGAAATTTCTGATTCCTTTTTTGCCATAGTCTTTGATATTTTAAAAATACATTATCGGATTTGTACATGTGTCGGCGATGAAACACTTCACGCCCTCACAACTGTTTTCTATTATCTCGCGGAATATCTCGCTCGTGAACTGCTCGCTCTGATAGTGGCCTATCACCGCTATCTGTATCTGCTGCTCGCGTCCGAAATACTCATGGTAGTGCATCTCGCCCGTTACGAAGGCATCGATGCCGGCATTCGCTGCGTCGTCGAGAAGGAACGAACCCGAACCGCCGCAGATTGCCACGGTGCGTATCGGGCGGCGCAACAGCTCATTTGCCTGCACACACTCTACGCCGAACACACGCTTGAGCAGGATGATGAAGTCGTCGGCAGCAAGCGGTTCGGCGAAACAGCCTACAACGCCCGAACCATACTCAACACCGTTCATCTCCTTCGCACTCATGAAGCGCACGTCCGTAAGCCCCATCTTCTCGGCAATCTTGTAGTTGACACCGCCCTTCGCATTGTCCATGTTGGTATGGAGCGAGAGGATGACGATGCCCTGCGCAAGGGCCTTCATCACGCAGCGCTGCACATAGTCCTCACCAGTGAGGCGAGAGAGCTTGCGGAAGATGAGCGGATGGTGCGACACTATGAGGTTGCAGCCCTTTTGGGCAGCCTCGTCGACGATACGTTCAGTAACGTCCAGACACAATAATGCCCCTGATACTTCCGCCTCTGTCAATCCAACTTGCAAGCCAGCATTATCCCAGCTTTCCTGCAAGGGCAGAGGCGCGAAACGTTCAAGGGCTTCAATTACTTCCTTTATTTTCACGCTATTCAGCCTTATGTATGTCGATAGAATATCTATTTAGAGATACAAAGTTACGACTTTTTTGGCAAAGCAATAGCTCTGTGCCCTCTTAATTAGAATATTTTAACGACAAACGTAGGAGGCTACGGTATTACAACTCGACGCTTTCGATGCGCAGTTTGACGAGTCCGGCAGGCACGCGCACTTCCACAACGTCGCCAGCCTGCTTGTTGAGCAGCGCCTGTGCTATGGGCGACTTGATGGAAATCTTGCCCTCGGTGAGGTTCGCCTCATGCGGGTTCACCACCATATACTTCATGCTGCGGTTGTTGGCGATATTCGTCAGTTCTATGCGGCTAAGCAGTCCGACGCGGTCAGCCTGCAGGCGTGAGCGGTCAATGACACGTGCGTTCTCAAGCACCTTCTGCTTGAAGCGTATCTGTCCTAACAGTCTGCCCTGCTCGCGCTTGGCAGCATGGTATTCGAAGTTCTCGCTAAGGTCGCCCTTGTCGCGTGCCTCAGCAATGGCGTCGCGCACACGCGGCAGTTCTACGAGTTCAAGTTCTCTCAGTTCGGCTACAAGCTTGTCGTAGCCCTCTTGTGACATATATTCCATTATAAGTTTTGAGTTTTATCAAATATTCCAGTCGTCGGGATTGCACGTTGCCTCCACTTTGTTTTCAATATTATCGGGCAACGCAGGGAAGAAGTCGATGCCCGTGATGCGCTCCACCTCGTCAACCGAGTTGGCATAGTCACCCTTCGGTCGGTTGCCGTCACCATTCTTATATATAAAGCCGATAGCCTTCGGTTCGCCCGTCATACAGAGCACCACTTTGAAGAAGGCATCGGGCACCGAGACACGGTTCTTGCCGATGGTTTTCTTGCTGTTCTTGTAGAATATCGGACCGCACACGATGTAGAGCGCACCGTCCTGCTTAGCCCACTTGCGGCACGCTTGCTCCATCTCGTTCCAGTCGCCACGGTTCAGTTGCGGTGCCTGCGGACAGATGTTTGTGAAGAGGAACGACTCGTCCATAGCCTGCGCGCTCCATTTGTTGTCGCCAGCCGGACACATATGACCACGGTCGTAGCCCGAACGCACATAGTCGAAGTCGACAGCGCGCGGCTCTGGCACATCGGTGTCCTCATGAAACTTCGCATCGCTGCGCTTGCTATTGCCCGTAAGACGCTCCGCGGTGAGGCACCACGCCACCCAGTTGGGCACACGGCGATTGCTGTTATACGACACGGTGTAGCCCGTGCGGCGCAGTATCTGTTCGGATACCGATGTTAGGCGCGCCGGAATCTCCAGGTCCTTGTACTCTGCAGTCGCAGCAACGGTTGCCGACGACTTCTTGCTGCCGGAAGAAAGGCTACTCTCGCCCACTCCGTCAGCCGTCGTATTCTCAACTATGCCTATAGCCGCCTTACTCTCGGCAAGCTTTGCGTCCATGCGCTTCGCCACTTCGCCGCAAGAGCAGAACACTGGCAGAAGACAGCACGCAACAAGTATTGTTCGTATTTTGTTCATTTTAGATTTTTGAATTATGAACCCAACATTTCCTTCAGACTCTCCACGCGCCACAGCCGTTCGTGCTCATACTCCTCTGTCTTTTCGTGCGCCCATATAGTTTGAAAAGGCACATGAACAGCGTAGGCACCAATCTGCAATGCAGGAGCGATGTCGCTTCGGAAGCTGTTGCCCACCATAAGCAGTTTGGCAGGCGACACCTGCAGTTCGGTGCAAAGATTATGATAAGCCTCCTCCGTCTTGTCGCTCACGATGCTGACCACATCGAAGAAAGGTGCAAGTCCAGAACGGCGCAGCTTGTTCTCCTGGTCGAGCAGTTCGCCCTTGGTGAAGACAGCCAAACGGTATCGACGTGCGCCATGTTCATCAGTCTGGTCGTGCAGATAGCGCAGAGTCTGTTCTACCCCTTCAAGCGGTGTGGCATCAATGTAAAGCAGACTCTTTCCCAACTCCACTATTCTGCCAATGATATCGCCAGTTACTGTTCCACGACTCACCCTCACCGCATTCTCTACAAGCGAGATAGTGAAAGCCTTGCAGCCGTAGCCCATGTCAGCCATGTTCGCTGTCTCGGTAGCGAAGAGAGCCGCTGACACCTCCTCCTTGCTTCCCCACGGGGCAAGCAGACGGCAGTACTCATGTTCCACCGCCTCGAAGTGGTTCTGCAACTCCCAAAGCGTGTCGTCGGCATCGAAAGCAATAGCGCGTATGCCCTGCAGTTTCTCGTGCAGGGTTGCGCAATCAGTATTGTTCATCATTTACTAATTATCGTTCAGCGTTTACTTCGTGTTTTTCATTCGTCCATAAGCGTCGAGCGAATAGCGACGCGCCACTTTCACAGCCACCACCGTAGCTACAATCGACGAGCAGAACACGCCGAACAACAGTAGCACGAAGAGCACTACCGCATCGACTACCGTCATTCCGCCCATAATCATAGCCCACATCATAACCGCACCTGCGCCTACGGACGTGCCACCTACCATAGCACTTATGCCACGCGTGGCTGCCTGTTGCACAGCACGGCGTGTGAGATAGCCCAACGCCTCGTGATGCGTAGCGCCGTTGCCAAGCATATAATAGTAGAATTGGTTGTGATGACGCAGTCCGGCGTAGTACATAGACAACGCGCGAGCCAACACATCAGCCGTGCCTGTGAGCAATATAGCGAATACTGGCAGCATGAAGCGCGCACTGAGAGCTGCCAGTGACGTAATGTTGACGAGCGACATACCCACGCCCGTAAGCATGGTGCCAACGAAGAGTCCGGCTATAGCAGGAAGCACATACGACGTAGAGCGCAGACGCGCCTTCACTTTCACCTCTATTGCCGAGTAGAATAGCATGATGATGACGAACACAATGTCGAGTGCGATGCTGTCCCACTGCACGAGCCAATAGACAATGGAGCCTATGATGCCCACTCGCAGTGCCATAGAGAACAGACCTTTCATCATCTTGCCAACCATGTTCACGCCTGCCATTCCCATCACTACGATGGGTATTATTATGAAAATGACACCGAGTGTCAATGCTATCCAGAGATTTACCATAGCTTAAATTGTTTGGTTTATAAGTTAACCCTTTTATTGCACACAGCGAGCAGAGTCTGATCGCCGGTTGCTACAATCAGCGCAACGCCTTCCGAACGCTTCTGCATGATATAGTCAGCCACGAGTCGGCATCCTGCTTCGTCCTGTCGCGATGTGGGGTTGTCGAGCAACAACAGTTGACGTTCGAACATACCAACAAGCGTAAGCGACGCTCGCTGAGCCACCGCCTTCTCCATCTCGTCGAAGCCCTTCTGCATACAGTCGTCAGCAACGCCGAGGCGCATCAATTCTGCTGCCACCGCCTTTGCCGAATAGGCATAGTCGGCGTTGACTTTTAGGGCGAACTGACTCTTCACCACCTCCTGCACGGTGAGCCCCTCAAAGTCGAGCGAGTCGGGCTGATAGGCGATGAACTGGCGGAAGTAGGTGCCCGTAGTGGCTGTGACGGGCTCTCCATCGATGCTCACCCACCCCGATTTAAGCGGTCGCATACCAAGCATAGCGAGCAGCAGAGCCTTGCGCGACTCTGTATTGCCCGTTACGGCAACCGCATCACCTGGCCGAGCCACGAACGAGACATCACTGAAAAGTGTCTCCCCACCCTTCACCGCCGTAGCATTCTTAAATTCAAATATCATCGTTGTTTCGCTTTCTTAGTTTCATTATAAAGTACAAAAGTACAGAAAACAATTGTAAACTGGAAGCGAATGGACTAAAAAAACGGCATTAGTTTGTGGTTGTCAAAATGAAGAGTTAATTTTGCAACCTGATAATCATGCGTTTTTTAGCAGAAAGAACGTTTTTTCATAGCAGACCAAATCAAAAGTAAGAATGACATTTTCAACACAAGATATAACAAAAAAGTGCGCCTCGCTGCCTGCCTCGCTGATTGCTGACGACGTGAACAGCGCACTGCAAACGCACCATTCACTTGTCATCACGGCTCCGCCTGGCGCCGGCAAGTCGACATTGCTGCCCCTGACCATCCTCTCCTCGCTCGGCGAGGGCGAGAAGATACTCATGCTCGAGCCGCGCCGACTGGCTGCACGACAGATTGCGGAGCGCATGGCGCAGATATTAGGCGAAACGGTGGGCGAGACGGTGGGCTACAGAGTGAGGTTCGAGAGCAAGGTGTCGAAGCGTACACGTATCGAAGTACTGACAGAGGGCATCCTCACACGTATGCTTGTAGACGACGCAACGCTCGACGGTGTGAGCATCGTCATCTTCGACGAGTTTCACGAGCGTAGCATCAACTCCGACCTTGCACTCGCACTAACACGCCAGGCACAAGAGATTATACGCCCCGACCTGAAGATTGTTATCATGTCGGCGACTATCGACGCCTGCGGTATCTGCGCAGCTTTGAAGGCTCCGCTAATAGAGAGCGAGGGCCGCATGTTTCCCGTCGAACTGCATTACGCCGACGAGGACACCGATCCGCGCGACATTGCCGCCGTAGCAGCCTCAACTACTATCGAAGCATTGAAGAAACACGAAGGCGACATACTCGTGTTTCTACCAGGACAGGCAGAGATAGAACGCTGCTTTGAGCTTCTCAGCAACTCTCAACACCTCAACCCATCACCATCTCAACACCTCAACACCACACCACCTCAACCCATCACCACCACAACACCTCACCATATCACCATACACCCTCTTTACGGCAACCTCTCGCCAGAGAACCAGCGTCGCGCCATCGCCCCGTCTGCACCTGGCGAGCGCAAGATTGTGATAGCAACGCCTATCGCCGAGACATCTATCACGATCGAGGGCGTGCGCGTAGTGATTGACTCCGGTCTGTGCCGACAGGTAGTGTTCGATGCACGCACCGGACTGAGCCATCTTCAGACCGTGCGCATCAGCATGGACATGGCTACACAGCGCATGGGTCGCGCCGGACGTGTGGCAGAGGGCGTGTGCTACCGCCTTTGGACGAAAGCGTCGGAGCATCTGATGGCTGAGCAGCGCAAACCGGAGATTGAGGAAGCCGACCTCGCGCCGATGGTGCTCGACACGGCTGCCTTCGGCGAGAGCGACGCAGAAGCCCTTCCGTGGCTCACCATGCCGCCACGTGCCGGTGTGTTCAAGGCGAAAGAACTGCTCATGTCGCTCGGTGCTATCGACGAGAACGGCAATATAACGCCTATCGGCAAGCGCATAGCAGCACTACCCTGCCACCCACGTATCGCAAGAATGATTCTCGCAACAACCAATCTCACCACCTCAACATCTCAGGGGGTGCACTTGTCTCAAGTGCACCAACAACACCTCACCACCTCAACATCTCACCACAACACCACCTCTTTAGCTTGCGACATAGCCGCTCTGCTCGAAGAAAAAGACCCACTATCCGAGACCGGTGGCACCGATCTTACTCTGCGCCTCTCCGCCCTGCGCGCCGCACGCCGTAAGGGTCAGATGGGCAGATGGCAGCGCATAGCGAAGATTGCAGCCGAATATCGTCGCATGGCACACACCGACGAGGAAAACCGCGACCCTGCACCTATGGAGGTGGGACTGCTCGTGGCTCATGCCTATCCGGAGCGCATCGCACACAGCACGAACAGCATCGGTAGCTACCGCCTTGCAAGTGGTGCCAATGTGCAGCTGGATGCCACCGACCAGCAGTCGGCTCACTCGTGGCTTGCCATAGCATCGCTCCATAGTGCACCTGGCACTACGGGCAGAGTGTTCCTCGCTGCACCGTTAGACCCAGAGGATCTAAACACAGAGTTCGTAAAGGAGGTTGACAACATTTCGTGGGACACCAAGCAGGGCTGCGTGGTGATGCAGCGCGAACAGCGCATAGGCAAACTCATGCTCAGCGAGAAACCGATACACGATGCCGACAAAGAACAAGTGAAGAGCATAGTGTGCGAGGCGATGAAGAAGGACGGACTGACGATGATGGCATGGAGCGAGAAAGCCGTGGAGCAGGTGCAGCGACGTGTGGCGCAAGTGGCTGCGTGGCACCCCGAACTGGCGTTGCCCGACGTGTCGACCGAGCACTTGCTGAGCACAGCTGCCGACTGGCTGCCGTTTTATCTTGAAGAAGGAGGACGCGTGAAGTCGAGCGTTCAGGAACTGAGAAAGCTTAACCTTGCAGAGATAATATGGAACCTCCTGCCGTACGAAGCGCAGCAGGAGGTAGACCGACTGGCACCGACACACATCGAAGTGCCTACGGGGTCGCGCATACGCATCGACTACCGTACTGGAGCCGAAGCCCCCGTGCTGAGCGTGCGTCTGCAGGAGTGCTTCGGAATGGAGCGCACACCATGTGTTGACGATGGCAAACGACCGGTGCTTATGGAACTTCTGTCGCCGGGTTTCAAGCCCGTGCAGCTGACGCAAGACCTTGCCAGCTTTTGGCAGGGCACTTACTTCGAAGTGCGCAAGGAGCTAAGACGCAGATACCCGAAGCACTACTGGCCCGAAAATCCACTGGAAGCAGAGGCAGTGAGGGGCGTAAAAAGAAAATGAACGCTTATGTAGTATTAATAAACGTTCATTGTATAAGACAGTAAAAGTTACGATTAATCCATACGCGTCGGTCGACGCGGATGTCTGCGTCGGTCGATGCGGATGTCTGCGTCGGTCGATGCGGACGTCTGCGCCGGTCGATGCGGATGCCTGCGTCGGTCGATGCGGATGCCTATATATAGACAAATACAAGGCGCAGTATCTGCAAACATCCGCCAAACCTTAAATCTACAGGCTTTTTAATAAGCCTTTATGCGATAGATTATACCCAACTCCAAGCGGTCGGTGTTGTAATCGGTGAGCGTGCTGCGACGTGTGTAGTTGTACTTGCGACCTGCATACGAGAGGAACACACGGAAGTCTTGCTTCTTCACGGGGAAGTACTCCAAGGTGCCAACATAGCCATAGCTGCGACGATAGTTGTGCAACAGCTCGCTGTTGCATACGGTCGTGATGCCATACATGCCCTTCAGCTGAAGGTTCCACGATGGTGCGAACTGCCAGTCGGACTTGGCTGTTAGCGTGTGATACTTCACCTTGCCGAAGTGGGGATTGACCTCGGTTTCATCATCAGCGACATTAAGCAACGGCATCACTTCTGACGTGGCGATGCCGAGCTGGTCGAGGTCGTCGAACGCACCCATATAGTCGAGGTAGCACTGTAACTTGGGCAGATTGAGTTGCTGTCCTAAGGTTATCATCTTGCTGTACTTGCCCTTGGCCTGTGTCTGCACTCCACACGACCAGCGCGTGTTGAGCACTCCGCCGAACATCGATCCGTTCCAGTTGAGGATATATACAAAGGGGGCGTTCGACTTCTTCAACGGTGCCACCTTGCTGCCATTCACAATCACGGGAGTCTCGCCATATCGTTCGGAAAACTTCTCCTGATACGTATTGCTCACCTCTACAGCTATCTCATGATTGGGCGTGGGATGATAGCTTGCCATCACACCCGTCATAAAATCGCCCATATTGCCCACTATGTCCGAATACTCGTAGACATAAATCGGGTTCTCGTCAAACTCATAGCCGCCCCACAACTGCGCCAACTTACCGCCAGCGATAGTGAACTTGTCGTTTATGTTGTAACCCACCATCATAATATCGGTAGCCTTAGCAAAGTTGTCAAGGCTCTGACCTGCCGACGACTTATTTAGTCGGTGACGCAGACGATAGAAGAGTTTGTCGTTGATGGTGCCTTTGATCTCAAGACGCAACTGACGATTGGCAAACTTCGAGTCCCACTCGTCGGTGCGACTGTCGTGCTCAGCCCTTACCGAACCGGCAAAGTTGACGTAAACATTGAAGGCATCATGCTTCTTCTCCAGTTTGGTTATACGCTCGGCGATTGACTGCACACCGTCGTCGTTGCCACCCATAAGCGTGTTATTACC
>ENA-UEPW01000925-UEPW01000925.1-human-gut-metagenome-genome-assembly--contig:-NODE-925-length-15685-cov-4.378716_pt1 | contig 15685 bp, 8 predicted proteins | sample MGYA00242935_ERZ507936 | MGnify/ENA primary metagenome ERZ507936 (study PRJEB26167, sample SAMN06115469) | human gut metagenome | host: Homo sapiens | place: China:Chongqing | collected 2016-06-23... | reverse complement strand
TTTGAATCTCTTTGAAAGATAAGTTTGCGTTTATTCTGAAATATTTTCAGGGAGTTTGTGACTATACACATTTATTGTAGAATTAAGTCAATATCCGGATAAGATATCCGTCGTATCTTTGTTGTCTTCTTGATAATCTCTTGTAAATTATATACTTTTGCATTGTCCCAATTAACATGCTATGCCATGAATGTCAAAATAGAAGAAAGCTGGCGAAAACGCCTTCAGGAAGAATTTGATAAACCATACTTTGAGCAGTTGGTCACATTTGTCAAGAACGAATACAGAAGCGCCCATGTGCTTCCTCCCGGACACCAGATCTTCCATATTTTTAATGCCTGTCCATTCGAGAAAGTGAAGGTTGTTATACTTGGACAAGACCCTTATCCCAATCCGGGGCAATATTACGGAGTCTGCTTCTCCGTCCCGCAAGGAGTTCCCATTCCTGGATCACTGGCCAACATATTCAAAGAAATACACCAAGACTTAGGCAAACCGATCCCCACATCCGGCAATCTGGACCGTTGGGTAGAGCAAGGCGTGTTTCCTATGAACTCGGTCCTGACTGTACGGGCTCACGAAACCGGCTCACATCGGAATATGGGATGGGAAACTTTTACAGATGCAGTGATAAAGAAATTGAGCGATGGACGTGAGAATCTGGTATTCATGCTGTGGGGAAGTTATGCAAAAGAGAAGATCGCCCTTATCGACACCCATAAACACTTGGTGCTGACAACCGTGCATCCGTCTCCACGCTCTGCTGACCATGGTTTCTTCGGCTGTAAACACTTCAGCAAGGCGAATACTTTCCTCCAAAGCAAAGGTATTCAAAAGATTGACTGGTAAGAAGTACGAGTTCCGGACATCCGGGTGTAGCCATTCCGGACATCCGGGTGTGGAGAGCGGTAACATCCGGGTGTAGAAAGGCGGAAGATGGGCATGTTACCAAACTTTTCTGCTTGCTTTTCGTTCTTTTCCTACTTGTTTTAGTAAAAAAGGACCTTTATGTTGAGGGAACTATCTCCACACAGATGTATATCGGCACGGTTCCCTGCGTTTTTGTAAACAATACCGGCTACCCGTTTCAACGGCAGGTAGTGATACAAGTGTACTACAGGAATCCGGTATGTATCACTCCTTGCACACCATGTTTGTCAATGCTTGCAAAACAAAGTGTGATAGAGTGATAGAGATTTTGAAAAAATAATAATGATATGAAGCATAAAGTTTGTTTACTCTTCACGTTCCTCTCTCTTTCCGTATCCGGTATTTCCGTAACGAACGGACAAGATTCAATACGCCAAATTCCGCTAAGCGATCTGGAAGTGCAAATCCGATGGGTAAATCCTACTGCCATACGTGCCTATCTGGACGACACAAAAACAGCATTGGGAGGAAAAGCTCCCGCGCTTTACGAAAAACTATCCCGTCTGGAAACACTTCTACCCGGCGTGCAGCAGGCCTTCTCCGATAAGGTTTCCGGCAACACGATCGACGAAGTAATTGGCCAAGCTCAAGAAATACTTGCCTTGAAGCGTGAGATCATCCTGGCCAACCCGCTGCTGGACATGGACAAGATCATAGTGGCCCGTTACCGTTTGGGAGATAAAGCCCGTAAGGCGATGGGCCCGTCGATGGGAACTTCGACAGCCAACTACAACTCGCTATTTTCCAACTCGCGTAAAGGCTACGATGCCGAGATCGACTTGCTCACGGGCTTGCGCGGACAAATCGAAAGCAGCCGGATATACAAACCCGAAGCCGATGTTCCCATTTCGGACATACAGCTCCACTGGGATGCCGACCGCCTCCTCTTCTCCTCGCTCGACAAGAACCGGAAGTGGCAGATATACGAAATGAACATCGACGGAAGCAACCTTCACCAAAAGATCACCGTTGATGAGCCGGATCTGGAATTCTGCGACGCCAATTACCTGCCGGACGGGAAAGTGGTGGCGACGACCAACATCGGTTACAACGGCGTTCCTTGCGTGCATGGCGACGATGTGGTAGCCAACCTTGTCTCCTTTGACCCCGAGACGCGTGACTTGCGCCGCCTCACCTTCGACCAGGACGGGAACTGGTCGCCTATCGTGATCCCGAACGGACGCATCATGTACACCCGTTGGGAATATACGGACCTGACACACTATTTCTCCCGTATCGTGATGCACATGAACCCCGACGGGACGGAAAACAAAGCGCTCTACGGCAGCGGCTCCTATTTCCCGAACAGCACGTTCGACATGAAACCGCTCTCCAAGCACAGCAGCCGCTTCATCGGCATCATCTCCGGCCATCACGGGACGGCACGTTCAGGGCGGCTCGTCATCTTCGATCCTGCCAAAAGCCGGAAAGAGGAAAAGGGGATGATACAGGAACTGCCGTTCAAAGACCGCCCGATCGTCCCGATCATCAAGGACGAATTGGTCGAAGGCGTCTGGCCTCAGTTCATGAAGCCGTACCCGCTCAGCGAAAAATATTTTTTAGTTGCCTGCAAACCGGCCAAGGATGCGCTTTGGGGAATTTACCTGGTAGACGTTTTCGATAACCTGACACTCATTGCCGAGCAGGAAGGGGAAGGTCTGACCGCTCCCATCCCGCTGGTAAAACGCGAAACGCCTCCTGTCATTCCTTCGAAGATCAAGCCGGACAGCAAAGAGGCTACGGTCTTTATCCAGGATATCTACGAAGGAGAAGGTACGCAGGGCGTTCCCCGAGGCACGATCAAGGCTCTCCGTATCTTTGCTTATGAGTATGCCTATATCTTAGCTCCTTCCGATCACGATGCACAGGGAATACAGAGTGGATGGGATATCAAACGTATACTCGGAACAGTCCCGGTCGAGGAAGACGGTTCCGCGCTATTCACCATTCCCGCCAACACGCCGATTTCCATCCAGCCGTTGGATAAAGACGGGGCAGCCATCCAGTGGATGCGCAGCTGGCTGACTGGGATGCCGGGCGAGATCGTCTCCTGCGTCGGTTGCCATGAGGACCAAAACAGCATACCCATTCCCAAACGCACGATTGCTTCGACCAAGCAGGCACGCCGGCTGGAAACACCGGAAGGAGGTGTCCGCCCGTTCACGTTCCGCCTGGAAGTGCAACCGGTACTGGATCGTAACTGCGTCTCTTGCCACAACGGGAAAAATGCCGAACCGGACTTCCGCAAGGATCAGATGGTCACATATAAGAGAGGTATCTTGACGAAAATCAACAAGCAGTATGACCAGAGCTATCTGAACCTGCACCCATACGTGTACCGTCAGGGACCGGAATCAGACATCTATGTCCTCAAGCCGGCCGAGTTTCACGCAAGCAACAGCGAACTGATCCGCATCCTGCAAGCCGGACACCACGGCGTAGAGGTTCCGGAAGAGGATATGCGAACGCTCTATGCCTGGATCGATCTCAACGCGCCTTATTATGGGGCTTTCACCCAAATAGACCTGAAGCCTCAATCTCCCAAAGGTCAGGTGGAACGCCGTATGGAGCTGGCCGAGAAATACAGCGGTGTACGGGTTGACTGGCAAAAAGAGATTGCCGACTACGCCGACTGGCTGAAAGAAAACAAAAAGGCAGACGGCATTACCGGAGCAACGACCGGCGAAACAGTCGAAATAAAGAAGCCGACCAAACCGGTCCGCCCGGTCAAGGTAAAGGGATTCCCGTTCGACACGCAGACGGCGACTGCCCGGCAAGCCGCCCAAGGCGAAACGACCCGCCGCATCTCCATCACTCCGGATGTGCATATCGACCTGGTATGGATTCCCGCCGGCAGCTTTGTGATGGGTAACAACCGAACTCCCTCCGCTTCGCCAGCATTCAAGGCAAACGTGAAGGAAGGCTTCTGGATGAGCACGACCGAAATCACGAACGAGCAGTTCCGCGCACTTTTCCCGGAACACGATAGCCGGTACATCGGACAGACTTGGAAAGATCATACTACCCCCGGCTATGCAGCCAACCGGCCAAAACAGCCTGTCGTGCGCGTCAGCTGGGACGAAGCGAATGCTTTCTGCCAAAAGATCAGCGAAATATCAGGCAATACAGTTTCTCTGCCTACCGAAACACAATGGGAATGGGCAGCACGCTCGGGAAGCGCAGATGATTTCTGGTTCGGATCGACGGAGAGCGACTTCGGTGCTTTCGAAAACTTGGCAGACAGTACGACTGTCGATCTGGCGGTAACAGGCGTAGATCCGAAACCGATGCGGGCAAACGATCCCATGCGTAAGTTCTGGGATTTCCTACCGAAAATCCTGAACGTAAACGACCACCAACTGATCAGTTGCCCTGTTGCCTCTTACCAGCCCAATCCCTGGGGATTGTACGACATGAACGGGAATGTGGCGGAATGGACAGCCTCCGATTACATTCCTTATCCTTTAAAAGAAAAGGCAAACAAAAAGACTGCCGAGAAGAAAGTTGTACGAGGCGGCTCCTGGCGTGAACGTCCTAAATACTCCACATCGGCCGTCCGTAAAGCCTACCTGCCTTGGCAGCGGCCGATGAACGTCGGCTTTAGGATTATTGTCGAAGATATGTAAAGGCGAAAGCCCTATTCTCGCGCTTAACGCGGGGACAAGGGATTTTGGAACTTTACAAAACTTCAAGAAAGCTGCGTCCATTGCCGGCGCGATTCACACAGATGCGGACAGGGATGCGCTCTGTCATTTCCTGCACATGCGAGATGACGCCGATCTTGCGTCCCTGCGTCCGCAAACTTTCCAAAGCATCCATCGCCACACGAAGCGTCTCGGCATCCAAAGAACCGAAACCTTCGTCAATGAAAAGGCTTTCAACCCGCATCCGGTTGGATGAGAGGGAAGACAGGCCAAGCGCCAGTGCCAACGAAACAAGGAACGATTCGCCCCCTGAAAGGCTATGGACGGTACGCACCTCATCGCACATATCCCGGTCGATCACCTGCAAGGCAAGCGTTTCGGGAACCCGTTCCAGCCGATAACGCCTCGTCAACTCGCGCAGTTGCACATTGGCATAGTTCAACAGTATATCGAGCGTATATCCTTGCGCTATACGACGGAACTTGGCGCCGTCGGCAGAACCGGCCAGTTCGTTCAGCTTCGCCCAACGTTCGCTTTCCGAACGCCGGACATTCAATTCCTCCTGCAGACCGGAAACTTTCGCCTTGTTCTCCGTCTGAGTACGAAGCCGGAAAGCAAGTTCCGTCTTTTCCTGTGTGAACCGGGACAAGATAACTTCGAGTGGCTCTCCACCCGAAGAATCCAAATAATCAGCTGTCCATTTGTCTAAAGCCGCCTTTCTCCGGAGCAGGTCGGCAGAGGCCTCGGTCAGGTCTTTTGCAATCTGGTCGGCAATGCCGCGTGTCTGGTCGGCGATGCCGGATTGCTCAGTCTGAGTGGCCGACAGTTTTTTCAAACGCTCTTTCAGTTCTTCCATTCGCCGGATGTACTCCTGTTCTACGCTATCTGCAGATCGGCCATTCAAAAGTTTCTTTCGTTCTGCCTGCAAAGAGGAAAAAGTGGCACGGTTCTTTTCGTGGAGCTGTCCGGATTCTTCGGCTTGCTTTTCGAGAGAAGGAAGGAAGGAGGCGAGAGATTCGCATTCGGCTTTTTGGGCGCTTTCCTGCCGTTCCAGTTGATGGAGTTTCTCGGTATTCCCATGCCACTGACGGGCAAAGTCTGTCAATGTTTTACGGAAGACTTCCGGATTCTGCAACCAGGCTTTCTGCCACTCACTATTGCCGAACAGCAGGTCGGCAGCCGAAAGGGACTGGGTCAACAGGGTGGATTGCTCTTTTACAATAGCTTCTTCCCTCTCTTGCCGACTGGCAGCGAGTTGTTGCTTACCAGCCATTTCCTTACAGGCGGCCTCGCTATCTGCAAGTTCTTTATGGAGTTGGAGCAACTGCTGTTGCAGACGGGTAAGATGGCGGGTATGAGCGACATAGGTTTCTTTTTTATTCGATAAATCCTGCAATTGAAGGGTTAGAGCAGAAACAGGAGCGACAGGAACCTGATTTGCAAAAGGATGATGCGTGCTCCCGCAAACCGGACAAGGTTGTCCATCCTGCAACCTGCCGCGTAAATCCTTTATGTTACCGGAAGCCTCCAAGCGTGCCTGTTCGATAAGCAATTGCTCTCGTTCCTGGCGAAGTTTCTCGATCTGTTTGTCCAAAGCCGGTGCATCGACAGCTTTCAGTTCCTCTTCCAGGTTCCGGTAATCCGCTTCAGCCCGCTTCAACGCCTGCTGTTTGTTTGCACTGGTCTGTTGCAGGTCGGAAAGTTGTTTATTCAACGCCGCCATCTCCTGCCGGAGCGTTTCGATCGAACGGACAGCCGCATCCATCCCTGAACGGGTGGCCGATGCTGCATCCAAGTGCAACAACAAAGCTGAAAGTTGCTCCGCAATACGTTCCTTCTTTTTATAACGCTCGCGCCAAGCGGTCAGACGGGCAATCTCCTCCGCTCCCTGTCTCCGGCGGAGGACGGCAGCTTGATATTTCTTTTCGGCCTCTTCTTTCCGAAGCATTACATTTTTCAACTGCTGCTCCGAATGTGACAGGTCACGAATGGCTGTATCCAACTGGATATCCAGTTTACGCGCCTGCAATATCTCCTGTTGAAGGGATTTGAAACGAGTCTCGGACTGTTGCTGTTCCTCCACTCCCTTTTCGTATTCATGGCGAGCGACCGTCAACAATTCCGTTGCGTGCACCAACTTATCGGCCGCTTCTTTTTGTTGTCTTTGGCGGATGGTTATCTGCTGTTCGATAGAACGGACGGCCTCTTGAAGGGCCTGTTGCTCCGCTTTCGCTTTCTCGACTCGCTGCAGCTCCTTTTCCGTTCCGGCAAGGCGAGTGCGCAAGTCGTTTTCTTCCTCATCCGTCAATAGCTCGATACCCTGTATTCGCGTTTGGATCAAGTCGAAGGCTTCTTTCGCCCGCGCATTCCTTTCAAATATCTGGCGAGAAATGGCGGAATAGAGTTCGGTTCCGGTCAACTTCTCCAACAAGGAAGCTTTTTCTCCCTGCTCGGCTTTCAGGAAAGTGGAAAAATCGTTCTGCGCCAGCAATACGGAACGCGTAAACTGTTCGAAAGTCAAGCCAATCAAATCGATAATACGGGCTTGCAGATCGGAACGCGTCCCTTGCTCTTCCTCCTCCTTGTCGAGGTTATACAGAGCCAAACGCGGATTCTGCAACCGTCCGTTTTCCTTGTCGCGTGCCCGCGCCACCGACCAGCGTGTCCGGTAGCGGTGTCCGTTCAAGGCCATGAAATCCACTTCTGCAAAACCGGAGGATGTTCCCCGCCGCAGCAAGAAACGAGGATCGCTCTGCGACAATTGTTCATTACTGACATCCTGAAGCTTGACATTATTTTCTTTCGCCTGGTCGGTACGAGGCGTACGGGCGAACAGAGCTAAGCACATCGTATCCAAAAGGGTGGACTTACCTGCTCCCGTAGGCCCGGAAATAGCAAAGATCCCGGCTGAAAGTAACGGCTCCACCGTAAAATCTATTTCAAAATCACCTTCCAACGAGGCCAGGTTACGACCTCGTATCGCTAATATCTTCATAGGGAAACCTCCCGCATTACATCGTTAAACATCTTTTCCAACTCTTCCGGCAAATCTCCCCCGAAACGGTTCGTAAAGGTATGGCGAAGCATATCCAGCGGAGCGATCTTTTGTAAATCCGTATAAGAGAAAGGACGAGAATCTTCCTCTCCCTCCTTTTTCGGATAAGAAGGGATGATGGAAGTCAGGCGTACAGCCTTATCCGCCAGTGCCTCCTCCACCCGATGCCGAAACCCCGGATCTGGCTCCGTCAGCAGTACCTGCACCTCCAGATAAGGCCATAGGCTGCGATCGGCTCCCTCTTCCGCCAACGGTAGGTTGGAAAGCGACAAAAGGACTTCGGCAGGCGACGCCGGTTCCGCCGGAATCCGATGCAGGGCGGTTCGGAGTGGGATGGGCACTGCTTCGAGATCCGACAGGCATCCGTTTTCGAGGGTAAAGGCAACAACCTGATGGTGATAATGCTGTTCGGAGAAAGACATCGGAAGCGGGCTGCCGGCATAGCGTACAGACTCGCGTCCCCCTACCCGTTGCGCCTTGTGGATGTGACCGAGGGCCGTATAGGCCAAGTCCTCATTAAAGGCTTCTACCGATATAGATTCAAGTCCTCCCATGATGGTCCGTTCGCTCCGGTCATCTTCCGACAGTTCAGCACCAGTCGCATGCAAGTGTCCCATCGCAAACAGGGCCTCGCCCGGTTGCCTTTGGCTGTCGGCATAGTCATAGAGCTGGCGATACATTCGGGTAACGCCCTCCACATAGGTATCTTTCCCTTCTTTCGAAGCGGGATAATCTCCCTGACGAAGATAGGGAACAGCCAGACAGATCGCTTCCCGTTTTCCTTCCTTATTATATAAAGGAATCAGAAGCGAATCGAAATCGATCTTGCACAGGTCGGTTCGCGGGACAGCCCCTACAATTGACGTATTCAGTTCTTCCAACAGGGGTATCGGCGCCTCCAGACGGGCTGCCGAATCATGATTACCTGCGATAATCACGATCTGCAATTGTGGGTTACGCCGGTTCGCTTCCCGCAAAAAACGGAAAAAACGGCGTTGGGCGGCTGCCGACGGATTGGCAACATCAAAAACATCGCCTGCTATCAGCAGGACATCAGTCTGCCGCAGCGTCAATATATCGATCAACCACGAAAGAAATGCCTCATGTTCCTCATCACGGTCATACCCGAAAAAGGTTTGCCCAAGATGCCAGTCGGCAGTATGGATTATTTTCAATGACATGTTTTTCCAGATTTAACAAATATGAATCTGATCTTATTTTGGGGATAAAGGTAATGAAACAAACGAACAAAGACAATAAGGGGAGCCTGTGTCAAGCGCGGGAACGAGAGAAATAGATGACGAATCAAATTATTGTCCTATCTTTGTGCCGTCAATAAACAGGGGAACTTTATGAATTGGTTACAAGAGGCCTTTTTAGAGCCTACGATGGTGCAGGCAGTCATCATTATTTCACTGGTCTCTGCACTTGGATTGTATTTAGGACGGATCAAGATATTCGGGATCTCATTGGGTATCACATTCGTATTCTTTGCCGGTATCTTGGCCGGGCATTTAGGGATCGTCGTGAATAAGGATATGCTGTATTTTGCTCAAAGTTTCGGCTTGATCCTTTTCGTCTATGCATTAGGGTTACAGGTTGGTCCCGGTTTCTTCTCTTCGCTGAAGAAGGGAGGGGTAGCTATGAACATGATGGGGTTAGGCGTTATCCTGCTCGGACTCATTATGACAGTCGGTCTGCACTGGGTAACAGGAGTTTCCCTTTCCAATATGGTCGGTTTGCTTTGCGGGGCCGTTACCAACACGCCTGCTTTGGGAGCCGCCCAACAGGCTTTGTTGCAGATAGATCCGGCCAATACCAAAGGGGTGACGGACATGGCTTTGGCGTGTGCCGTCGCTTATCCGCTCGGCGTAGTGGGCGTGATCTTGGCGATTATTATCCTGAGAGCCTTGTTTGCCGACAAGAAACAGAAAGACTTAAAGGAACAACGCGACACGACTACCTATGTCGCCGAGTTTCATGTAAGCAATCCGGCTATCTACGAAAAGAGCATCAAGGACGTAATGAAGCTGACGGACAAGCATTTCGTTATTTCACGTGTATGGAGAAACGGTAAAGTAAGCATTCCGACTTCGGAAACCTTACTTCACGAGCATGACCACCTTTTGATCATCTCCGTTAAATCGGATGTCGAAAATATTAAAGTCCTTTTCGGCGAGCAGGAGAATGTAGATTGGAACAAGGCGGATATCGACTGGAATGCCATTGACAGCCAACTGATCTCGCGCCGCATCGCGGTGACACGCAACCGGGTGAACGGTGTGAAATTAGGCTCTCTCCGCCTTCGTAACCTCTACGGTATCAATATTACGCGTGTGAACCGTGCCGGTATAGACCTGCTGGCCTCTCCCGACCTGCGCCTGCAAATCGGTGACCGGTTGACTATCGTGGGAGAAGCGAATTCGGTAAACACAGTCGGAAAGATTTTAGGGGATGAGATCAAGCGGTTAAACAATCCGAACCTCTTGGCTGTCTTCATTGGTATATCACTGGGGATGCTGTTAGGAGCATTGCCGATCACGTTACCAGGGATGAGTACGCCAGTCAAATTAGGGATCGCCGGAGGCCCGATCATCGTCGGAATCCTGATGGGCGCATTCGGCCCTCGTTTCCACCTGACAACCTACACGACAATGAGTGCCAACCTGATGCTTCGTCAACTGGGGATCATTATTTATTTAGCGGGATTGGGGATCGATTCGGGTGTACATTTCTTCGAAACGGTTTTTCGGGCAGAAGGATTGCTTTGGATCGGGCTTGGATTTCTGCTGACGATCGTGCCGGTGCTGATCGTCGGTTTCATAGCTTCGCAATTTTTCAAACTCGATTATGCGCACAACGTGGTTATGCTCTGCGGGAGCATGGTAAACCCGATGGCATTGAGCTATGCCAACACGACTGTCGATGGCGACGAACCCTCCGTTTCTTATGCCACCGTCTATCCGCTTTCAATGTTTATCCGCGTGATTTCAGCACAATTGGTGCTGATGTTATTCACCTGATCGATCAGGCTTTGGAACACTTGACCAGCACCTTTTCTCCATCCACCAAGGTAGTTGCAAAGAGATAGACGTGGCCTCCGTCGGTGATCTTCGTCCGCTTACGCAGTTCTTCTACGGAGAGAGGAAAATTGCGCACGGTTATATTTGCTTGGGGGATTGTCTTTGATAGTCCTTTACAGAGTTTTCCGGTAAAAGACAGCACTTCGTCCACTCGGAATCTGCGACCGGGAAAGTCGGAAACTAAATGGTCCGATGTATATAGATGGCTGTTCACCTGCAACATCTTCACTCCCGTCCGGACGGCAATCTGCTTAAATGCGCCGGCTTTTAAAACCGAGGCATTCGGTTCATACAAATATGTACCGACCTGACCGGCAGGAACCAATACGGCGCTACGTTCCTCTTCTAATGTAAAAGAGAAAGATTGCATTCCATCCAGTCCGAAATTGATGCACCGGACTGACGGTTCTCTGCCATCAGTCTCTCGTTCCACCACAAAAAGCAGTTCCTTGCATTCGTTCCTAACCGAAAGGACATGCACGGATGTCGTCCCCGGCAACAGCTCCAAAGTCATTTGTATATCTGCCATCGGCGAAAGCTTTGCAATGACGCGCGGGGAACGTTTCAGAAGCGCCGGCAACAGTCCGGGCAGGTTAGGTTCACAATCCTGCAAAGCAAAAACCCGCTTGTTGGATTCTCCTCGGCGTGCAGGATCGATATAGAAAGCATCGACCTCCGGAAGGGTATCAACAACTTGGGCGGCATCAGCATTTATGATCGTTATATTGTTGGCCTCCAAGACAGAAAAATTATGTTTCGCGGCTTCACAATAAACAGGAAAACGTTCTATATAAGTCAAATGTTTCGCCTTGCGGGAAAGAAAATAGCTATCGATTCCCAGTCCTCCCGTCAGGTCGCAAATGGTCCAACTTTCACCAATCAGTTCCTGTTTATAAGCTGCTGTCTGTTCAGATGAACACTGTTCCGCCGCAATCTTAGCTGGAAAAACCAATTGTCCGTTCTCAAACCACGACGGCAACTTCTCCCGGATCTGCCTTCGGACAGCAATCTGATCGACTAAAAAGGGAATATCCATTCCGGGATACTTGGCAGCGGAAAGCAACAGGCGGGTTAAATCGTCTGTTGCATGGTCTTTGATAAACTGTATTTGTGAAGTTGTCAGTTCCATATCGGCACTAAATCAGTGACGACATAGAAAAAGAGGGTGTGTCGTGATATTTGGTGGACACATCCTCTTTTCTGCGGAAAGCGAGGGATTCGAACCCCCGGTACAGTTACCCGTACACCGCATTTCGAGTGCGGCCCATTCGACCACTCTGGCAGCTTTCCTTAGGTCGTCGTTTGCGAGTACAAATGTAGGGAAAATTTAAATTCGTTGTCCCCTCAAAAGCATTTTTTTCCAATAAAAAGGGCACTCTCCTAAAAGAATGCCCTTCCTTTGTTAACGAATTTGCGAATTATTTGAAATAACGGTTGTATAAACCTTCAAATCCTTTACCGTGGCGAGCTTCGTCCTTACACATTTCGTGAACTGTGTCGTGGATAGCATCCAAGTTTAATTGTTTTGCACGAGTGGCAATACGTTTCTTATCTTCGCAAGCACCGCATTCAGCGTCTTTACGTTTCTCCAAGTTTGTTTTTGTGTCCCAAACAACATCACCCAGCAGTTCGGCAAACTTAGCAGCGTGTTCAGCTTCTTCCCAAGCATAGCGTTTGAATGCTTCTGCTACTTCAGGATAACCTTCACGGTCAGCTTGGCGACTCATAGCCAGATACATACCGACTTCAGTACATTCACCCATGAAATGCGCGTTCAAATCTTTAATCATTTCTTCATCACAACCTTTAGCAACACCGATCACATGTTCATCGGCAAAAGTCAATGCACCGGTAGTTTCTACCATTTCTTTAAATTTACTCTTCGGCTGCTTGCATTGAGGACAGAATTCAGGAGCTTCATCACCTTCGTGTACATAACCGCATACTGTGCAAATCCATTTTTTTTTCATCTTTGTAAATTTTTATTGGTTGTATAATCTAAAATAGTTGTAACACTCTTTATTTGTTCTTTGCAAATGTAGGGAAACATTCTAAAACAAGCCCTACAAAAACTCATAAATTTATTCTATCTGTTAATTGATAAAAACTATGAAACCTATCCTTTACGGCCCATGTTATATTAAAAAACTTTCATAAATATGGACACTTCAAAGATTATCAGCCTACTGGGCGAACAAAGCGAATTCCTGTTGGGACACACTTGTAAAACGATCGATAAATCACTTATACACATTCCTTCACCGTCTGTCATCGACAGTATATGGATCGGCTCGGATAGAAATATCCAAACATTAAACAACCTGCAACGCCTGTTAGGAAGCGGACGGTTGGCAAATACGGGATACGTCTCAATACTGCCTGTGGACCAAGATATCGAACATACGGCGGGAGCTTCCTTCGCTCCGAACCCGATCTATTTCGATCCGGAAAACATCGTCAGGTTGGCTATTGAAGGAGGATGTAACGGAGTAGCCTCTACGTTCGGAATCTTAGGTTCCATAGCACGTAAATATGCGCATAAGATACCGTTTGTGGTCAAACTGAATCATAACGAATTACTGACTTATCCCAATTCATACAACCAGATCATGTTCGGCTCCGTAAAAGAAGCCTGGGACATGGGAGCAGCAGCCGTAGGCGCTACCATCTACTTCGGTTCGGAAGAAAGTAGAAGACAGTTGGTCGAAGTTTCGGAGGCTTTTGAATATGCGCACGAGCTAGGAATGGCCACCATCTTATGGTGTTACTTGCGCAACAGTGAATTCAAAAAAGACGGTGTTGATTATCATGCCGCAGCCGACCTGACAGGCCAAGCCAACCATTTGGGTGTTACGATCAAAGCAGATATCATAAAGCAGAAGCTACCGGAAAACAACGGAGGATTCACAGCTGTCAAATTTGGCAAGATCGACCAAAAGATGTACACCGAACTAGCTACAGAACACCCGATTGACCTCTGTCGCTACCAGGTTGCCAACAACTACATGGGACGTGTCGGCCTCATCAACTCTGGTGGTGAATCTCACGGAGCTTCCGACTTGAAAGATGCGGTCTACACGGCTGTCGTCAATAAGCGGGCAGGCGGTATGGGACTGATCAGCGGGCGAAAAGCGTTCCAACGTCCGATGAAAGACGGTGTAGAGCTGCTGCACACCATACAAGATGTATATCTGGACCCGGGAATCACAATTGCTTAGTATAAATAAAGATACGCCGTCCCAGACTATTCGGAACGGCGTTTTCTCTTTTATGAATAAATCCTTATTTCTTCAACCACATATCCAGCCATTCGAAGAATGTACGCTGCCAAAGCACGCCATTCTGAGGTTTCAGCACCCAATGGTTTTCGTCGGGATAGATCAACAACTCGGCCGGAACACCTCGAAGGACGGCTGCATTAAACGCCGCCATACCCTGGTTAGCCAAAATTCGATAATCCTTTTCACCGTGGATGCAGAGAATCGGTGTATCCCATTTATCGACAAACAAATGCGGGGAATTGGCAAATGTACGTTGTGCCGTCGCATTCTGTTTTTCCCAGTAAGCACCACCCATATCCCAATTAGCAAACCACATTTCTTCTGTTTCCAGATACTGCATTTCCATATTGAAAATACCGTCATGTGCAATAAAGGCTTTGAAACGTTTGTTGTGGTGACCAGCCAACCAATAAACGGAGAAGCCTCCGAAGCTCGCTCCCACACAACCCAGACGATCCTTATCGACAAACGACTCTTTCGCCATCTCGTCAATAGCCGTAAAATAGTCTTTCATGCACTGGCCTCCATAGTCGCCGCTGACCTGTTCGTTCCACTCCATACCGAAACCGGGAAGGCCACGGCGGTTCGGGGCAACCACGATATAGTCGTTAGCAGCCATAATCTGCATATTCCAACGGTAAGACCAGAATTGGCTTACCGGGCTTTGAGGACCACCTTCGCAGAATAACAAGGTAGGATATTTCTTATTCGGATCGAAATGAGGAGGATAAATCACCCAGGTAAGCATCTGTTTACCATCTGTCGTTTTCATCCAACGACCTTCCACCTTACCGATTGTCAACTGATCATAGATATGCTTGTTCTCTGTTGTCAACTGGGCTATTTTATTATTATCAGCCAAATCGATCGAATAGATTTCATCTCCCATGCTCAAAGAATGGCGCTGCACGATCAGCTTATGTTCACCCAACAAAGCCACACCGGCATAATCGTACATTCCGGAAGTAAGCGGCGTGATTTTATTGCTATCCGTCAGATCGATCTTATATACTTGGGACTCACCATGCCATACCCCCGTAAAGTAAAGAGCCTTTGCATCTGCACTCCAAACGAACCCGTCTACGTTGGAATCAAAATCCTTGCTGGCGAATATCTTTTCACCTGTTTCCAAGTTCATGACCATCAAGCGGTTCTGGTCTGACTCATAACCGTCACGCTCCATGCTCTGCCATGCGATGAACTTGCCATCGGGAGAGTATTGGGGATTCGTGTCATACCCCATAATACCTTCACTGATATTGGCCGTCTTTTTCGTATTCAGGTCATACACATAAATATCCGAATTGGTGGACAACGCATATTCCTTTCCGGTCTTTTTACGACTCGTGTAAGCAATCTTGTCCGATGTAGTATTCCATGCCAACTGCTCAATTCCTCCGAATGGTTTCATCGGGCTTTCAAACGGTTCGCCTTCCATAATATCGACAGGGTTACTGATTGCCTTACCATCAAAATCAGCAACAAAAGGATGCGGGGCTGTTGTTACCCATTCATCCCAATGTTTATACATCAGGTCTGTGACAATAATACCAGTAGCCTTATCCAGGTCGGGATATTTATCTGCCGTACTTTTGACTGTCTTTACCTGTGAAATAAACAGGACTTTCTTCTCATCGGGAGAGAAGGCGAAACCTTCGATATCACCTTCATATTCAGAGAGCTGTCTGCGGC
>ENA-UEPW01000893-UEPW01000893.1-human-gut-metagenome-genome-assembly--contig:-NODE-893-length-16421-cov-3.976566_pt1 | contig 16421 bp, 7 predicted proteins | sample MGYA00242935_ERZ507936 | MGnify/ENA primary metagenome ERZ507936 (study PRJEB26167, sample SAMN06115469) | human gut metagenome | host: Homo sapiens | place: China:Chongqing | collected 2016-06-23... | reverse complement strand
GATCTCGCTATCGCCGATTCCATGTTCACCCACATCCTGGACAAATATAACGTCGAAAGATACGGATTGTTGCAAGAAACGTATCCGGCCAATCCCGACAATCAGGTCACATATCTGGCGGAAGGGGCCGAGCAGAAACGCAATCAGGAGGTATCGTTCCTCTGGCCCTACTCCGGGATGCTGTCGGGAGGGATTGCACTTTATAAGACAACAGGAGACAAGAAATATCTGAAAGTGCTGGAAGAAAGGATTCTGCCGGGACTGGAACAATATTGGGATAACATACGCGAACCGTTCTGTTATCAGAGCTATCCGATGTTTAACGGGGAAAGCGACCGTTTTTATGATGACAACGACTGGCTGGCGATCGATTTCTGCGACTTGTACGCACTGACGAAAAATAAGAAATATCTGGAGAAGGCACAGACACTATACAATTATATATACAGCGGATGGGACGATGTACTGGGTGGCGGCATTTACTGGTGCGAGCAAAAGAAAACGTCCAAGAACACATGCTCCAATGCACCCGCAACCGTCCTCTGCATGAAACTATACTACCTGACGAAAAATAATGCCTATCTCGAACAGGCCAAGAAGACATACGACTGGACCAAGAATAGCCTCCGCGACCCGGAAGATTTCGTTTATTGGGATAATGTCCTCTTGGACGGAAGCGTGGACAAGGCAAAATATACCTACAACAGCGGACAGATGATACAAGCCGGCGTCCTGCTCTACCTGCAATCAGGAGACAAAACCTATCTGAAAGACGCACAGGAAACCGCCCGAGGCGCCTACCAACGTTTCACCGAAGTGCGCAAAGCCGTAGACGGTACGGAAACCCGCTTCTACACCGCCAGCCCTTGGTTCAACGTGATCCTGCTGCGTGGCTTGACTGCCCTCTATGAGGTAGACCATAATCCCGAATATATCCGGACGATGGCAGACAACGCACGTTATGCATGGGATCATACCCGCGACGTAAACGGATTCCTCGACAACGATTGGACCGGTATCAAGACCAAAGAGCATAAATGGCTGTTGGATAACGCCTGCATGGTCGAACTTTTTTCCGAAATCAATAACATCAAATAAATAACAAACAGATGACAACACGCAGAAACTTTCTGAAAACAGGCGGCCTCTCGTTGGCAAGCCTTATGGTTGGCCAGCACTCATTCGCCCGTATGGCTGAAAAAGCCGACGACAAATTAGCCGGGGCTGCTTCCACCACCCAATATGTCTGTAAACGTCCGGTACCGAGCAAACGGCAATTCACATCCGAAGCCGTAGAGAAAGCGATCGCCACCACAAAGGCCAAGCTGAAAGACCCGAAGCTCGCCTGGATGTTCGAAAACTGTTTTCCAAATACATTGGATACGACTTGCGAACACAAGATGGTGAATGGTAAACCTGACACCTTCGTCCTGACCGGTGATATCCACGCCATGTGGCTCCGTGACTCGTCAGCACAGGTATTCCCGCATATCCAGTTCGCCAACGACGACCCGAAAGTGAAAACTATGCTTGCCGGCGTCATCAACCGCCAGACCTGGTGTATCAACATCGACCCGTATGCTAACGGCTTCAACGAAGGACCGACCGGTAGTGAATGGGAAAGCGACTTTACTGATATGAAAAAGGAATTGCATGAGCGCAAATGGGAAATCGACTCACTTTGCTATCCGATCCGCCTCGCCTACCATTTTTGGAAAAAAACAGGTGATATTTCCCCTTTCGATGCCGATTGGGACAAAGCAATGAAGAACATTTACAAAACTTTTATCGAACAACAGCGTAAGGACAACCTCGGTCCGTATCAATTCAGACGCAAGACAGACCGCCAAGGCGATACCTTACTAAACGACGGTTGGGGCAGTCCGGTCAATCCAGTCGGCCTGATCGTTTCATCGTTCCGCCCGTCAGATGATGCAACTCTGTTCGGATTCCTGATCCCGTCAAACTTGTTCGCCATCACGTCACTCCGCCAGTTAGCCGAGATGATGCGCGAGATCAAAAATGATAACGATTTTGCCCGCCGTTGCGATTCATTGGCGGATGAGGTAGCGGCTGCTGTCGAGAAATACGGTATTGTCAACCATCCTGAATATGGTAAAGTATATGCATTCGAGGTAGATGGTTTCTACAACCATGTGTTTATGGATGATGCCAATGTTCCGAGCTTGCTCGCGCTACCGTATCTAGGCTGTGTGGACATGGACGATCCAGTCTACCTGAACACCCGCAAGCTGGTACTCAGTAATGCAAATCCTTATTTTTTCCAAGGCAAGGCAGGCGAAGGTATCGGCGGGCCGCATATCGGTTTCGGATATATCTGGCCGATGAGTATCATCATGCGCTGCAATACGACACACGACAACGAGGAAATCCGCAAATGCGTCAAGATGCTGCGCGACACGGATGCAGATACAGGATTTATGCACGAATCGTTCTATAAGGATGATCCGAGCAAGTTTACCCGTTCCTGGTTCGCCTGGGTCAACACGTTGTTCGGTGAAATGATCTACCGTTTGGTGAATGAAGGCAAAGTCGATATTCTGAACAATTTAGGATAACAGATAAATATCGCTTACGAACAGAACTGATCCGGGCATGGATTACATAAAATCCATGCCCGAACTATATATAAAAACATCCTAATACACCACTCCGCTACTTAAAATCAGAGAATGTTGGGAAACCGGAATAATTTTTCTTTTCTATATTTGTAAAAAATATAAAACAACAGCCTTATGAAAAAGAAATTAGTCGTACTGACCGGTGCCGGGATGAGCGCCGAAAGTGGTATTTCGACTTTCCGTGACTCGGACGGACTATGGGAAAAATATCGGGTGGAAGATGTGGCAACCCCAGAAGGTTTTGCTGCCGATCCGGAACTGGTACTCAACTTTTATAACCAACGACGTCGAGAATTACTGAACACGAAACCTAATGCCGGACATATCGGACTTGCCGACTTGGAACAAGAATTCGACGTCCATATCATTACGCAAAACATCGACAACCTGCACGAACGGGCGGGAAGCAGCCATGTGATCCATCTGCACGGCGAACTGCTGAAAGCTTGCTCCGTTCACGACCTGAATACGACATACGATATTTCGCCCGAAAATCCAGACCTGCATATCGGGGACAAGGATCCTCATGGAGTACAACTCCGCCCCTTCATCGTCTGGTTCGGCGAGGCGGTTCCAATGATCGCCCCTGCAATCCGACTAGTGGAAGATTGTGACATCTTTGTGGTGATCGGGACTTCGCTCAACGTATACCCGGCGGCTGGACTACTGAACTACGTACGCCACGGCCAGCCAATCTACCTCATCGACCCGAAAGAGGTAAAAGCCTATCGTAACGATATCCGCTTCATACGGAAAGGAGCATCGGAAGGGGTGAAAGAATTGAAGGAGTTATTACTGCAAAATCATTAATACGTTCTTAAAATCACTTACATAATAGAAACACTTCAGAGCTTTTCTATTAAATTTGCAAAGTAAACACATAGAATTAAGTATTATTGAGAATGGAGCATAATCCGACGAAGATTCCTTCGCCCTTACTTTCCTTGGTTCCCATACTTGTATTGGTAACCCTTTTATTTGTGACAATACGCATATTCGGTAGCGATGCCCTTAGTGGCGGCAGCCAGATCGTGTTACTTACCGCTACCGCCATCTGCTGCCTGATCGCCATGACCTACAGCAAAGTACGCTGGAAGGTGCTGGAGCTAGCGATGATCAACAATATCACTGGCGTTGCGACAGCTCTGATCATCTTACTGATCATTGGAGCGTTGTCGGGCAGCTGGATGATAAGTGGTGTCGTCCCCACTTTGATTTATTACGGGATGCAGATCATTCATCCTAGTTTCTTCCTGGCATCGACTTGTATCATTTGTGCAGTCGTCTCAGTCATGACGGGAAGTTCATGGACTACCATTGCCACCATCGGGATCGCCCTCTTAGGTATCGGACAGGCACAAGGCTTCTCCGACGGATGGATTGCCGGGGCGATCATTTCGGGGGCCTATTTCGGGGACAAGATATCTCCACTTTCCGATACGACCATCCTTGCCTCATCGGTAACGGACACACCTCTTTTCAAACATATCCGCTACATGATGATCACAACAGTTCCCTCTATGTTGATCACGCTCGTTATCTTCACGGTAGCCGGTCTTTCACACGAAGCGACGGCAACAGACCAGATCGAACAGTACTCGATCGCCCTGAACAATACGTTCCATATCACACCGTGGCTGCTGATCGTACCGGTCGTCACTGGCATCCTGATTGCGAAAAGAGTTCCATCGATCATCACGCTGTTCATTTCGGCGGCATTGGCAGGCATGTTCGCGCTGATTTTCCAGCCACACCTGTTGCTGGAAATTTCCGGTTTACCAGTAGGAAACATCCAATCCAATTTTAAGGGCCTATTAATGACATTTTACGGCAGTACAAGCATAAAAACCGGAAATCCGGAACTGAATAGCCTGATTGCCACGCGAGGCATGTCAGGCATGATGAATACGATTTGGCTGATCCTTTGTGCCATGTGCTTCGGCGGGGCGATGGCGGCAAGCGGAATGTTGGGCAGCATCACTTCCGTATTTCTGCGCTTTATGAAACGGACAGTCGGGCTGGTAACGTCGACTGTCGCATCGGGACTGTTCCTCAACATCTGTACGGCCGACCAATATATTTCCATCATCTTGACTGGAAATATGTTCAAGGATATTTATGAAAAGAAAGGATACGAAAGCCGTCTGCTGAGCCGTACGGTAGAAGACTCGGTCACCGTCACTTCCGTACTAATCCCGTGGAATACTTGCGGTATGACACAGGCAACGATCCTCGGAGTTGCGACATTCATCTACCTTCCTTATTGTTTCTTTAATCTAATCAGCCCGTTGATGAGCATCACGATTGCTGCGATCGGGTTCAAAATAAAAAGGAAAAATGAAAAAGCTAAAAGTGTCGTTGCTGGCTAAGGTTGTCATTGCCATCGCAGCCGGTGTTGTATTCGGGCAGTTCCTGCCCGGCGGGATCGCCCGCATCTTTGTTACATTTAATTCTTTGTTCGGCAACTTCCTGTCGTTTTCGATCCCACTCATTATTCTAGGGTTGGTGACACCAGCCATCGGGGAATTAGGCAAAGGGGCCGGCAGATTGCTGGCCTTGACCGCACTGATCGCATATGGCTCAACTATCTTCTCTGGTTTCTTCACCTATTTCAGCAGTTCGGCAATCTTCCCACATATCCTACCGGTCAACACGGAGTTAACAGCAATGGAAAATCCCGAAGACTTCATGTTGCAACCCTATTTTATAGTCGCCATGCCACCTTTGATGGATGTCATGACAGCTTTGCTTCTATCCTTCACCATCGGGCTTGGCTTGTCTTATATTAATGGGGAAACATTGCGCGAATCCTTTTCCGATTTCCAGAAAATCATTACGAAACTGATCGAGGCGGTTATCATCCCTTTATTGCCACTTCACATCTTCGGCATTTTCCTGAACATGACGGTGAGCGGGCAAGTCATGGGCTTGATTACCATGTTCTTGAAAGTGATAATCGTGATATTTGTCCTGCATGTGTTGCTATTACTTATCCAGTTTACGATTGCCGGCAGCATGAGTGGAAAAAATCCGTTGCGACTACTGAAAAATATGCTTCCGGCTTACGCGACCGCACTGGGGACACAATCCTCAGCCGCCACCATCCCTGTAACATTGGCTCAGGCGGTCAAGAACGGGGTGCGGGAGAACATCGCAATCTTTGTCATTCCCCTTTGTGCCACTATCCATCTGGCAGGTAGCACGATGAAGATTACCGCCTGCGCGATGGCAATCATGTATATGTCAGGCGAACCCGTCACCTTCACTTCTCTTGCCGGATTCATCATGATGTTAGGGATCACAATGATAGCAGCTCCCGGTGTACCGGGTGGCGCTATCATGGCAGCACTCGGATTACTGCAAAGCATGTTAGGGTTTAACGAGACATTACAGGCGCTGATGATCGCCCTTTACATCGCGATGGACAGTTTCGGGACTGCTTGCAACGTGACAGGCGACGGGGCGATTGCAGTCGTGGTAGACAAGATCGCCGGCAAGCAAAAGACTGGGACAAGTCAGCCGTAGGCTTCTCACACATCTGCCTCGTCATAAATCACACAGCCTTTCGACTCCCTTTTCCCGCATCATGGTTGCCGCGATATGAGCACAGGCATAAGCATCAGCCATTGCATGGTGATGATAGGTCAGATCGTATCCGCAATGAGCGGCAACAGTCTGTAGTTGGTGGTTAACCAGGAAAGGATACATGCGCCTCGACAAACGGCAGGTGCAATAAAACTGATATTTGGGATAGGCAAGGTCATAGGCTTCGTGAGCTGCCCGCAGGCAACCTTCGTCAAAAGAACTGTTATGGGCAACCAGTGGGATATCTTGCAATCTGCCGGCTATCCTGGCCCAGGCTTCCTCAAAGTCGGGAGAGTCGATTGTATCCTGCATGGTTATGCCATGAATGGCAGTAGTAAACCGAGTGTAGAAGTTCGGATAGGGACGGACCAGCGTGTAAACAGAATCGATTACCTTATTGTCCTCAATAATAGCAACCCCGATACAGCAAATACTACTGCGCTTTCCATTAGCGATCTCAAAGTCAATTGCGGCAAAGCGTTCCATACTTTTCTAATTGATAATTGTCAATTGACAATTAATCCAACGGACAACTGACAATCAAGAAAAGCATTCATTGGCCTTTCTTTAATTGCCAATTGTCCATTGTTAATTGTCAATTATTTACTAAAGTCTCTCGGTGTCGGCACTCCCGGAAGCGGTTTGCGGTTCTGGAGTTCTTTCATGACCTCCTGAATGGCACGGTCGAGTTGCTGGTCTTCACCGTTCCATTCTTTGACGGGATCATTATCGATCAGGATGTCAGGATCGACACCATGATTCTCAATAATCCAGCTACCGGTTTTCGGATCGAAACTTGTGAAGAAAGGTACACGGATGTCCGTCCCGTCCATATAAGGTAACGAGCCACTGATACCGACAATTCCACCCCACGTACGAGTCCCGATCAGTTTGCCCAATCCCAGCGCACGGAAGCCCCACGGGAAGAGGTCGCCGTCGGAAGCCGAATATTTATTGATCAAGCATACTTTCGGACCTACTTGCACGGCATCGGGAACAGTTCCGATACGGGCTGAACCACGACGCATCGTCAACCGATACGGTTCACGGGAAAGGCGTTCGAGGATCATCGGCGAAACATTCCCCCCCCCATTGGCACGGTCGTCAATAATCAAACCTTCCTTGTCGAGCTGCGGATAGAAATAGCGGGAGAATTCATTCAGTCCTTCTGGTCCCATATCCGGAATATAGATATAGCCGATCTTGCCGTTCGATGCTTTGTCGACTTTCTTAATATTATCCTGTACCCAGTTATAATGATACAAAGAATATTCTTCTTCCAGCGGACTGATCACGGTTTTGCGTGCTCCCTCCAACTGCGGTTTGCTGTTCAACAAAATCTCCGTCGGGACACCAGCCTTGCCGACCAACAACGAATACATGTCTTTCACACTGTTTGTCGGCACACCGTCGATCGCCACGATAAACTCGCCAGCCTTCGCCTCAATGCCCGGCTCCGTCAACGGAGAACGCAACGACTTGCTCCAGGAAGCGCCCGGCAAGATCTTTTCCAAACGGAAGAAACCACTCTTATCACGGGAGATCTCAGCGCCTAACAGCCCCGTCTTTATCCTGTCGGGACGTTCTACTTCACCCGGATTCACATATGCATGACCACAGTTCAGTTCGCCGATCATTTCACCGATGATGTAGTTCAAATCCAGACGTGTCTTGGCATATGGGACAAGCACCTGATATTTTGCTTTGACCGCATTCCAATCTACCCCATGCATATTCTCTAGATAGAAACCATCGCGATAAGCCCGCCATGCCTCATCAAAAATCTGCGCCCATTCCTTCGGATAATCGACCGCAATCTTCATATTCGATAAGTTCACCGGATCACCCAAGTCTGCCTTTCCCGAAGGAATATCCGTCACATAAAGAGCATCACCTTTGAAGAAGAGCACTTTCTTGCTACCGGGTTCGACACCCATAGAAGCGCCATCGGCCACCACGTCTTCCTTCTGCTCTTTCAAGTCGAATACTCTCGTACCGCCACGTCCCCAGTAGTAAACCTTGTTTCCGTCTGAATAAAAATTCCCATAATAGGAAGGACTCACCGGCAACTTGACGACACGATCCGTAATCCCATCGAAATCGATCTTGACAACAGAAGTGGCAAGCTCTTCTTTCCTTGTCTCCTCCTTCTTAACCGATGTATTTTTCTTTGATTCCTCTTTAGCAACAGCGACTTCCGCATCTTTCTCAATGAAAGGCGAAGGAGTATCTTTGGACAACAACGTCAAATAAACCCCGTACATATTATTATAGACATGGTTCCATTCCAACCAGCCGTATGTAGGATTGAAATCGCGGGCAGATGAGAAAATCAGATACTTACCATCCGTACTGAATACCGGTGAAGAAGAATTATACCACTTGTCCGTCACCGGATATTCCTTCTTTCCGGCAATATCATAGACATATACAACAGTTATTTCATTATCTGCATCACGGGTATAGGTCACCCATTTGCTATCTGGTGGAAAAGTCACTCCCCGCGGCTCGCCCATCGGGTCCTGCAACAAGGTCGTCACCTGCTTTGTAGCAACGTCCAAGAGATTCATACGGTTCTTACGATCCGTATAAACAACCGCTTTGGAATCCGGGCTTAGTTCAAAACCGCGGATATAAGTGTCATTATCCTTTGTCAGCTGGACGTGTTCACCTCCAATGGCATCCTGCATATAGAGTTCTGTCTCTCCGGTCGCATCCGAAATATAGACGATGAATTTGCCGTCGGGCGACCATTGCGCATTGCGGTCGTGTGCTCCTGGCGAACGGGTGATATTCTTTGTCACACCCTTCTCAACCGGCAAGTTGAACACTTCGCCACGGGCAGTCACCACTAAACGTTCACCGTCGGGCGACAGGCAGGCCTCGGTAATATAGTCAGCTCCATCCTTAATTTCGCTACGGGCGTAAATATTGTCGGAAGTCAAGGTGATGTTCACCTTTTCGGGCTTCTTACTCCCAGCATCCATCTTATAAATATAGCCGCCATTTTCGAAAACGATCGTATTGCCATTTGCGCTTGGGAACTTTACGTCGTATTCGGTAAAGTCAGTGACTTTGTCCGTCTGTTTGGTCTTCGTATTATAAACAAAGATGTTCATTGTTCGGTCACGGTCGGAAAGAAAGAAGATTTCATCGCCGATCCACATCGGGATAATGTCCTGTGCAGGATTGTCCGTAATGTTTTCGACTGTCTTCTTATCGGAACTATAGATCCAGACATCATCCGCCATCCCGCCTTTGTAGTATTTCCAGGTACGGAACTCCCGCATGACACGGTTATAAGCCAACTGTTTACCATCGGGAGAATAGCTGCAGAATCCACCTTCAGGAAGAGGTATGGCTTCAGACAAGCCACCCTCCTTTTCCACCGTGAACAACTTTCCGCTAAAGCCATCGCTGATGCGGTTGCGATACACAATCCGACTGCCATCAGGCGTCCAGGTCATCACGATATTGTTCGGTCCCATACGATCACCCAAGTCATCCCGGCTGTTTGTTGCCGTATAGGTCACACGCAGCGGTTCTCCACCCGTCACCGGCATGGTATACACTTCTGTATTACCATCGTATTGCCCGGTGAATGCAATCGTTTTGCCGTCCGGTGAAAAACGAGGAAACATTTCGTACCCCACATGCGAAGTCAGGCGCCTGGCTTCGCCACCCGTAGCCGGAACCTTGTAGAGGTCGCCCGCATACGAGAAAACAATCTCATTACCGTTCGTAGCCGGGAAACGCAACAGACGCGCTTCGTCCACCGCCATCGACAGTGAAGGGACACCAGCCAAAACCAATAAAGAAAAGATAAGTTTCTTCTTCATACCTAATTATCGTTTAGTCAATCGACAAAGGTAAAAAAAGTAAAGCATCAAAATATATTCCGATGCAGATATTCCTTTATTTTCCACCACAATAATTGCCGTTTCGCGACAAAAAGAGACCAGCCTCCTAACCTTCTTCCCGTTTGCTTATAAAATTCAGGATCACAAACCAATATGCACTGCCGGTCCATACTTACTGCAGAAAACAAATAGAAACAGCCGTTCCTCAACAGAATACCCAAAGTATCATTCTTACGGACAAAACCGACAATATCTACAAAATTAATAATACCAACTGATGAAAAAGAAAACGAAGACTCCTTAAACTCCACAGGAATCTTGGCAGGATCAAGTTTTTTCAAAAAAGATAGCAACCATTGCTCCTGAAGATTTGAAATAGATAAAGGTAATTCCATATTTACTTAAATTCGACCTGAAAAAATCCCATATATCCAACAATTCCCCAATTAGATGGTTATTATAAAGAAACGTGGGAATTAGTAACATACACTCGATTAAGGACCTCGAATAACCTATAACTAGTTGTATGCAATAATTACCCACGTTTTTTATCTTGAATACGCAAGTGCATAAACACCCATCTTGCATGACAAGAAAAAACGCGAACAAAATTCACATACTATCCACTAGTTATCTAGAAATTTCGAGGTTTCAATCAAGAGATAATATATAAACTTTCGTGTTCACCACCAAAGTTGTACCAGCGATAACGCTTTATCCTGCTTACTGTACACGACAAAGATAAACAGAAGATTCAAAAATCCGATATTCCTCCTTCCTTTTTTCAAGGTTCTTTAGAAAAAACACAGAAAAAGCCGGCTACGGCGGAATATCATCTATTCCATTGTAGCCGGCCAATTTTAACTAATACCTACTTTTTATATCGCTTTATCTCTAAAGACAGACATCAATAGTAACCTTCATTCTGTTCTTCACTGAGCTCACCAACAGGATTCAGACGGTCGATGTGTTTCTGCGGGATAGGACGAAGTTTGTGATACGGTTTAATGTAGATTGCATCCGGATTGTATTTCTTCACCCAATCATACAGCAGTTCACAACGAACCAAATCTTCCCAACGATTGGTTTCTCCCAGTAATTCACGTCCGCGTTCGTTCAGAATAAATTCGATAAAATCACCTTGTAGATCAGCCGGAGAAACTTTAAGTGCATCATACGTACTCTTCGTATCGTTCACTCCACCTTCGAAAAGCCAGATCTGCTGGTCTTTTTGCTCACCTTCGGCCCAAGCGGCACGCTTGCGGATCACATTGATATATTCAGCAGCCTTGTCGAAATCACCTTTACGACCGGCAGCTTCCGCTGCCAACAAATACGTTTCTCCCAAACGCATACGCACCCATTCGCGATATCCCTTTTCTTCAGACACAGAAGGACGGCTCGGATCAAGGTATTTCACCAGTGACGGAAAATAACGGATCGAATGCATTTCGCGAGGGAAATAAGAATAAGTATAGTCAGCACGCAATTTCCGCATCTCGTCACTATTAGAAGCAAGCCCTGTTTCCTGCATCGTATAATAAATCGCCGTATCGCCATGCTGGAATTTCAACTCGCCCTCTATTTGCCCTTTAGAAGGATCCGGCGTAAAATAGACGTTTCCGTCATAAGAAAGCGACTCCCAAACAGGCAGCGTGCTTACATTATTTGCATAGTAGACCCATTTGAAACTCTTATAAAAACGTGAATCATGCAAACGATCGAATAAATCGTCCATCGTTTTCTTTGTTGCCACGTGACGACGGTACGGACGACCGTTTTCAATATCTCTCAACATACCCGGCTGATCTTCATACCAAGACAGCCAATAGAGATGCTGCTTGTTACCATCTCCGTTAAACATCGGCTCGGTTGTGAACTGCACGGCAAACACAGCTTCGGAGTTCCCCTGATTCTTGATATCCCACAGAGAGGAGAAGTTTTCTTGCAAAGCATAAGCTCCACTGTTGATCACTTGCTCAGCATAATAAAGCGTACTATCCATATCTGTCGCTTTCTGACCACGCGCATCTTTGACTGCGCTACCACGAGTCAGATAAACCTTCGCCAACAAATGGGCAGCTGAGTAACGTGTGGCACGTCCTAAAACAGAAGCCTTCTCCGGTAAATTTTCGGCGGCATTACGTAAATCACTGATAATAACATTATAAACATCAGCGATCGGAGCACGCTTGAAGTCCGTCCGAATCTCGAAACTACCTTCCGTGACCAAAGGAATACGCCCAAACTGCTGCACCAAATCAAAATATAAATAGGCGCGGATAAATTGCATTTCGGCATAACTTTGTATTTTCACACTCTCCAACAAGTCTTGGGAATCCCGAATCTTCTGCATGGCGATATTGGCATCACTAATCCCTTTGTAGTGATTTTCCCACATTTCATACAGAATACCGTCGTCCGGATTCAACTGTGTCGCATATTTATTATACGATTCACGATTACTACCATCTTCTCCTTCCGTGAACAAATCGGTTCCTAATTCGGTCAATACATCGAAACGTTCACCACCAACTCCCCAACGAAGGAAACCGTAAGCTGCCGTAATGGCTGCATTTACACCGGCTTCCGTTTCATAATAATCGTACGACATCACCGGTGCATCGTCTTCGCTTAACCAACTACTGCAACTTGAAGCAGATAACATCAGGCCTGCCAGCATATAGCAATATACAGATTTCATTTTCATTCTTTGATTTATTAAGATTAAAATTACAAAGTCAAGTTTATACCAAAAATCCAGGAACTGACACTCGGAGTGCCGAAACCACTACCGTTGGTTTCAGGATTACCGGCCGAATTTACTTTAGCTGCTTCCGGATCAATACCCGTATAATTGGTAAAGATAAACGGATTCTGGGCTGTAAAATAAACACGCAGTTTCTCCACCAGGAACTTATTGGTCAAGGTCTTCGGCAAGGTATATCCCAATGTCATTGTCTTTACACGCAAGAAATCCGCTTTTTCATAATAAGTGGATGTGATGTAGATCGGGCGCTCCTCATCGATACTCGGACGAGGATAAGCGTTCGTCGGGTTATTCGGTGTCCAGTAGTCTACTTTCACACCGCCGTTACGTCCGCAATGTTCCACAGCATAAATATCATTATACAGCATAGCACCGAAACTCGCATATAAAAAGACCGACAGGTCGAAACCTTTATAGTTGAAAGTATTCACCATACTGGCAATCAACTTCGGACGTGGGTTTCCCAGAATTTGCTTATCGGCATCCGTAATCTTATAGTCGCCATTCACATCCTGTATCTTGATATCGCCCGGAGCAAACTCCGTACCGTTGGCGGCGAATTTTGCCATCTCGGCAAGATCTGACTCCGTGTTCTGCCAGATACCTACTTTCCGGTAGTCATAATGAACATTCACCGGCTGGCCGATAAACCATTTGCTACCGATATCGTCGTTCTTGCCATTATACAGTTCAACGATTTCTTCCTTGTTGGAAGACAGCATCAAATCAGTTGTCCACTGGAAGTCTTTCGAATTGATGTTCATAGAGTTGATAGAAACTTCTATACCCTTATTACGCGTTTTACCCACATTCGATAGCACATCGGGAAAACCGGAAACAACCGGTAACTGGCGTTTCAGCAACAAATCATGTGTATTCTGCATATACAAGTCAATCGTCCCGTTGATACGTCCTCTCAACACACCGAAATCGATACCCAAATTCCACTGGTCCGTCGTTTCCCAAGTCAACAGACTGTTCGCCATCGCATTCGGGGCATATCCGATCGTTGGAGTTCCACCATTGTCAAACGGATAACGAATCAACGACAACGTACCTTTCGTTTGGTAAGGATCTACGGCCGAATTACCAGTCTTACCAAAACCAAGTCTTAATTTCAGGTTATCCAACCATCCGGATGTACTCGACATGAAAGATTCTTCATTGATACGCCATGCCAATGCGGCAGAAGGGAAAAGCACCCACTTGTGTCCGTCAGCCAGACGAGACGAACCGTCATAACGGGCAGAAACCGTCAGGAGGTAACGTCCTAAATAGTTATAATTGATACGTCCCATGAAAGAAGCCATATTCCACTTGATCATCGAGCTGCCGATCGTATTGGTCACCAAGCCCGACCCCAGATCATAATATTTCAGGTTATCGGCCGGCAGATTCTCCATTGCGACGTTCACACTTTCCCTTTTGTCTTCTTGAATGGACTGCAATAAAGTCACGCCCAAGGTGTGTTTGTCGTTGAACGTCTTATCATAGAAAAGCATGTTTTCCAAAGTAAACATCGTGTATTTGTCAACGGCATTCTTCGCATAAGAAGTCCCCATGCCACGATTACTCGTTTTAGCGGACCAGAATTCGTAGTCCTGTACGGTACGGGCATCGAGGCCCAGGTTAGAGCGGAACTTCAGTCCGTCGACCGGCAGTTTGATATCCAGAGAATAGCTACCCAGGTAACGGGTTGTTTTCACAGGACGGTCCACTGCACCCGGAACAAGGTCCATCATCGTATTGTAGACATTATAAGACCCTGGTAACGGAATAATCTCGCCATTCTCATCCCACAACTGAGCCAACGGGCTTAAACGCCAACCACTGGCAATTCCGGCCCCGCGTTGCTGAATGGCATGCGAATATTGCGTCTGCGCCCCGATCTTCACATATTTGTTGATTTCGTGGTTCAGATTCAAACGGATCGAATAACGTTCATAATCCTCATCCTTGAAAATGCCGTTATTCTTATTGTAAGTAGCGGAAGCCAAGAAGTTCGTCCGTTCGCCACCACCTCGGATACTCAATTGATGGTCGGTCACCATACCGGTGCGGGTCACATGATCCATATAGCGGGTCGTACGCACATGGGACGGATAGTAAACGCCATCGTCACCCCAACCCATCATGACCGATTCCATGATCGACGGGTCACGTGTAAATCCCGGACAAACCATATCCTGCTCCTTTGAAGCCACATCCGAGTTGTAGCGGATCGAATTATTGCTCGTATTGCGATAAGACTCGCGCGTATATTCGGCATATTCCGGACCATCCCAAAAATCGAGCTGGTTCAAAATTGTCTGCGCCCCGACATATCCGTTATAATCGATCTGAGTCTTGCCTGATTTCCCCTGCTTGGTCGTAATCAGGATAACACCGTTCGCACCACGAGCACCATAGATTGCTGTTGCCGACGCATCCTTCAACACTTCCATCGACTCTATATCCGACGGGCTGATTTCGCCAATACCGCCAGTAACGGGAACACCATCAATCACATACAACGGATCATTGCTTGCCGTGATCGAACGTTTACCACGGATCATCACGTTCGGAGTAGAGCCTGGCGACCAGTTGGCGTTCGAAACGACAACCCCCGGAATACGTCCCTGCAAGGCTTCCGATGCCGTAGAGGTCGGAACAGCTGAAATCTTGGCAGCATTGACAGAAGCGACAGCTCCAGTCAAATCTCTTTTCTTTACCGTACCATAACCAATCACGACAACTTCATCCAAACCTTGTGCATCCTCTTTCATCAGGATGTCAAACGTATTCTTGTTATCGATCTTTACTTCCATAGGCAAAAAACCGATATAGGATATTTCCAACATCTCCCCCGGAGCAGCCTCTAAAGAGAAGTTTCCATCCATATCCGAAATGGTCCCATTAGTCGTTCCCTTGACTACGATATTCGCTCCAGCTACCGGAAGACCTGTTTCATCGGTAATCACACCAGATATTTTCTTGGTTTTTCGCTGTTTCACGGGAGCCTGCGCTTCTGCCTTAACGATAACGATCGTCTTATTACTCACTTTGTAGGAAAGGCCGTGTTTTTCCAGTACCTGAGACAGGATATCCTTTAACGGGCGATTGGAAGCAGAAACGACTACATCAGGATTTTCACTCAGGATAATATCCCGGTAAACAACCGAAAAAGAAGTCTGTGCCTCCAGATTCTTAAAAAATTCTTTTAATGTGACATTTTGCAAATTCATTGACATTGTTTGCGAAATGTCCTGTGCGTACATGGTTGTACACAAAAACAGGAGTGCTGCACTCCGAAATACTTTCTTCATGACTATGATAAATAGACTTAAGTTAGAATTAAACAATTGATTTTTAAAAACACTTTTTCTTAGATTTCACCTGTTCATCTCATAGGCTCATTTTATTTTTAATTGGTTAGACTTATTAATCGTAACATTGTTTCCTGTGATCTCATAATTAAATCCATATTGAAATTTCAAAGCTTCCATGACATACGGAAGTTGTTCGTCCTTAAAAGAGCCGGAAATCTGATCGTTCGCAATCTCCGGACATAGCAGGTCAATATGC
>ENA-UEPW01000891-UEPW01000891.1-human-gut-metagenome-genome-assembly--contig:-NODE-891-length-16457-cov-20.549756_pt1 | contig 16457 bp, 15 predicted proteins | sample MGYA00242935_ERZ507936 | MGnify/ENA primary metagenome ERZ507936 (study PRJEB26167, sample SAMN06115469) | human gut metagenome | host: Homo sapiens | place: China:Chongqing | collected 2016-06-23... | reverse complement strand
TGACGCCCCGCCAGCAGAAGCTGGCCGCAATGGAAGCAAAGCTGCCCGCTGCGCTTTCCACCCGGGCGGCGGCGCTGGCCTTGAGCGTAGTGGTGATGCTGGCAGCCTTTTTCGGCTTTGGCAGCGCCAAGCTGCGCGGCAAGTACAACACTGCCCGTCAGTGGTTCACCGCAGGGGTCGCCGCCGACAACGGCTATAACCTGAGCGAGGAGCTGACCACCCGGGAGAATACGGCGGCGAACATTCTGACCTCCAACACCCTTGACGCAGACAGCGCCGAGGTGCTGGCTGCACAGACTGCGCTGAACGATTTTTCCGCTTGTCTGCAGGCGGTGCAGAACGGCGGCAAAAGCCAGTCGCTGACCTCGCTGCCCTATTATCAGGGCAGCGCGATGCACGCGCTGTATCAGGCCGATCAGGCGCTGGGCGCTGCCATCGACCAGCTGTATGCAAAATTGCAGGAGCAGGCCGCAGACCCCATGAAGATGGGTGCGGTGCAGGGGCAGTACGGCCAATTCAACAGTGCAGCCACCATCATTGGTACCTTGCAGTACAATACGGCGGTGTATGAATATCAGAAAGAAGTCGGCGGCTTCCCGGCCGGTGTGCTGGGCGCAGTTGCCGGCGTGAAGGAGGTTGAGCCCTTCGCATGAAAAATTTTGCAAAACGCATCAGCGCACTGGTGCTGGCCGTGGTGGTCAGCGCGGCAGTGCTGTGCCCGGCGGCCTTTGCCGCCCAGCTGCCCAGCCTGCCCAAGGATCAGTGCGTGGTGGATGGTGCCGGTGTGCTGAGCAGCAGCACTGTGCAGACCATCACCGAACTGAACGCCCAGCTGGAATCCAGCTGCAGCGGCGCGCAGATCGGTGTACTGACAGTAGAATACACAGGCAATGATTCCACAGAGGATTACGCCACACAGGCTTTCAATGCGTGGGGCATCGGTTCGTCCTCCAACAATAATGGCGTGCTGATTTTGCTGGTGATGGAGTCGGCGCAGTACGCGGACGGCGACTACTACCTGACCTATGGCGATGGCTTCCGCAACACCACGCTGGCAAAGCAGGCCAGCGCCATCGCCCAGACCATGGAGGACCAGTTCGCCGCAAAGGATTATGACGGCGCGGTGACCACCTGTGCCCGCAACGTGGCAAACACCATCGCGGATATTTACGGGGTCAGCCTTTCCGGCGGCACCGGTAACGGCAGCACCGTGCAGCCTAGCTATCAGGGCGGGCAGAGCAGCGGCGGCAGCACTCTGACCGACATCCTGACTCTTGTGGTCAGTGTTGTGCTGCTTATCGTCATCATCCGGTCGATGGCCTATGTTTTTGCCAGCCCCTGCGGCTGGCTGTGGTGCTTCGGCGGCCCGCGGCCTCCTCGCAGACGTCGCGGCCCGCCGCCGCCCCCGCCGGGCGGCTTCTACGGCGGCTTTGGCGGCATGGGCGGCGGCTCCTTCGGGGGCGGTGCCGGGCGCGGCGGTTTTGGCGGCGGCAGCTTTGGCGGCGGCTTCGGTGGCATGGGCGGCGGTTCCAGCCATGGCGGCGGCGGTGGCCGTGGGCGATAATGAGAATAAAAGGAGAAAGGCGGTGGCGCTTTACCACTGCCTTTCTCTTTTTTACGCCTTTTATCGTGAATGGAATTCATTTGACAAAACAATTTTGGTAACATATACTGGATGACATCACGGAAACGAAAAAGGGAAGGAATCGTCATGCTGACTCTGGATAAAATCTACCACGCCGCCTTTGTGCTCAAGGACGTTGCCCGCAAGACCGACCTGATTGAAGCGCCCAAGCTCTCCAAGGACTGCCGCCTCTACCTCAAGACCGAGAACCTGCAGGTGACCGGCAGCTTCAAGGTGCGGGGAGCCTATTATAAGATCAGCCAGCTCTCCAGGGAGGAGAGCGAAAAGGGTGTGATCGCCTGCTCTGCCGGCAACCACGCACAGGGCGTGGCTCTGGCCGCCACCCGCCGGGGCATCAAGAGCATCGTCTGTATGCCGGACGGTGCCCCCATTATGAAGGTGGAAAACACCAAGAGCCTGGGTGCGGAGGTCTGTCTGGTGCCCGGCACCTATGATGATGCCCACGACAAGGCCGTGGAGCTGCAGGCCGAGACCGGCATGACCTTCATCCACCCCTACGATGACGAACAGGTCATCGCAGGTCAGGGCACCATTGGTCTGGAGATCCTTGACCAGCTGCCCGATCTGGATGCCGTCATCGTGCCCGTGGGCGGCGGCGGCCTGATCTCCGGCGTGGCCTTTGCCATCAAGAGCCTGCGCCCCGAGGTCAAGGTCTACGGCGTGCAGGCCGAGGGTGCCCCCAGCATGTACCGCAGCCTGCATGAGCACAAGTATCAGACCCTGAAAAATGCGGCCACCTTTGCGGACGGCATTCAGGTCAAGACCCCCGGCGAGCTGACCTATCAGCTCTGTGAGGAATATGTGGACGACATCGTGACCGTCAGCGAGGACGAGACCGCCGCCGCCATCCTCTCCCTGATGGAGAACCAGAAGCTGGTGGCCGAGGGGGCCGGTGCGGTGCCTGTGGCAGCGGCGCTGTTTCACAAGCTGCCCATCGAGGGCAAAAAGGTGGTCTGCCTGATTTCCGGCGGCAACATCGATGTGAACATTCTCAACCGCGTCATCACCCGTGGTCTGGTGATGAGCGGCCGCAAGGCCAACCTGACCATTGCGCTGGAGGATAAGCCCGGCCAGCTGGAGCGGGTGGCCGCCATCGTTTCCCGCTGCGGCAGCAATGTGGTCTCTGTCCTGCATGACGGTTCCGACCCCAACATGCCCATCTCCAGCTGCTTCCTCAAGCTGACCCTCGAGACCCGCGACAACGCCCAGATCGAGCAGATCCGGCAGGAGCTCACCAAGGCAGGCTTCCAGCTGGTGGCCGAGCGCGTATAACTTTATCGGTAAATGCAGAAACGCCGCCCGAACGGGCGGCGTTTCGTTTTGTCAGCCGATGATCTCGTACTGGAAATATTCGCACTTGAGCTTGCTGCCCACGTCGATTTCCGGCGGCAGGAGTGCCAGTGCCACCGGGTTCAGCTCGTCGCTCTCGATGTCGGTGCGGCGCAGGTTGACGTAATCGCCGTCAAAGCTCACGACTTCGTAATACCAAGGCCCCATACTGTTTCCTCCCGTGATTCATTCCTGTGTGTTCTCTTTTTCCTGCTTCCGCCAGTGGTAGTACGGCCCGAGGATGCAGACGGCGGCGAGTATCATCACCGCGAGGATGATGCTGGTGACGGTCTGATTGTCGGAGAAAAAGTAGAACAGCAGCTGCCCGCCGCCTACGATGAGCTCCAGTATGCCCAGAAGCCGCTGCCAGAGGCGGCGGCCCTCTTCGCTGGACGCTTCCAGCCGCCGCGCCAGTATGCCGGGCAGCTCGAGGCGGAGGATGTCCGCCGCGCCCCATACCAGAAAAAGGATGCCGAGAATGATATGGTCCATAAGCTACGCTCCTTTCTGCGTCACGTGCTGAACAGGAAAACTTTTACAGTGCAAGTATATCATATTGGTGAGACCCCGGCAAGGATGGGATTTGCCTGCCCGGCTCAGAAAATTTGGATGGAACCGCCCGGCGGGCTTGTGGAATTTTGAAAAATATGCTATACTATTTTCTACTGATGCGCCATCGCCAAGCGGTAAGGCAGGGGACTTTGACTCCCCCATCGTAGGTTCGACTCCTGCTGGCGCAACTGTATAAAAAAGCCCCCGGATGCATTGCTTTCAGCGCATCCGGGGGCTTTTTATCTTATCTTACAGGATGTCGATGTACTCACCGGCCAGAGCCTTGTTCATGCTGCGGACGGCGCAGAACTTGCCGCACATGGAGCAGGTGTCGCTGTGGTCGTCTTCGGGCAGGCGGGCGTCACGGATGGCCTTTGCCGTCTCGGGGTCGAGGGCGCAGGCGAACTGTGCATCCCAGTCGAGGACGCGGCGGGCGTCGCCCATCTTGTCGTCGATGTCCCGGGCGTGAGGGATGCCCTTGGCGATGTCGGCGGCGTGGGCGGCGATCTTAGAAGCCACGATGCCCTGCTTGACGTCGTCCACATTGGGCAGAGCCAGATGCTCGGCGGGGGTGACATAGCACAGGAAGGCTGCACCGCTCATGGCCGCGACAGCGCCGCCGATGGCAGCGGTGATGTGGTCATAGCCGGGGGCGATGTCGGTGACGATGGGGCCGAGGACGTAGAAAGGTGCGCCCATGCAGATGGTCTTCTGGATCTCCATGTTGGCGGCGACCTGGTTCAGAGGCACATGGCCAGGGCCTTCCACCATGACCTGGACGTTGTGCGCCCAGGCCCGCTTGGTCAGCTCGCCCAGACGCACCAGCTCTTCGATCTGGCAGACGTCGGTAGCGTCAGCAAGGCAGCCGGGGCGGCAGGCATCGCCCAGAGAGATGGTGACGTCGTGCTCTTCGCAGATGTCCAGGATCTCGTCAAAGTGCTCATAGAAGGGGTTCTCGTTGCCGGTCATGCACATCCATGCAAACACCAGCGAGCCGCCGCGGCTGACGATGTTCATCTTCCGCTTATGCTTGCGGATCTGCTCGATGGTCTTGCGGGTGATGCCGCAGTGGAGGGTGACGAAGTCCACGCCGTCCTCTGCGTGCAGACGCACCACGTCGATGAAGTCCTGTGCCGTCAGGGTGGCAAGGTCGCGCTGGTAGTGGATGACCGAGTCGTACACCGGCACAGTGCCGATCATGACGGGGCATTCGTGGGTCAGCTTCTGACGGAAGGGCTGGGTATTGCCGTGGCTCGAGAGGTCCATGATGGCCTCTGCGCCCATGTTGACGGCGCTCATGACCTTCTGCATCTCGATGTTGTAGTCCTTGCAGTCGCGGGAGACGCCGAGGTTGACGTTGATCTTGGTGCGGAGCATGGAGCCGATGCCCTCGGGGTTCAGGCACTCGTGGTGCTTGTTGGCCGGGATGGCGACCTTGCCCTCAGCGACCAGCTGACGGATCTCTTCGACGGTACGGTACTCCTTCTTGGCCACCGTTTCCATCTGGGGCGTGACGATGCCCTTGCGGGCGGCATCCATCTGTGTGGTGTAAGTCTGCATTTGAAAATCCTCCGAAAATACGCTCTCTTTATTTATGAACAGCGTCCGGGACGCCGTGCATCCAGTTTTCGACCCCGACGCCGCCTAGAGTGTGGTCCAGCGGGCCGGAGCCGCGGCCCAGATCGAGCTGCGCGTTCAGCGCGTCGGTCAGGTAAGCCTTGGCCCGGGCGATAGCTTCTTCCAGCGCAAACCCTTTGGCAAGGTTGGCTGCAATGGCACTGGACAGAGTGCAGCCCGTACCGTGGGTGTTGGGGTTGGCGATACGCTTACCCGGAAACCAGATCTCCGTGCCATCCGGGAAGGTGAGCAGATCGTCGGCGTCGGTGTCACTGTGGCCGCCCTTGAGCAGGACGGCACAGCCGCAGTCGGTGGCGATGGCCCGGGCGGCGGCGCTCATGTCGGCACGGCCCGAGATGTGCAGGCCGGACAGCACTTCGGCCTCGTGCCGGTTGGGCGTGATGACCTCGGCCAGAGGGAACAGCTCCCGGCGCAGAGTGCGCACGGCATCCGATGCGATCAGATCAGAGCCGGAGGTGGCTACCATCACGGGGTCCACGACGATGTGCTCCGCCTTGTAAAAGCGGAGACGCTCGGCAATCGTCTCAATGAGCCGGGCAGAGGACACCATGCCGATCTTGACGGCGCAGGGGCGGATGTCGGTGAAGACGGCGTCTATCTGCTGGGCCAGAAATTCGGGGCTGACCTCGAAGATGCCGGATACGCCGGTGGTGTTCTGGGCCGTCAGGGCGGTGATGGCGCTCATGGCGAAGACGCCGTTCATGGTCATGGCTTTGAGGTCGGCCTGAATGCCGGCGCCGCCGCTGGAATCGCTGCCCGCGATGGTAAGTGCAGTTTTCATAAATTGAAATCTCCTTAAATAAACCTCTCAGTCTCGCTATCGCTCGACAGCTCCCCTATCGAGGGGAGCCTCTGGCGAAGAGATTGAGCTTTACGCAATGCCAAGGCCTCTCCTCGATAGGAGAGGTGGCAGCGCGTCAGCGCTGACGGAGAGGTTATACAATTACTTCTGTCAGTGCCTTCAGCTCTTTGCACTCAGCCTCAATGTCCTCGGCGCTGAAAATAGCGCTCACGAGGGCCACGCCGTCCGCGCCGGAGCCTTTGAGCTTGAGGATATTGTCTTTATGGATGCCGCCGATGGCCACGACCGGCACATCCACGGAGTCGCATATCTCTTTCAGTCTGCCCTCCGGCAGGACATCCACATCGGTTTTGGTGTGGGTGGAAAATGCCGCGCCGACGCCCAGATAATCCGCGCCGTGGGCCACGGCCAGCTGTGCTTCCTCGACGGAATGGGCCGACACACCGATGATCATGTCAGGGCCCACCTTAGCACGGACGTCCGCTGCAGCCATATCTTCCTGCCCGACATGGATGCCGTCAGCATGGCATTTTATAGCGATCTCGACGTTATCGTTGATGATGAAGGGTACGCCATAGCTGCGGCAGAGGGCGGAAAGCTCCATGGCTTCCTGCAAAAATGCCGCGTCGTCCAGCTCCTTTTCCCGCAGCTGGACGCAGGTGACGCCGCCTTTCAGCGCGTCTTCCACCTGCTGGCGGAGGGTCTCGCGGCCCGTCCACGCCCGGTCGGTGACGGCGTAGAGAAGCATGGTGTGTTTATCGCATTTCATAGCGTGCTCCTTCCTCGAGCTGTTCGGGGGTCATGTTGAAGATCGCGTCGATGATGTAATTGCGGTAGGTGGCGTTGCCGTCCAGCCTGGACAGGCGGCTGTGAGCTGCTTCGCCCGCAAGGCCCATGGCGCAGACAGCTGCAGCAGCGGCTTCCAGAGGCTTGTCCGGGTTGGCCGCACAGAATGCCGCCGTCAGGGCCGAAAGCTGACAGCCAGTGCCGGTGACGGCGCTCATCATGGGGTGGCCGTTGCGGATGCAGAAAGCCCGCTCTCCGTCGGCCACGATGTCGATGGCACCGGTGACGGCGACGACCGCCCCTGTGCGGGCCGCAAACGCTTTGGCGAATGCCACGGTCTTGTCCAGCGTCTCGTCCGTCACTTTGTCGGCGGTGTCGGCGTCCACGCCTTTTGTGGTGCCGCTGCCTGCCGCCAGCGTCCGAATCTCGGAGATGTTGCCCCGGATGACTGTGAACTTCACTTCCCGCAGGAGGCGCAGTGCCGTTTCGGTGCGCAGATGGGAAGCGCCTGCGCCCACGGGGTCCAGCACGACAGGACGGCCCAGCCGGTTGGCGGTGTGTCCCGCCAGCAGCATGGAGGGGATGGTGCGGCTGTTCAACGTGCCGATGTTGAGGTTCAGCCCGGCACACAGCGAGGTGATGTCCTCGACCTCGGCGGGATCATCCGCCATGATGGGGGACGCCCCGCAGGCGAGGACGATGTTGGCACAGTCGTTGACGGTGACGTAGTTGGTGATGTTATGGACAAGCGGGCTTTTGGCCCGGACGTTGGCAAAGAGGTTCCGAAACATGGCTTCTCCTTCGAATCAGCTCAGGCTGGCCTGCATGGCGCGGAGTGCGCCTGCGCGGGAAAGTGCAGCCAGCAGTGCGCCTGCAATGATAGCACCGCCGGCGGTGGAGACGAGGAAGGGGACGATGTAGGCGTAGAACGCAATGTCACCGGCGCTCTTGCCCATCAGCAGGATGGCAACGGGGTAGGCGCACAGACCGCCGAGGATGGAGGTGCCGAACACCTCGCCCACGAGGGTGGGCAGCAGCTTATTGGTCTTGTGGAAGACGATGCCGCAGAGCAGTGCGCCGAACATGCTGCCGGGGAAAGCCATCAGACTGCCCAGACCCAGCAGGTTGCGCAGCAGAGAGGCGACGAAAGCTACGCCCACGCCGTAGTAAGGCCCCAGCAGGACAGCGCAGAGGATGTTGACCATGTGCTGCACAGGGGCGCATTTGCTGCCGAAGACCGGGAAGGAGAAGACGCTGCCCACGACAGCGACAGCGCAGAACATACCGGCGAGGGCCAGCTTTTTGGCAGAATAGTGTTTCATAGTGAGTGCTCCTTTTCAATAAAAAATAAGTGCAGGAGCAGACCGCCGCTCCCGCACACGAACAGACCCGGCACCCGCGCAGAGATGCCGGAAACGGAAGAAGCGGTCGAGGCTCACTGGCCTCCTCTCACGCCGGAACACGGCTTCCCATCGCATACAAAACCCCAGACTCAGGGCGCTCCCCCTCAGCCGGAGACAACAAAAAAGGAGACGCCTTCTGCGGCGTCTCCTGTAAAAATCCATAAACAGTGTTATGACTTCCTACGGCGGCATTATCCGCATCAGGTGCAGAAACTGTCCGAAAACAATTTCTAAGGGTCGAAGTTCGAGAACTCCCTCTCAGCCTGCTTCTACAAGCTCCCCTGTATTTGTTTGTCGGGAGTATTCTACACCCATCGGGGATAAAATGCAAGGGTTTTCTTTTTTCGCGGCGCGTTTTGTGGTATACTGAAAAAAAAGCCCGCATTTGCAAAAAACGGGCAGATAAAGGAGATAGGCTTATGGGTCTTGTCAAAGCGGCATTGGGCGCAGCATCCGGCGTGATGGGCGACCAGTGGAAAGAATACTTTTACTGCAGTGCTCTCCCGGCGGAGGTGCTGGCTGTCAAGGGACAGAAGAAAGTCTCCGGGCGCTCTTCCAACCGCCACGGCACCGAGAACATCATCACCGACGGCTCCATCGTGGCGGTGGCCGAGGGCCAGTGCGCTCTCATCGTGGAGCAGGGCAAGGTGGTGGACCTCTGCGCCGAGGCCGGCGAGTACACTTATAACACCGGCACCCAGCCCTCTCTGCTGAGCGAGGGTCTGGCCAAGAACATCGACGAAGTCTTTGCTGAGATCGGCAAGCGGTTCAGCTTCGGCGGTCAGGCTGCCACCGACCAGCGCATCTATTACATCAACACCAAGGAGCTGATGGGCAACAAGTACGGCACCCCCAGCCCCGTGCCGTTCCGCGTCGTGGATCAGCGTGCCGGCATCGACATCGACGTCAGCATCCGCTGCTTCGGCGAGTACAGCTACCGCATCGTCAACCCCATCCTGTTCTACACCAATGTCTGCGGAAATGTGGAAAACGAGTACACCCGTGACGCGCTGGAAGGCCAGATGCGCACCGAGATGATGACCGCATTGCAGCCCGCCTTTGCCCGCATCAGCGAGATGGGCATCCGCTACTCGGCTCTGCCCGGCCATACCACCGAGCTGGCCGAGGCTCTGAATCAGGAGCTGTCCGGCAAGTGGAGCAAGCTGCGCGGCATCGAGATCGTCTCCCTCGGCGTGTCCGGCGTCAAAGCCAGCGAAGAAGACGAGCAGATGATCAAGGAGCTGCAGCGCAGCGCCGCCTTTATGGACCCGACCCGCGCCGCCGCCCACATGGTGGGCGCACAGGCTTCGGCTATGCAGGCAGCGGCTTCCAATACCTCCGCCGGTCCGGCCATGGCTTTTATGGGCATGAATCAGGCCGCTGCTGCCGGCGGCATCAACGCCCAGGCCCTCTACCAGATGGGCGCACAGCAGCAGCCTGCCGCTGCTCCTGCCCCCGCAGCCGCCCCGGCGGCTGGCAGCTGGAGCTGCTCCTGCGGCCAGACCGGCAACACCGGCAAGTTCTGCACCGCCTGCGGCAAGCCCCGCCCCGAAGCAGGCTGGGTGTGCAGCTGCGGCGCACACAATACCGGAAAATTCTGCTCGGAATGCGGTAAGCCCCGCCCGGCGGCCAAGTGTCCGAACTGCGGCTGGACCCCTGCCGACCCGGCCAACCCGCCCAAGTTCTGCCCCGAATGCGGCAAGCCTTTCGGAGCCTGAAAGGGGAGCTGAGATATGGCAGAAAACACCACGAATTACCAATGCCCGGCCTGTACCGGCCCGCTGCGGTTCGACAGCGCCAGCGGAAAGCTCTGCTGTGATTACTGCGGCTCCGCCTACGATGTAGCACAGGTCGAGGCTCTTTACGGCGAGAAGCAGGCGCGGGCCGATAAGGCCGCCGAAGCCGCCGAAAAGGCAGCGTCCAGCGGCCCTGTCTGGGGGGAGATGGAGACGGGAGATCTCAGCAGCCGTACCTGCACTTCCTGCGGTGCAGAGCTGGTCTGCGGCCCCGAAACAGCTGCCACCACCTGCCCCTACTGCGGCAACCCCACCGTGCTGGGCGGACAGCTTTCCGGCAAGCTCAAGCCGGAGTACATCATCCCCTTCCGGATGGACAAAAAGACCGCCATCGAGAACCTGAAGAAGTATTATAAGGGCAAAGCCTTCCTCCCCAAAGCCTTCAAAGAGTCCAACCACATCGAGGAGATCCAGGGCGTGTATGTGCCGTTCTGGCTCTACGATGGCCGGATGGAGGCCCGGGGCGCTTACAAGGCCGAGATCAGCGAGAGCCACCGTGAGGGAGACTACATTGTCACCACCACCAGGCACTTCGACGTGGCCCGCGTGGGCGACGCCGACTTTGTCCGGGTGCCGGTGGACGGCTCCAGCAAGATGACGGACGCCCATATGGACGCCATCGAGCCCTTCGACTACAGCGACCTCAAGCCCTTCTCCACGGCTTACCTGCCCGGCTTTCTGGCTGACCGGTACGACGAGGACGACAAGAAGTGTGCTGCCCGCGTTCTGACCCGGATGAAGAACAGCACCGCTGCGGCCCTCCACGATACGCTGGGCGGCTATACCGGCGTCCAGACCCTCTCGGAGCAGATCGACCCGCGGACGCTGGAACCCCACTACGCCCTGCTGCCGGTCTGGATGCTCCACACCCGCTGGAAGGAGCAGGACTTCCTCTTTGCGATGAACGGCCAGACCGGCAAGCTCATCGGTGACCTGCCCGTGGATAAGGGCAGGGTAGCTGCATGGTTTGCCGGCATCAGCATCCCGCTGATGATACTGACGGCTCTCATCATGCTGCTGTGAGAGGGGGAGACGGGAATATGAAATACTGCAAAAAACTGTTTGCCCTTCTGGCTGCGGCCCTGCTCTGCATGGCCCTGACTCTGCCGGCCGGGGCAGCGGCCCCGCTGGTGCGGGACGAGTGCGGCGTCTTTGACGCCGACACGCTGGCCGACCTTGAGGAGCAGGCCGAAAGCGCCTCCGACGGCCACGACGTGGATGTCTACTTCCTCGTGGTGGACGACATCGGCGATGCCGACCAGCGCGACTACGCGAAAAATTATTACATCTCCAACGGCCTCGGCTATGGCGACGAACAGAGCGGCATCCTCTTCCTGCTGGCGGTCGGCTCCCGCAAGTACGTCACCATCACCTACGGCGAGGGCGTCACGGCTTTCACCGACTACCGCATCGAGCAGCAGGAGGACGAGATCGTCCCGCAGCTCTCCGATGAGGAATGGGCGGATGCCGCCTATACCTATATCGATATGTGCGACTATGCACTGGACTACTATGCCGACTATGGCGAGCCCATCGATGTGGATAACGACATCGGCCTGGAAGACCTGCTCATTGCCATGATCTTCCCTCTCGGCATTTCGGCGTTCATCTGCCTCATCCTCTACCACCGGATGAAGACGGCCCGGCAGAAGACGGAGGCCGACGAGTATATGCCCGGCTTCACCCTGCGGGTCAAGCGTGACCGCTACACCCACACCACCCGGGAGCGCACCTATGACCCGCCCCAGAAGGAGTCCAACTCCTCCGGCGGTTCGTCCGTCGATTCCGACGGCTTCGGAGGCTCGTCGGGCGGCTCGTTCTGAAGCATAAAAACAAAAACACCTCGCTGCATGACACAGCGGGGTGTTTTTGCTTTTACAGTCTCAGCCGAGGCTCACGCCCATCCGGCGGGCGACGGTGAGCAGCTCACAGCCCTCGGGGATGTTGCGGGCCTTACCGGCGATGTCCTCGAGGCGGTTGGCGATGACGCGGTTGTTGACCATGGCGACGGTGACGCCGTAGCGCTCCACTTCCACCAGCTTCGCGGCGTAGCTGCCGAACTCGGTGGCCAGTACGCGGTCATAGGCGCTGGGGCTGCCGCCGCGCTGCATATGGCCCGGGATGCAGACGCGGGTCTCCATGCCGGTCTTTTTCTGGACGGCGGCGGCGATGCGGTTGGTGGCGGTGACGCCGTAACCGGCTTCGGCGCGCTTTGCCATCCACTCTTTCCGCTTCATCTTGGCCTCTTCGGTGTTGATGGCACCCTCGGCCACGGCGATGATGGAGAAGTTGGAGCCTTTGCGGGCGCGGCGCTCCACAGCGTCGCAGACCCGGTCGATGTCGTAGGGCTGCTCGGGCAGCAGGATGATGTCAGCTCCGCCGGCGATGCCGGAGTAGAGGGTCAGCCAGCCGGCCTTGTTGCCCATGATCTCGATGCACATGACGCGGCTGTGGCTGCCGGCGGTGGTGTGGATGCGGTCGATGACCTCAGTGGCGATGTCCACCGCGGTGTGGAAACCGAAGGTGACGTCGGTGCCGTAGATGTCGTTGTCGATGGTCTTGGGCAGGCCGATGATGTTCAGACCCTCCTGGGAGAGGAGGTTGGCCGTCTTGTGGGTGCCGTTGCCGCCGAGGCAGAGCAGACAGTCGAGCTTGGCGTCCTTGTAGGTCTTTTTCATGGCCGCGACCTTGTCGATCTTGTCTTCTTCCACCACGCGCATCAGCTTGAAGGGGGTGCGCTTGGTGCCGAGGATGGTGCCGCCCAGCGTCAGGATGCCGCGGAAATCGTCCTCGCACATCTCCTTGTATTCGCCGGTAATGAGGCCGTGGTAGCCATTCAGGATGCCCACGATCTCGACGTTCTCGCCGAACCGTGCATACAGGGCTTTGGCCACGCCGCGGATGGTGGCGTTCAGGCCGGGACAGTCGCCGCCGGAGGTCAGGATACCAACACGTTTTTTCATATCGAACAACCCTCGTTTCTTCCGTTCTCCCTCAGAAGGGGCAGGTGAATGATACTATAAGAGTATTCCCAAAGGGGGCGGGTGTCAAGAGCCGGGGACGAAAAAAGACGTGAAAACGCGGTGGTGGAGAAAGCAGAAAAAACATGGACGGAAAAATCAAAAAAGTGGTTGACAAATGGAGGCGGAGGCTGTATAATATTCTTCGTCAGCGGCGCTTCTGTGCTGAGGACGAAACCGAATAGTGGGGATTTGCATAGTGGTAGTGCGGTAGACTCTGACTCTACTTGTGGGAGTTCGATTCTCTCATCCCCAACCAGACCGCAACCCATTGGGTTGCGGTATTTTCGGGGCATAGCGCAGTTGGTAGCGCGCCTCGTTCGGGACGAGGAGGCCGTGGGTTCAAATCCCGCTGCTCCGACTTAAAAAAGCAAGTACACATTCGTGTACTTGCTTTTTTATTTAGTCGGGCGCGGGATTTGAACAGGACGGCCCTGCGTAGCAGGGCAAGCAATCAGCCCAGTGGGCTGTTGCTTAGTCCGCGGGTCCCAATCTTCAGGAATGTCAACAGTTGGTGACTGCCGGTACACATTCGTGTACTTGCTTTTTTATTTAGTCGGGCGCGGGATTAAACTATTCACACAAATCCCTATCTCTTTCTTCTGAAATATGCTAAAATAGTACCACTACGACACAGGAGGTCTTTCTATGCTCAAACGTCTGCGCAGCGCTCACCCGATGCTCTACTGCCTTGTGGCTGAGGTGCTGTTTCTGGGGATGCTGTTCGTGGCATCGCTGCTGTCGCTTCTGCTCATCTTGTTCGTCGTGCGGGACATTGATGCCGTCGATGATTATATGCTGACCTTCATGCAGGAGGCAGTAGGCGTGCTGGTGGCGTGGTTCTTTCTGGCGCGCACCGGGAAGAGCGGCCTGCTCCGCCGCCGGGGCAGCGGCTTTTTCAACGGCCTGCTAGTGGGCCTGTACCCCATCGCGCTCATCGGCTACAACGCCTACAATACTCTGCTGTTTGGCAGACCGGAGGGCGATATGCTGCCTGCGTGGCATGTCGTGTGGTTCCTTATCGGCATGACCAGCGTCGGTGTGGCAGAAGAGTTTCTGTTCCGGGGTGTCATCGCCCAGACGCTTCTGGAGCATTTCGGCACCAGCCGGGCCGGCGTCTGGAAAGCCTGCCTGCTGTCGGGCCTCTACTTCGGTGCGGCCCACCTGACCAACCTCACCGGCAGTGCGCCGCTGGGCGTTCTGATGCAGTGTGTCTTTGCGGCCTCGCTGGGTACGCTGCTGGCGGCGGTATATTTCCGCACCGGAAACATCTGGGTGACGGTGTTCATCCACGCCGCGATGGACATCACGTCCATGCTCATCGGCGGCCTGTACGGCACCCAGACGGTGGCTGACAGCATCAGCACCTATGACATCACCATGCTGACGTCTATCGCGGTCTATCTCATCCCCACAGCGTTCCTGCTGCGGAAAAAGAAACTCAGTGAAGTGGAACTTTACTTCGGACGTGATATGAAATAAACGGAATGGCCGCGCACAGCTGTGCGCGGCCATTCCGTTTTCTATGTTAGTTATTCGTAATCGATGGGCAGAGTCGGCAGACCGTTCAGCTCCAGCCCGGCGGTATGGCCCGCGATGTACTGATAGTAGCCCTGAGCCGCGATCATCGCGCCGTTGTCGCCGCAGAATTTCAGCTCTGGCAGGTAGACCCTGGCCCCCAGCTTCTGGGCGCCGTCATTGACCAGCTGGCGCAGACGGCCATTGGCCGCGACGCCGCCCGCCAGACAGACCTGCTTTGCGCCGGTGTCGGCGGCGGCGAGAAGGAGCTTTTCTGCGAGGATGCCCGCGATGCGCTCCTGGAAGCTGGCCGCGAGGTCGGGGACGTTGATGTCGGTACCCTTCATCTGGGCCTGATTCACCTCGTTCAGCACGGCGGTCTTGAGGCCGGAGAAGCTGACGTTGTACTTGCCCTCCACATGAGGCACCGGCAGACGGTAGGCTTTCGGGTCGCCGGTCTTGGCGGCGTTGGCGACACTGGGACCGCCGGGATAGGGCAGGCCCAGCGTCCGGGCCACCTTGTCAAAGGCCTCGCCGGCGGCGTCGTCCACCGTGTGGCCGAGGATGTGGTAATGGGTGTAGTCCTGCACCTCCACGATGTGGCTGTGTCCGCCGGACGCCACAAGGCAGAGGAAGGGCGGCTTCAGCTCCGGGTGGGTCAGGTAGAGGGCTGCAATGTGGCCCCGCAGATGGTGGACCGGCACCAGCGGCTTGCCCGCCGAGTAGGCGAGGCCCTTGGCAAAGTTGACGCCCACCAGCACTGCGCCGATGAGGCCGGGCGCGAAGGTGACAGCCACGGCGTCCACGTCGTCGATGGTCTTGCCTGCGTCCAGCAGAGCCTTTTTGACGGTGGCGCTGATGAACTCGCAGTGGCGGCGGCTGGCGATCTCCGGCACGACGCCGCCGTAAAGCGCCTGCTCCTTGACGCTGGTGGAGATGACGTTGCTCAGCAGGTGCCGGCCATCTTCTACCAGAGATGCGGCGGTCTCGTCGCAGGTAGATTCGATTCCTAAGATGATCATGGTTTTAGTGGGCCTCCAGCCAGTTTTTGCCCTGATGCACTTCGGTGCTCAGGGGGACAGCGTAATTGACACAGCCTTCCATCTCTTCCTGCAGGATGGCGGCGGCTTTCGCGGCTTCTGCCTCCGGGGCCTCGACGATGAGTTCGTCGTGGACGGTCAGGATGAGGCGGCTCTCCATCTTCTCGTCCCGCAGACGCCGCCAGACCCGCACCATCGCCAGCTTGATGACGTCGGCGGCAGTGCCTTGGATCGGCGTGTTGCGGGCCATCCGCTCGCCGCTGGCCCGGATGTTGTGATTGTTGCTGGTCAGCTCCGGCAGGGAGCGGCGGCGTCCGAAGAGGGTGGACACATAGCCGCAGTTCCGGGCGTCGGAGATGGTCTTGTCCATGTAGCCGCTGACTTTCGGGAAGGTGGCCAGATAGTTTTTCAGGAAGGCGTCGGCCTCCTTGACGCTCACGCCGATGTCCTTCGAGAGGCTGTAAGCGCCCTTGCCGTACATGATGCCGAAGTTGATGGCTTTTGCCGAAGAGCGCAGGCGGGGCGTGACCTGCTCAAGGGGCAGGCCGTAGATTTTAGCGGCAGTGCTGCGGTGGATGTCCTCGCCGGTGAGGAACGCCTGCTGCATATGCTCGTCGCCGGTGACATGGGCGAGGATGCGCAGCTCGATCTGGCTGTAGTCGGCGTCCACCAGCACGCAGCCGGGCCGCGCCACAAAGTAAGCGCGGAGCTGGCTGCCCAGCTCGGTGCGGATGGGGATGTTCTGCAGGTTGGGGTTGTCGGAGGAAAGCCGTCCGGTGCGGGCTTCGGTCTGGTTGAAGCGGGTATGGATGCGGCCATCCTCCGCGATGACCTTCAGCAGGCCTTCGACGTAGGTGGAGTTCAGCTTCTGGTAGGCGCGGTACTGCAGAATATCCTCTACCAGCGGGTAGTCCCGCAGGGCTTCCAG
>ENA-UEPW01000880-UEPW01000880.1-human-gut-metagenome-genome-assembly--contig:-NODE-880-length-16645-cov-4.787180_pt1 | contig 16645 bp, 17 predicted proteins | sample MGYA00242935_ERZ507936 | MGnify/ENA primary metagenome ERZ507936 (study PRJEB26167, sample SAMN06115469) | human gut metagenome | host: Homo sapiens | place: China:Chongqing | collected 2016-06-23... | reverse complement strand
CCTTACAATGGGAACAGAAACCATGTCGGGCAATGGAACAGGAGGAATTTTGGAATGAACAACACAGAAGCATTTGAGTTCTTGCTGAGCTGGAAGGATGACGTCCTGATGAACTGCCTTTCCGGGCGGCGGGATAAGGCCTTTGATCCGCAGGCCATGCAGAAGGTCCGGGCGGCCTGCGCCGTGCTGGCCGAGGACGGGACCTATCCGTTCGACCTGTCGGTCACAGACCCGGAGATCTACCGTCAGGTCAGTGCCTGGTTCACCGACCTGCTGCGCAAGTCCTGAACCGTTCCGACACGAAAGATGCATTTATTTTCCACAAATGCTTGACATCTTGTGCAATCTGCATTATCATAAAGCCATCAAGTGTTTGTTCAGAGAAGCGAGCAGAACAAACAAGAGGGAGCCTATTCCCTTTTGTTTGCTCTGCTCTTTTTTGTTCCCGCTACGCAAACGAGCATGCTGTGACAGGCAGAAGATCAGGAGGTTTTTATGCTGGATGTAGCAATCATCGGCTGCGGTGTCGTTGGCGCGGCTGCCGCCTATGAGCTCTCGCATTATCCGCTGCACACTGCAATTTTTGAGGCCGAGAACGATGTGGCCGACTGCACCACCAAGGCCAACAGTGCCATTCTGCACGCTGGGTACGACCCCGAGCCGGGCACCCGGATGGCACGGCTCAATGTGGAGGGCGTTGCACTGGCCAAAGAGATCTGCGCCCGGCTGGATGTGCCGTACCGGCAGTGCGGCAGTCTGGTGCTGGCCCTCAGCCCGGCGGAGCTGCCGCATCTGCAGAAGCTGTACGAAAACGGCCTTGCCAATGGGGTGCCGGGCATCCGGCTGCTGTCGGCAGAGGAAACACGGGCCATGGAGCCCGGTCTTTCGCCGGAGGTGGCCGGAGCACTGTATGCACCCAGCGCGGCCATCGTCAGCCCATGGGAATATGCGCTGGCCATGGCGGAGGTGGCGGTGCGCAACGGGGTGGAACTCCACCTCAGCAGCCCGGTCACCGGCATTCAGAAAACCGCGTCCGGCTGGGCGCTGACCACGCCGTCCGGCGTGGTGGAGGCCCGCTACGTTGTCAACGCCGCCGGCATCCGGGCCGATGCCGCGCACGACATGGCCGCTCCGCACCGGTTCACCATCCAGCCCACCCGCGGCGAATATTACCTTCTGGACAAATCGGAGGGCACGCGGGTGCAGCATGTCATCTTCCAGTGCCCCAACGAAAACGGCAAGGGCGTGCTGGTGGCACCTACTGTTCACGGCAACCTGATCGTTGGACCAAATGCCGAGCCGGTGGCGGGCGATGACACCGCCTGCACCGCCGCCGGGCTGGCCTTTGTCAGCGCGGCCGCACGCCGCAGCGTGCCGGACATCCGCTTCGGCGAGTCCATCCGCAACTTTGCAGGCGTCCGCGCCAATGTGGACACCGGTGATTTCGTCATCGGCGAGGCGGAAGGTGCACCCGGCTTCATCGACCTGGCCGGTATGAAATCGCCGGGCCTGTCCAGTGCACCGGCCGTTGCCAAAGAGGTGGTCCGCATTCTGGAAGGCCACGGGGATCTGCCTGCGGCCAAAACGGATTACCGGGACGGCCGCACCCGGGTGCGGTTCAAGGAGCTGCCGCCGGAAGAAAAGGCAAAGCTCATTGCCCGGAACCCCGCCTACGGCCGGGTGATCTGCCGCTGCGAGACCATCACCGAGGGCGAGATCCTGGACGCCCTGCACACCGAGATCCCGGCCACCACCATCGACGGCGTCAAGCGCCGCTGCAACGCCGGGATGGGCCGCTGTCAGGGCGGCTTCTGCGGGCCCCGGGTGCTGGAGCTCATCAGCCGGACGCGGGGCATCGACCCGCTGGACGTCCTGCAGGACAAGGCAGGCAGCAACGTCTTACTGTGCGAAACCAAGCAGGAGGGAACCAACCATGATTGATCTGGTCATCGTCGGCGGCGGCCCTGCAGGCCTTGCCGCAGCCTACAGCGCATGGCAGCACGGCCTGCGCGATATTCTGATTTTGGAGCGTGACAACGAGCTGGGCGGCATCCTGAACCAGTGCATCCACAACGGCTTCGGGCTGCACCGTTTCGGCGAACAGCTCACCGGCCCGGAGTACGCCGGGCGCTACATTGAAATGCTGCGCTCCACCGGCGTCCGGGTGGAGCTGGGCACCATGGTGCTGGAGGTCACGCCGGATAAAAAGATCCACTGTGTCAGCAAGGAGAAGGGCTACCAGATCCTCGAAGCAAAGAGCGTCATCCTCTGCATGGGCTGCCGGGAGCGCACCCGCGGGGCCATCGGCATCCCGGGCACCCGCCCGGCCGGCATCTACACCGCCGGTGCCGCCCAGCGCTATGTCAACATGGAGGGCTATCTGGTAGGCAAACGGGTGCTCATTCTGGGCAGCGGCGACATCGGCCTGATCATGGCCCGGCGGATGACGCTGGAAGGGGCCAAGGTGCTGGCCTGCGTGGAGGTCATGCCCTATTCCGGCGGCCTGACCCGCAACATTGTGCAGTGCCTGCAAGATTTTGACATCCCGCTGTACCTGTCCCACACCATCGTGGACATTCAGGGCGATACCCGGGTGGAAAAGGCCATTGTGGCCAAGGTGGACGAGAACCGCCGCCCCATTCCGGGCACCGAGATGGAATTTGACGTGGACACCATCCTGCTCAGTGTGGGCCTGATCCCGGAAAACGAGCTGACCCGGCAGGCCGGCATCCCGATGGACCCCCACACCAAGGGAGCCGTGGTCTACGAGAATATGGAGACCGGCATTCCCGGCGTGTTTGCCTGCGGCAACGTGGTGCATGTGCACGATCTGGTGGACTTTGTTTCCGGCGAGAGCGACCGGGCCGGAGCCGCAGCCGCCGCCTATGTGCTCCACGGTGAGACCCCGGACGCGGCCGTGCTGGACCTTGTCCCGGGCAATGGCGTGGGCTATACCGTCCCCCAGCGGGTGCGCCCGGCGGACGTGGACAAGGGCGTGGAGATCTCGTTCCGGGTGCGGCAGAATTACGGCCCCAGCCAGATCACCATCACCTGCGGGGAGAAGCAGCTGGCCCGGTTCAAGCGCCAGCGGATGGCACCCGGCGAGATGGAGCACATCACCCTGCCCGGGGTCCTGCTGGCAAAGGCCGACGGCCCGCTGACCGTTGCAGTAGAGGAGGTCGTAGCAAAATGAACAAAAAGTGTGAGATCATTTGTATCTGCTGCCCCCGTGGCTGCCACTTGCAGGTGGACCCGGAAAACGATTATAATGTAACCGGCAATGCCTGCCCCAACGGTGCCGCCTATGGCAAGGAAGAACTGACCCACCCCACCCGTATCCTGACCAGTACGGTGCGGGCCGAGGGCGGGCGCTATCCGCGCTGCCCGGTCAAGACCGCGCAGGCGGTGCCCAAAGAAAAGATCATGCAGGTCATGGCTGCGCTGGACGGCGTCACGCTGCACACACCCATCCGCACCGGGCAGGTCGTGCTGACCGACGTCTGCGGCACCGGTGTGGATGTCGTAGCCACACGGGACCTGTAAAACCGCCCCTGAGCGAAACGGAGGTCGTTGAACCATGTCGACAAAGTATGTTCTTGCACTGGACCAGGGAACCACCAGCAGCCGCGCCATCCTGTTTGACAACGAGCAGAACATCATCGCGGTGCAGCAGCGGGAGTTTGAGCAGATCTACCCGCAGCAGGGCTGGGTGGAGCACAACCCCATGGAGATCTGGTCCACCCAGTACGGGGTCATGAACGAGGTGGTGGCCCAGAGCGGCGTGGATGTCCATGACATTGCCGCCATCGGCATCACCAACCAGCGCGAGACCACCATCCTGTGGGAAAAGGCCACCGGCCGCCCCATCTACAATGCCATCGTCTGGCAGTGCCGCCGCACCGCCCCGCTGGTGGACGAGCTGGTGCAGCAGCCCGGCATGACGGAATACATCCGCGAGAATACCGGCCTGATGCCGGATGCCTATTTTTCCGCCACCAAGATCAAGTGGATCCTGGATAACGTGCCCGGCGCGCGGGAGCGGGCCGAGGCGGGCGAGATCCTGTTCGGCACCGTGGACACCTGGCTGGTGTGGAAGCTCACCGGCGGCAAGGTCCATGTGACCGACCGCACCAACGCCAGCCGCACCATGCTCTACAACATCCGCACCCTGGACTGGGACGACACCCTGCTCAAAGCGCTGGATATCCCCCGCTGCATCCTGCCCCGCGTGGCGGATTCCAGTGAGGTCTACGGCACCACCGACCTGTGCGGGGTGCAGGTGCCGGTGGCCGGCATTGCCGGGGACCAGCAGGCTGCACTGTTCGGGCAGGGGTGCTTTGCCAAGGGTGAGGCCAAGAACACCTACGGCACCGGCTGCTTCTTGCTCATGAACACCGGTGACACCATCTGCCGCAGCCAGAACGGCCTGATCTCCACCATTGGCATCAGCCTGAACGGTAAGGTGGAGTATGCCTTGGAGGGCAGCGTCTTTGTGGGCGGTGCCGTCATCCAGTGGGTGCGCGACGGCCTGCGGATGATCCAGGAGAGCCGTGACGCCGAATACTATGCCCAGAAGGTGCCGGACAACGGCGGCATCTACATCGTGCCCGCCTTCACCGGTCTCGGCGCGCCCTATTGGGATATGTACGCCCGCGGTGCCATTGTAGGCATCACCCGCGGCACCACCCAGAACCACATCATCCGGGCGGCGGAGGAGTCCATCGCCTACCAGAGCGCCGACCTTGTGGCCGCCATGGAAAAGGACACCGGTGTGCCCATCACCTCCCTGAAGGTGGACGGCGGTGCTTCCCGCGACCAGTTCCTGATGCAGTTCCAGTCCGACATCCTGAACAAGGACGTTCTGCGCCCGGCCATCCGGGAGACCACAGCCCTGGGCGCTGCCTATCTGGCAGGCCTTGCCACCGGTGTGTGGAAGGACCGGGACGAGATCCGCAGCCTGTGGCACTGCAACATGACCTTTACCCCCGCTATGCCGGAGGCTGAGCGCGCACGGCTGCTGTCCGGCTGGCACAAGGCCGTGGGCCGCAGCAGTGACTGGGCAGAGCATTAAAAGAATTTGTCTGGACTTTGACTACTTCCAACAAAAAATCACGAATTTGTGAATTGTCTGTTGACAAACTGTTGAGAAATGGTATACTGAAAGCATCCCAAGAGAATTGAGATGGGGATGCACTGTGCCACACGACCGCAGTGCGTCCCCATTTTTTGTTCCCATCGCACCCCTTGTCCGCCCGTTCACATCTGTTCCGGGGGCTGGTTCTGGAAGTGCAGCCGCCGGGCATGTCCCTGAAAAAAGAAGGAGGATCCCCATGAAAAGCACCGCAAAGGCCACCGAAAAGCGTTCGCGCACGGTCGTTGTGCTGGCGATCGCTGTGGCGTTGATGCTGCTGGGCAGCATTTTTGCCCAGATGTTCCACACCTCATTCTACAAGGTCAAGGTCTCCCGCATTTCCTTTGATACCGACTCCGGCACCCTTTCGGGCCTGTTGTACCTGCCCAAGGGCGTGGACGCCTCCAACCCGCACCCCACCATCGTGACCACCCACGGCTACCTGAACAGTGCCGAGATGCAGGACGAGACCGCCATCGAGATGTCCCGCCGCGGCTATGTCGTGCTGGCACTGGATATGTATGACCACGGCCATTCCCACGGGAACGCCGACAATACCGGCGGCTTCTTCAACTTCTGGCCCACTTCGCTGTGGGATGCCGCACAGTACATGTACAGCCAGGATTACGTTGCCAAGGATGCACAGGGCAACGGTCAGATCGCGGTCAGCGGCCACTCCATGGGCGGCTTCTCCTCCGAGATGGCCATCTATCTGGATGAGCAGAACTACGCTGCCGCCGGTTACCGCATCATCAAGGCCGGTTTGAGCATGGGTGCCGATTACTCCTGGACCTCCTACCTGGGCCTGGACGAAGAGGCTGCAGTTGCCACCTTCGGCGGACGCACCATCGGCAAGATCTGCGGCCAGTACGACGAGTTCTTCTTTGCGGCCGACGAGCCTCCCACGAAGAGCGGCACCGTCTACCACAAGGACTATGTTGCCACCACCGCTGGCAAGACCCTGCTGGAGCAGGAAGCTCCGCAGGCTGACACCTGGTACACCGGCTCGGACGGCGGCCAGCGCATCATTTACCAGCCCAGCGAGATCCACCCCTGGAACCACTTCTCCACCGCTTCCACCAAGGATGCCATCGAGTTCTACGCCACTGCATTTGCCGACCAGTCCGGTCTGGTGCAGAACATTGCTTCCACCAGCCAGATCTGGTACTGGAAAGAAGTCTTTGAGCTGGTCGCTCTGGTGGGCTTCCTGCTCATGCTGGCACCTCTTGCCCTGCTGCTGATGAAGCTGCCCTTCCTGTCCAATGCAAAGCAGGCCGTCGCAGCACCCACCCCGGCCGTCGGCACCCTGTCCGGCAAGCTTGGCACGATCAGCCTGTTCGTGGTCGGTATGCTGATCCCGGCCATCATCTTCCCCGCCGTGTACGACGGCAGTCTGACCGCAGAGCCCATCCGCTGGATGCGCTACGCCAGTGACATTGCCCTGCTCCTGTCGGTGGTGGGCATCGTTCTGGCAGCCCGCAGCACCGAGGACGACCGCAAGACCTGGCTGTCCGGCTCGGTGTGCGTCCTGATCGCTTCCATCGTCCTGCGTGTGCTGGTGACCAAGAACATCTTCGAGACCAATGCCACCTGGCAGGGCCCCACCGTCAACAGCATCGTGACCTGGGCTCTCATCTGCGCCTGCATCTCCATCGTGACCATGGTCTGCGTCTACCTGTTCGGCGGCCGCAAGCAGAAGGGCATCACGCTGGAACAGTACGGCATTGCCGCAAAGCCGGTGTCTGTGGCCGCAGCCTTCTGCGTGGCACTGCTGGTGAGCGTGATCGCCTACGCCTGCCTGTTTGCCGTGGATGCCATCTTCAAGACCGACTTCCGCATCTGGACCTTCGCCTTCAAGACCTTTGAAGCCAGCGCCATCCCGGCGGCGGTCAAGTATATGCCGTTCTTCTTTGTGTACTACTTTGTCAGCGGCGCTGCCGCCATCTCCAACACCAGCAGCGAAAAGCTGCAGGGCGGCTGGGGCTACCTGCTGGCTGCCCTGACCAACATGGGCGGCATCCTCCTCTGGCTGGTGCTGCAGTACGGCACCCTGTTCCGTACCGGCGTTGCCTTCTACCCGGGACAGGCCCTTGGCGGCATCCTGCTGTTTGCGCTGGTGCCCTCGCTGGCCATTGCATCCTGCCTGGCCAAGTACCTGTACAAAAAGACCGGCAGTGTGTACGTTGCGGCCTTCCTGAATACCATCCTGATGACCATGATGACCGTGGCCAACACCGCGATCTATTTCCAGGCATAAGCACAACCGCAGACTGGGGCTGCACTTTACAGTGCAGCCCCTTTGTGCGATAATGAGAACCATCTGAGAGAAAAGGAGTCCTGCCCGATGCATCCACTTGCTGAAACTCTGCTGGACGAGCCGGTGATCGCAGCCGTCAAGACGGATGACGCTCTGACGGCCGCCCTGGCCTCGCCCTGCAGCACGGTCTTTCTGCTGGCGAGCACCCTGCTCAATGTGGGGGAGCTGGTCCGGCGCATCCACGCGGCCGGAAAGCTGGCCGTCGTGCACATCGACCTTGTGGACGGCCTTTCGGCGCGGGAAGTTGCCGTGAATTCCCTCATTGCGCTGTGCCACCCGGACGGCATCATTTCCACCCACCCGTCCCTGATCCGGCGGGCGCGCCATCAGGGCCTGCTGACCATCCAGCGGGCGTTCATCCTGGACTCCCTTTCCCTGAACAACCTTTCCGGCCAGCTGGAACAAGGCAAGCCGGACTTTGTGGAGATCCTGCCCGGCATCATGCCCCGGGTCATCACCGAGATCAGTACCCGCACCCGGGTGCCGGTGATCGCGGGCGGTCTGCTGCGGGACAAGGCCGACGTCATGGCCGCCATGCGGGCCGGTGCCTCGGCGGTGTCCACCTCTGCCCCGGAGCTGTGGGACATCTGAACCCCGGAAAACACAAAAATGCCTGACCGCTGTCGTTGGCGGTCAGGCATTTTTTATGGAAAGCAGCAGCGTTACGGTTGGCTCTTTTTGACAAGATCTTTGGTGTACAGGGCGCGGGTGGCGTTGAGCACGGCAATGACCATGACGCCCACGTCGGCAAAGATGGCTGTCCACATGCTGGCCATACCGATGGCACCCAGCAGCAGGCAGGCAAACTTGACCGCCAGCGCGAACACGATGTTCTCGTATACGATGCGCAGGGTGCGGCGGGCGATGCGCATGGCCAGTGCGATTTTGGCCGGGTCATCGTCCATCAGCACCACGTCGGCGGCCTCAATGGCGGCGTCAGAGCCCAGAGCACCCATGGCGATGCCCACATCGGCGCGGGACAGCACCGGGGCGTCGTTGATGCCGTCGCCCACAAAGGCCAGATTCTCCTTGGACTTCTTGGCGGCGATGAGTGTTTCGATCTGGTCCACCTTGTCGCCGGGCAGCAGACCGGCGTGGTATTCGTCCAGACCCAGCTGGGCAGAAACGGCCTTGGCCACCGGCTCGGCGTCGCCGGTGAGCATGACGGTCTTGCGCACTCCGGCGGCCTTCAGGGCCCGGATGGCCTCGGCACTGTGGGGTTTGACCACGTCGGAGATGAGCAGATAACCGGCGTATCGGCCGTCGATGGCAACGTGCACGACGGTGCCGGTCTCGCTCACGGCGGGGGCAGAAAGGCCCAGCCGCTCCATCAGACGGGCGTTGCCGGCGGCAACGGGCTTGCCGTCCACCTTGGCGGTCACGCCGTGGCCGCCAAGTTCCTCCACGTCGGTCACGCGGGAGGTGTCGATCTCCTTGCCGTAGGCGGCCTTGATGCTCAGGGAGATGGGGTGCTTGGACCAGCTCTCGGCCAGGGCGGCGGCCTCCACCAGCTGTTCGTCGGTGATGCCGTCGGCCGGGTGGACGCCGGTGACCTTGAAGGTGCCCTGGGTCAGGGTGCCGGTCTTATCAAACACCACGATGCCGGTGCGGGCCAGCTCCTCCAGATAGGTGGAGCCCTTGACCAGGATACCGCAGGCGGAAGCACCGCCGATGCCGCCGAAGAAGCTCAGCGGAATGCTGATGACCAGTGCGCAGGGGCAGCTGATGACCAGGAAGGTCAAAGCGCGGTAGATCCAGTCCCCAAAGCGGGCGGGCTGGCCCATCAGCAGCAGCACGATAGGCGGCAGGAAGGCCAGCGCCAGCGCACCGTAGCAGACAGCCGGGGTGTATACCCGGGCAAAGCGGGTGATGAAGTTTTCGGCGCGGGCCTTCTTCATGCTGGAATTTTCCACCAGATCGAGAATTTTCGAGACGGTGGACTCGCCGAATTCCTTGGTAGTCCTGACTTTCAGCAGGCCGGTTATGTTCACGCAGCCGCTGATGACCTCGTCTCCGGTCTGGACGTCGCGGGGCAGGCTCTCACCGGTCAGGGCGGCGGTGTTCAGGGCGGAGGTGCCCTCTACGATCACACCGTCAATGGGCACCCGCTCGCCGGGCTGCACCACGATCACGGTGCCCACCTCCACGTCATCGGGGTCCACCTGCTCCAGCTTGCCGTCCTCGTCCTCCACGTTGGCGTAGTCCGGGCGGATGTCCATCAGGCTGGAAATGCTCTGGCGGCTCTTGCCCACGGCCACGCTCTGGAACAGCTCGCCGATCTGGTAAAAGAGGATAACGGCGCAGCCTTCCACATAGTCGCCCAGGGCAAAGGCACCCACGGTAGCCACCACCATCAGGAAGCACTCGTCAAAGGGCTGGCGGTTCTTGATGCCCTTGATGGCCTTGCGCAGCACGTCCTTGCCCACCACAAAGTACGGGATGAGGTAGAGCAGCAGCTCCACCGGGGTGGGAAGTGCCGGCAGCACACGGAGCAGCAGCTTGAGCAGGATCACAAGGGCCAGCGCGATCAGGATCTGCTGCAGGCTCTTTTTTTGCTTTTTGGTCATACAAAACGCTCCTTTTGTCGGATTGCGGCGGTTCTGAGAAAAAACGGGAAAACGCAGTGGAATTCAACAGGTTTTCCCCACAAAAATGGATTTTCCACCCTTTCCCCCGTGTTTTCCACGGGGTTTTCCCGCAGAAAACTTGCTTTTCCACGTTTCTTTTTGGAGTTTTCCGCGGAGGGTGTTGAAAAGTGCGTGGAAAGTGTTGAAAACTGCCCGTTTTTTCCACGAAAAAGAGAAGTTTTCCGCTGCCCGGCGGCAGAGGAAAGAAAAGCTCTCCCACAGGGGGAGAGCTGCCGCCCAGCAGCGATGCCGGGAACCGGACCGGAAGAGGTCAGATGTCAAAGATCTCGCAGTCGTCCTCCACCTTCTTGCAGGCGGACAGCACATTCTCCATGGTGGCGTGGGGGTCAGCACCCTCGGCAAACTCCACCTTCATCTTCTGGGTCATGAAGCTGACAGTCGCCTTTTCCACACCGGCAACGGTGTTGGCAGCGTCCTCCATCTTCTGGGCGCAGTTTGCACAGTCCACGTCGATCTTGTAGGTCTTTTTCATCGTAGATACCAGCCTTTCTGTTTTTGTGCGGGCCGCAGCCCGGAAAATCATTCTTCGATATGGTCCATCCCCAGAGAGAGGATGCTGCGCACATGGTCGTCGTCCAGTGCGTAGTACACGGTCTTGCCCTCCCGCCGGAAGCGTACCAGCTTGGAATCCTTGAGCACCCGCAGCTGGTGGCTCACGGCCGACTGGCTCAGCTGCACGGCGTTGGCAATGTCCTGCACGCACAGCTCGTTGTCGTGCAGGGCGTACAGGATCTTGATGCGGGTGGAGTCGCCGAACACCCGGAACAGGTCGGCCAGCTCGTACAGCACTTCGTCATCCGGCATGTCCAGCTCTTCCGGCTGCACGAGGGGTTCGTTCTGCTGTGCCATGGAAGCATCTCCTTTCGGGATGAAATCATATGAACGCCTGTTCATGTGTTCATGATATCACGCACATGCCTGCCTGTCAAGCCCTTTGCAGAAGAATTTTGACATTCCCGCTGCATTGATGAAAAAACACCGCAAAACGCCAAAAAGATGCAAATTGAAAAAAGAAAACCCGGCCCGCTGGAAAGCGGACCGGGAGCGGACGGGTGGCGGAGCGGCTCAACGCTTCTTTCCGGCTGCTGCCCAGGGGGCGTACATCAGCACAAGGGCCAGCGCGATGGCGGGCAGAAAGCCCAGAATGTAGAATTTTTCGCCAAACCACGCGGTAAAGGTGCTGGTGATGACATTGCCATAGGGGTTATTCAAAAAGTAAAAGTTGGTGTGCAGGGGTTTGTTAAGAAAATAGATGGGCAGGGCCGAGCCGAACAAAAAGGCCAGCACCTGCGGCACCCGGCGCACGCTGGGGCGGTATCCGCCCGCCACCAGCAGCACAGGGTAGAGCACCAGCAGGGCGTGGATGCTGACCGAGTGCAGGTTGATGAGGGTGAACCACCCGGGCACATCCCGCCAGCTGGGGCACAGCAGAGCCAGTGCCGCGCCGGGGATGCACAGGGCGTACAGCTCCTCCTTGCACCAGCTGCGGTCGGTGAGGGTGTTGTACAGGCAGACGAACACGTTGATGCTGCACAGGTGCAGCGGCAGATAGCTCCAGTTCCACTGGCCGGTGCAGGCCATGCCCAGCAGCAGGGCGGCTTCGTCCACCAGCAGGGCCGCCGTGACCCCCACCAGAATGTGCCGCCGGGTGCGCGGCGTGCTGCGGCGGTACCACCACACCATGCCCAGAAGGAACAGCGCCGACAGCGCCAGCTCTATGAGATGGACAGTGCCGAACAGCGGGTAGCACTCATAGCCCGCACCGTATTCGGCGGCGGTGATGTCATAGGATTTCCAGAAGTCAGACATGGAGGTCCCCTCTCTTTCAGAGCCTATCATAGCACAGACAGCCGGAAACCGAAACGGTATTTTTTACAAAATGCGCCAAAGTGGGTGCATTCTTTGCCAAGCTGTGGTATCTTATAAAAGTATAAAACAACAAACTGCGCAAAACGCACAGGAGGGAATTTTTTATGACACTGGAACCTGGCATCCGCGGTGAGCAGAGCGTGTCTGTCACTGCTGCAAACACTGCAAAAACCATGGGCAGCGGCACGCTGGACGTGTTTGCCACCCCGGCCCTGGTGGCCCTGGCCGAAAAGACCTGTTGGATGAGCGTGGCCCCGGCTCTGACCGAGGGTGACGGCACCGTGGGTACGAAGCTGGAGCTGGAGCACACCGCACCCACCCCCGTGGGCATGACTGTGACCTGCGAGAGCGAGCTGGTGGCCGTGGAAGGCCGCAAGCTCACCTTCAAAGTGAGCCTGCACGACGAAAAAGGCCCGGTGGGCGGCGGCACCCACGAGCGCTTTGTGATCCACAACGACAAGTTTGCGGCCAAGGCGGAGGCAAAGAAGAACTGAAAAAGCCTTCCCCCAAGGGGGAAGGCTAAGGCTCCCTCTTTGACGGAGGGAGTTCTTCCGGCTCCAGCCGCAGCGGCGGTGGGTCCTCGGCCAGCAGCTGCTGTTCGGCGTGGGCCTGTGCGTCCTGCAGCAGCTGTACGGCCTGCACGCTGGCGCGGAACAGCTCAAAATACATCGCTTTGTAATCCGGCACGGCCCCACTCCCCTTTTGCATTCCGTGGGGATAGTCTGCCCCGCAGCACGGGGCCTGATACGCTGCCGGAACGAATCGCCTGAAACGAAAAGGAATCATTATGAAAAACAAAAATCTGTCCTGGGCAGCGGCACTGTTCGTGTTTGCCCTGCTGCTGTGGTGCACGGCAGCTACTCCCGGCAAGATCGCCGACCCGTCTACCTACACCTGTGCGGTGTACAGCACCTTCTTTTCCCTGCTGCCGCCGGTCATCGCCATTGTGCTGGCCCTGAACACCAAGGAGGTGTACACCTCCCTGTTGGTGGGCATTGCCTCGGGCGCACTGCTGTATGCCAACGGAAACCTGGAACTGGCCCTGAATACCCTCTTCTTCCACGAAGAGGGCGGCATGATCGCCAAACTGTCCGACAGCAGCAATGTGGGCATCCTGGTGTTCCTGGTCATGCTGGGCATCCTGGTGGCCCTGATGAACAAGGCCGGCGGCTCGGCCGCCTTTGGCCGCTGGGCATCGAAGCACATCCACTCCCGGGCGGGCGCACAGTTTGCCACCCTGCTGCTGGGTGTGATGATCTTTGTGGACGACTATTTCAACTGCCTGACCGTGGGTTCGGTCATGCGCCCGGTCACCGACCGGCAGAAGGTGTCCCGCGCCAAGCTGGCCTACCTCATCGACGCCACGGCGGCCCCCATCTGCATCATTGCGCCGGTGTCCAGCTGGGCGGCGGCGGTCACCTCCAGCGTGCCGGAGGGGTCTGGCATCAACGGCTTCACCATGTTCCTGCGCACCATCCCCTACAACTACTATGCCCTGCTCACCGTCGTCATGAGCCTGTTCCTCATCTTCACCGGCACGGACTTCGGCTCCATGAAGCTCAATGAGGACAACGCGAAAAACGGCGACCTGTTCACCACCGAGGACCGCCCCTACGGCGACGACGTGGACGACGGCACCGAGACGAAGGGCCATGTTGTGGACCTGATCGCACCGGTGCTGGTGCTGATCGCGGCCTGCATCTTCGGCATGATCTACACCGGCGGCTTCTTTGACGGGGTGGACTTCGTCACCGCCTTTGCGGACTGCAACGCCTCTGCCGGCCTGGTCATGGGCAGCAGCATTGCGCTGCTGTTCACCTTCGTGTTCTACCGGGTGCGCAGCGTCATGACCTTCCAGGACTTTGCGGCCTGCATCCCGGAGGGCTTCAAGGCCATGGTCAGCCCCATGCTCATCCTCACGCTGGCCTGGACCCTGTCCGGCATGACCGGCCTGCTGGGTGCCAAGTATTATGTGGCCAATCTGCTGGGCGGCTCCGCTGCGGCGCTGCAGTATCTGCTGCCGGTGATCATCTTCCTGGTGGCGGTGTTCCTGGCCTTTGCCACCGGCACGAGCTGGGGAACCTTCTCCATTCTGATCCCCATCGTGTGCCACGCATTCCCGGAAGGTGAAATGCTGGTCATCTCCATCGCGGCCTGCCTGTCCGGTGCCGTGTGCGGCGACCACTGCTCCCCCATCTCCGACACCACCATCATGGCCTCGGCGGGTGCCCACTGCAGCCATGTGAACCATGTGTCCACCCAGCTGCCCTATGCCATCACGGCGGCGTCCTGCGCGGCGGTGTGTTATGTGATCACCGGCCTGGCACAGGCGGTACTGGGCAGCCGGGCCAGCCTGTTCACCTCGCTGGTGCTGCTGGCCGTGGCCATCGTCATAGAGCTGGTGGTGCTCAGCATCATCCGCGCCCGCACGATCAAAAAGACAAAAGCATGATTGGGCTTTGCCGTCGCGGGCAACTTGTGATAAACTGAAAGAAAACGAACGAGCGGAGGCGCGATCCATGCTGGAACAGGCTTTTCAGGATGTATACACCAAATTCAAGCTGCATTTTTATCAGAACGTATTCCAGCGTTTTGCCACGCGGGAAGCGACCCTGACCACGGTGGAGTCCTTCTGCATGGAGGGCATCATGGCCATGGGCGAGCCCACCATTGCGGAGTTTTCCCGCATGATGCAGATCTCCACCCCCAATGCGGCCTACAAGATCGGCAGTCTGGTCAAAAAGGGCTATGTGGAAAAGATCCAGTCCACCGTGGACCGGCGCGAGTACCACCTGCGCCCCACCCAGAAGTATATCGACTACTACAACATCAGCTACTCCTACCTGAGCACCGTGATCGAGCGGGTGCGCAAGCGCTTCCCGGAAGAGGACGTGGACAAGCTGGAGCAGATGCTCACGGTGATCAGCGATGAGCTGATGCCGGAGCTGGACCTGATGAATAAGACCCGGCAGCGGCTGTCGGAATAAAAAATGCGCCCGGGAGTATCCCGGGCGCATTTTTGGTAGGGCGGCTTTACAGCACCATAAACAGGGTGCCGGCGGTGATCAGGGCACAGCCCACCAGGTTTTTGGCGGTAAAGGGTTCCTTCAGGATCACAAAGGCCAAAGCCAGGGTGATCACCACGCTGAGCTTGTCCACCGGAACCACCTTGGAGGCGGCCCCGATCTGCAAAGCGTGGTAATAGCACAGCCAGCTGGCCCCGGTGGCCAGGCCGGAAAGGATCAAAAACAGCCAGCTGCGGCGAGAGATATCCCCCACGCCGCCCTGGGTCCCGGTGAGGAACACCATGCCCCAGCTCATGACCAGCACCACCACCGTGCGGATGGCGGTGGCCAGGGTGGAGTTGACCCCCTGGATGCCGATCTTGGCCAGGATGGAGGTAAGGGCCGCAAACACGGCACTGCCCAGTGCAAACACGAACCACATAGTAAGATGCGCCTCCCTTTTTGTCCAGTGTAACACCGCAGCCCTCCCGGCGCAAGGGTGCACAGGCAAAACCGCCGGGCAAGCACTGGCCTGCCCGGCGGCTTTATCCTCAGTGATAGAAGGTATCGAAGTTCACCTGGCGGTAGAAGCGCTGCTGCAGCTGGTCGAAGCTGTCGCAGTTCTGGGCCAGCAGCCACATGCTCTTGGTGACCACGGCTTCGATGGTCATGTCATGGGCTTCCAGGAAGCGGAATCGGTTCTTCACCCGCTTGCCCACCTCGTACACGCCCACGTCGCTGCCCTCATAGGTCACCTGCGTGGTCAGGATGAGCACCTTGTGGGTCTGCTCGTAGTGGCCCAGCCCCTCGGCAAAGGCGTCCATGAGCCGCTGCGGGATGCCGCCCACGCCGAAGCTCTCCACGATGACGCAGTCGTACAGGCGGAAGATCTCCGGGATCATGCCGGGGTCCATGCCGGGGATGAGCTTGAGCAGGAACACCCGGGGGTTCATGGCGCGGCCGAACTCCACCGGGCCGGTGGGCCAGGGCGAAGGCACATAGCGCACCAGACGGTCGCCCTGCACCAGTGCCAGCTCCGGGAAGTTGACCGAGGCAAAGGCGTCGTAGCTGATGGTCTTGTTCTTTTTGGCACGGGTGCCGGCAATGACGTGCCCGCCAAACACCACCATCACGCCCCGGCTGCCCGGGTCCAGTGCACAGATCACGCTGTCGCGCAGGTTTTTCTTGGCGTCGGTGATCTCGTTGGAGATGGGCTGCTGGGCACCGGTGAGGATGATGGGCTTGTCCGCGTTCTGGATGAGGTAAGAAAGTGCCGCTGCGGAATAGGCCAGCGTATCGGTGCCGTGGCAGATGATGAAACCATCGTACAGGGCGTAGTTTTCCTGAATGGCGCGGGCCATCATCAGCCAGTGTTCCTGGCCGAGGTCGGTGCTGTCGATGCTGCACAGGGCCAGCGTTTCCGGGATGCACAGGTCGTTGAGCTCCGGAAGATGGGCCAGCAGCTCGTCGCTGCTGAGCACGGGCCGGAGGCCCTGCGGAGTATGTACGCTGGCAATGGTGCCGCCGGTGGTAATGAAAAGAATGCGCTGCTTGGTCATAAAAAGCCTCCATGGCAGAAAATCAGAGAAACAAACCCAGTATAACACACTCTTTTCCGGCTGAAAAGTGCCCCGCAGCGGCAAAAGGCTGCTTTTTGCGACCCGGTCACAGAAGT
>ENA-UEPW01000868-UEPW01000868.1-human-gut-metagenome-genome-assembly--contig:-NODE-868-length-16897-cov-392.846433_pt1 | contig 16897 bp, 14 predicted proteins | sample MGYA00242935_ERZ507936 | MGnify/ENA primary metagenome ERZ507936 (study PRJEB26167, sample SAMN06115469) | human gut metagenome | host: Homo sapiens | place: China:Chongqing | collected 2016-06-23... | reverse complement strand
CGGCATCATTGTGGGCTTCAGCAATCTTAGCTCACCCGCCACGCTATACATATACGACAGTCAGTGCCCCAACTGCTACTACGAGACGCAAACCATGAGCCACCGCTTAACAATGGACACTCGCGGCTTTGCCACCTGTCCCACCTGTAAGCGTCAATACGACCTCAACAACCGTGGCATCACCTCAAACGGAAAGAAGCTCCTGCGCTATCGCGGAAGTACCACCGGACCCTTGGGAGTGCTCTCGGTTAGCAATTAAGCAAAAGTTAGCAAAGGCTTAGTTGGCTTAAAGAGACTTAGAACGGCTTAAACGCACCCTAACCACCCCAAAAACTTGCACAGACATAGGGCATGTGTGCAGCCAAATCGCCTTTTTATGGTAAAATATTTGTCTATTTAATAAAAAATTTGTTCCTTTGCATCCGCATTAAATTAGAAATCAATATTATAAACATTTTAAAAATTAAAAATTATGTCAGAAATCGAATCAAAAGTAAAGGCTATTATCGTTGACAAACTCGGTGTAGATGAGGCAGACGTTAAGCCAGAAGCAAGCTTCACAAACGACCTCGGTGCAGACTCTCTCGACACAGTTGAGCTCATCATGGAGTTCGAGAAGGAGTTTGGCGTAAACATCCCTGACGATCAGGCAGAGAAAATCTCTACAGTTGGCGACGCTATCGCTTACATCGAGAACGCAAAATAAATAAACCGATGGTTTATAGTTTATGGTATGCACAACCATAACAAACATTCTTTGTTATAATTCCATTGCGCGCCATAAACCATAAACCATTTTTTTTGACATTTTTCAGTTACATGGAATTAAAAAGAGTAGTAGTAACAGGTCTTGGCGCAGTAACTCCGATTGGCAATAATCCAGAAGAAACATGGAACAACATGCTCAACGGCGTAAGTGGCGCAGCACCTATTACATTGTTTGACGCTTCTTCGTTCAAGACACAATTCGCTTGCGAAGTGAAAAACCTTAAGGTCAACGACTACATCGACCGCAAGGAAGCACGCAAGATGGACCGCTACGCACAGCTCGCTATCATCGCAGCTATGCAGGCAATGCAGGACAGCGGTTTAAATCTCGACGAAGAAGATAAGAACCGCATCGGCGTAATCTACGGCGTAGGCATCGGTGGTATCAAGACCTTCGAGGAAGAGGTGGGCTACTGGGCAACACACCAGGAGCTCGGTCCGAAATTCAATCCCTTCTTCATTCCGAAGATGATTGCCGACATCGCAGCCGGACACATCTCTATTATGTACGGTCTTCACGGCCCCAACTTTGCCACAACATCGGCTTGTGCATCTTCTACAAACGCACTCGCCGACGCATTCAACCTCATCCGCTTGGGTAAGGCAAACGTAATCGTAAGCGGTGGTGCAGAGGCTGCCATCACACCAAGCGGCGTAGGCGGCTTCAACGCAATGCACGCCCTCTCTACACGCAACGACGACCCAGAGCACGCTTCACGTCCGTTCAGCGCATCACGCGACGGCTTCATCATGGGCGAAGGTGCTGGCTGCCTCATCCTCGAGGAGCTGGAGCACGCTAAGGCACGCGGAGCGAAGATATACGCCGAGATGGTTGGCGAAGGCATGTCTGCCGACGCACACCACATCACAGCATCACACCCGGAAGGACTCGGTGCTTGCCTCGTTATGCAGAACGCACTCGAGGACGCAGGCATGAAGCCAGAGGATATCGACTACATCAACGTACACGGTACATCAACACCTGTAGGCGACATTTCTGAGGCAAAGGCAATCAAGCAGGTGTTCGGCGAAGCAGCTTACAAGCTCAACATCAGTTCAACAAAATCAATGACTGGTCACCTCCTCGGTGCTGCCGGAGCTGTCGAGGCACTCGCATCAGTGCTCGCAGTGAAGAACGACATCATCCCGCCAACTATCAACCACGTTGAAGGCGACGAGGACCCAGAAATCGACTATACACTCAACTACACGTTCAACAAGGCTGAGAAGCGCGAGGTACGTGCAGCACTGAGCAACACGTTCGGTTTCGGTGGACACAACGCATGTGTAATATTCAAGAAATATGCTGAGTAATCTCATCGACAGAATGAAGCTCCCTTTCCGCAAGGACAAGGAGCTTTATTTGTCTTTACGCAAAATCATAGGCTTCTACCCACACGACATTAGCTATTACAAACTCGCGCTGATGCACAAGAGCATGTACAAGCGCAATGCGAAGGGCAAGCCCGTGAACAACGAGCGACTGGAGTTTCTCGGCGATGCCGTGCTCGACGCTACCGTTGGCGACATTGTCTACCGCCACTTCCCTGGCAAACGCGAGGGCTTCCTCACCAACACTCGCTCAAAACTCGTACAGCGCGACACGCTCAACCGACTGGCACAGGAGATGGGCATCAACCAACTCATCCTCTCAAGCGGGCGCTCACAATCGCACAACTCATACATGGGCGGAAACGCTTTCGAGGCTCTCGTAGGAGCCATATACCTCGACCGCGGCTATGATGCCTGCATGAAGTTCATGCGCAAACGAATACTGACACAAATGATAAACATCGACAAGGTTGCTTATAAGGAAGTGAACTTCAAGAGCAAGCTCATCGAATGGAGTCAGAAGAACCGTGTGCGCATCGACTTCAAGTCGATTCTGGAGGAGAAAGATAAGACAGGTTCACCCGTGTTCATCTATCGTGTGATGCTCGAAGGTGTGGAAGGCTGCGACGGCAAGGGATACAGCAAAAAGGAGAGTCAGCAGCTCGCCTCTAAGCTCACACTGGAGAAGCTCCGCCGCGAACCGCAGTTCATCGACCAAGTGTTCGCTGCTAAGACCAATCGCACAAAAATGGAGGAGGAACCAGTGGAGAACGTACCGTCGACAGAACAACCAGACGATTTTATCATAGTAAGCTCAGGAATGGAGGTAGAGGCAGAAGGCTCCGGTGCTTCAAATGGTTCTAATTCAGATAGTGATTATAGAGGTTCTAGAAATTCTAGTGATTCTAGAAACTCTAGTGATTCTAGAGATTCTAGAGATTCCAATGACTCTAATAATCCCAAGGCTAAGCGCAACCGCCGCTCACCGATGTACCGCAAAGATGAGGCAGCCGAAGCAGCTACAGCCACGAAAACAGAGGCAACAAAATCCGTAGAGCCCGTTTCTTCAAAACTGACTTCAGCCGACCTCAACCTCTCTGACGAAGACTTCGACCTCAGCCATATCTCGGCTAAGGAACAGACTCGAGAGGAAATCATCGCTGCTGCAGAAGCGGCAGCCTTCGGAGATACATAACAATAAAGTTTGGTGCAGTTATCTCAACTGCACCAAACTATTTACCCCTATACACCTAACAACTATGAACCTATTTAAGACCCAACTTCTTGCCCTCGCCACCTTATTCTTCCCATTCACTGCGAGCGCACAATACACCATTTATCCCATTCCGCACACACAGACAGCGGGCAAGGGCAGCAAGGTAGCGTTCACAAAGAACGTAAATATAGTATGCGACGATGCAATTGACACATACACACGTCAGCGTGCTCAGACCATTCTCGCAGAGCATGGCTTCACAGCTACCATCTCAACCACCGAATCGAACACTCTCTCGAACATATACCTCGGCGTAGCTTCAGGCAACGGCTTGACAAAAGCGGCTGCTACAAAGCTCCAACTCAACCTCAGCGTACTCACCAAGAGCGGCAAGTTCGACCGCCACGTACTCTCGCTCACCAATGCACACGACGGAGTAGCTCAGCTCATCATCATCGGCGAGAATACCGATGCCACATTCATGGGTCTCGCCTCGCTCGAACAGATGCTCGATGCCGAAACAAAGCAGATGCCCACCGTCACTATCAGCGACTACGCCGACCTTAAGGAGCGTGGCATCATCGAAGGTTTTTATGGGAAACCCTACTCCAGCGAGGTGCGCAAGGACTTACTGCGCTTTATGATGCGCAACAAGATGAACTGCTACGTATACGGACCAAAGAGCGACGTATACCACTCGGGCAAATGGACAGAGGCATATCCTACAGAACTAACAGAAGCACAACGCAAGTCGGGCTTCGTGACACAGCAGGACTTGCGCGAATTCACCGACGTGGCACACCAAACCAAGGTGAGCGTGGTGTGGGCGATACACCCAGGCGACGACTTACTCAACGACAACGGTGTAGTAGAGAAGATAATGGGTAAGTTCGCGAAGATGCACACCTTAGGTTTCCGCCAGTTTGCAGTCTTTGCCGACGACGTGAACAGACCCGAGAATCAGAACGACATGAACCTCACCGCCTCACGCATCGCTGACATACAGCGCAGCATAGAGAGCCGATGGAACACCAATAGCACCAGCCCTACCGACATCGTAAAACCACTGCGCTTCACGCCACAAATCTACTGTCGCAACTACGCTGCATCACAATGGCAGTTCAATCAGTTCTTCAAAGCACTCTCCAGCATCCCTAAGGATGTCACCATCTATTACACCGGTGGCGGCGTATGGTCGGTGCCCAACAACTACGATCTGAATACTGTACAGTATCAGTTCGGACGTAACGTCATTTGGTGGTGGAACTACCCGTGCAACGACAACGGCAGCGGACCGAGCGAGATATACCCGCTCGATATGCGCTCCAACTTCTTCGACATGCCGAACGTAGACAACAACGCATGCCTGGAAACCGAGTTAACAGCAAGCAATCAGGGCATCCTCTGCAACCCTATGGAGCAGGGATCGGCAGCACGCACCGCTGTGTTCTCGGCAGGCGACTACAGTTGGAACAACCGCGGTTTCGACAACAACGCTTCATGGGAAGCATCGTTCAGAGCCCTCTTTCCAGGTCGCACCGAACTACAGAATGCCTATCGCTTCCTCGCTCCATATCTGAGCAAGAACGACCCAACGGCACTCAACACAGCGATAGAAGCATATAAGCGCGACCCGAAGAACGACCAACTGACTGCGCTGATGACACAGATTGTGGACAACTGCGACGTGCTCACCACCATGGAGCACTCGAAAGTGACGAGCGACAGTCTGCTCTACGTCGACATACGCCCATGGGTACTGCGTCTGCGCGCCATGGCAGCTGCCACAAAGGGCTTCATAGCATCGCAGAAAGCCGACAACATCATAGAGGCATGGGCCGATTACCTGCCCAGCGTGAAACTTGCAAACACGCTCACCTCGTCGCCCGACTACATGACAAACCACATGTCGGGTTTTGGTAGCGACGGAATCAGCACCGACCAGCGACTCACTCACGCCTCATGGCGATACCTCACACCCTTTGTTACCACCTACCTCAGCAAGCACATATCCAATCAACTCTTCCCTACCACAACCAATAAGAACACCGTCCTGACCAACGCCGAGAGCACACAACTCAACCTGAGCCAGAGCGACGAGTGTATATCACTAAAGGGATCAGCTACGCTCCTCGAAGGCGGCTACGCCGGTATAGCACTTGCCCAGCCCGTGCAGCTCAAACAGATAACCATTGCCTCTAAACTCTTCGCCGATACCGACTATAAGTTTATGTATAGCACCGACGGCAAGACATGGAATGAGATGGAGACAAATAACGTTACAACCGACGAGTACGTACACTACATAGTGGTGCTCAACGTGAGCAACAAACAGAAAAACCTGACGCTCGACGCTGCATCCGTACAACTCTTCGTCTACAACAACACGCCAGAGGAAGTGAGAAGCATAACTCCACCAGCCTACAACTATTGGAACAACCACACGGCACAACTGATGACCGACGGCGACTACACCACCTATACCTGCCTGAATCGCGACATGGTGGTAGGTGACACCTATACACTCGAACTCTACGAACCAACAACCATAGAGAACGTACGCATCTGCATGGGCACCACCAACGGCGATTATCCCAAGACAGCACTCCTCAGTGTGTCGACAGACAACCACAACTGGACCGACCTCACCGTCAAGGGAACTCAAACACATGAGTACGACATGTCGCTACAGCAGAACTTCTATGTGGCTACAGAGCCAGAGGCAGGCACCGACGTGATGGCACTCGACTTTGTGCCCACCGACCACAACTTCAACCCGATAAAAATAGAAGCAAAATACGTACGCCTGAAGATTACAGCCATCTGGGGACAACCCAAGTGGATGCGCCTGCACGAGATAGAAATCAACGGACTACCTGCACCGGTACTCACACCGATGAGCAACGCTGAGGGCAATAATGTAGAGGCAGCAACCGATGCCGACGCCACCACCTTCACCAGCACCAACCTCCCTACAACCGCTGACGGCAGCAAGTTCGTATATCGCTTCCTCAACGCGGCAAAAGCCAAGAGCCTCACGCTCTTCTGCGACGACACAACGATGCAAAACGCAACCTACTCGCTCACACAGAACGGCAACACATGGAAGCCCATTACTCCTGAAAGCAAAAACGGTGTAGTGACATTCAGCTTCGATGCCAACACAAAGCCGGTAGCTCTACAGATAGCATGGACGGGCAACACAACACCAGCCATCTACGAAGCTATAGAAGATGCCGACGAAAGTACGGGCAAACCCGTTATAACCGACGTTCACACCATAGCTGACAATAGCAATAAGGCAGTAGTGCTCACCCTGGAGAACGGTGCTCTCATCGCACGCTCCGACATAGGTATCAACACCATACATATCAGTACCATCAACGGACGCAACATATTTAGTCAGCAGCTCAGTGGAAAACGCGAAGCATACATACCTGTATTTACTACCAACACGCAAGCGGTAGTGGTAAATATAAAACTAACAAACGGCAAGAGCACCACATATAAACTCATAAACAAGTAGAAAAACAAAAAGGTGTGTATGTTTCAAAATGCCACTTTTATACAAAATTAACCCTTGTAATGCACATGCAAAAGGGTTTTTATTTAATTTTGCAACAAAATACTTACGACTATGAAGAAATTATTACTTGCAACACTGCTTTTGCTTGGTATCGTTACCACAGCAAGCGCACAGCTGCCGAAAGTGATGCTTAAGAGCATCGACGGCAAGTCAGTGTCTACCGACACACTCTCAAACAACGGCAAGCCGTTCATCATTGACTTCTTTGCTACATGGTGCAAGCCTTGCAACCGTGAGCTCACAGCCATCAGCGAGGTGTATGAGGAGTGGCAGGAGGAGACTGGCGTGAAGGTAATAGCCGTATCTATCGACCAGGCTCAGAATATTAACAAGGTGAAGCCACTCGTTGACAACCACGGCTGGCAGTACGAGGTGCTCCTCGACCCGAATAGCGACTTCAAGCGCGCACTCGGCATTCAGACCATCCCTTACGTAATCGTATGCGACGGCAACGGCAAGATTGTGTCTAAGCACAACGGCTATACCGAGGGCGCTGAGGAAGAGCTCATCGAGGAAGTACGCAAGCTTGTGAACAAGTAAACGAGTTGACATGTTGACATGTTGACATGTTGACGAGTTCGCAGTTATCACTCTCACCGACAACCCTAACAACATTAATATGAACAAAAAGCTTACGCTCGCTCTCGCTGCCCTCACTCTGTCGGCAGCCACAGCGAGCGCACAAACAATAAAGGTCGCTAAGGACTACGACGTGCAGATTACGGGTAGCTTGCAGACCGACTTCCTCGTTCCGCAGGAAGACAACAAGATTGGTACGGGAACCTATGACGATAAAGTGCTCAACAACACCTACGCCGAGGTTCACGCCCTCTCCAAGTATGTAGACGCCGGTGTGCGTCTCGAATATCTCGACCATCCGCTCCCAGGCTTTGACAAGGATTTCAAAGGCTGGGGTGTGCCGTTTTATTACATCAAGGGCAAACTGAAGAACGCCGAACTCACACTCGGCAACTTCTACGAGCAGTTCGGCTCGGGCTTCATCCTCCGCACATACGAGGAGCGTTCGCTCGGCATCGACAACTCGCTGCTCGGTGGCCGCGTAATGGTGCGCCCGTTCAAGGGCGTGCAGGCAAAGGTGATCGTAGGCACACAGCGTCGCTACTGGGACACACAGTCGCTCATCGGTGGTGCCGACCTCGAACTCAGCGTGTCTGAGTGGTCGCAGAAGATGCAGCAGTCGGGCACAAACCTCACGCTCGGTGCATCATGGGTTGTAAACCACCAGCACCAGAAGGAGGACGTTTTTGCCGATGCCACACATAAGTTGCGCTTCGTTGAGAACACCAACGCCTTCGACGTACGTGCCAACTTCCAGAAGGGCGGCTTCAGCGTGCTCGGCGAGTATGCACAAAAGACCGAAGACCCGACGTTCGACGGCAAATTCCCGTACATCTACCGCAAGGGCTACGTGACGATGCTCTCTACATCCTACTCGCAGAGCGGTATGAGTATCCTCTTGCAGGCAAAACGTTCGGACAACATGAACTTCCGCTCATGCCGCACCGAAACATCTGCCACAGCATCTACAATCAACCACTTGCCTGCGTTCGCCATGCAGCAGACATATGCTCTGGCTTCGCTCTATAGTTACGGCACACAGCCTAACGGTGAGTGGGCATATCAGGCAGAGTTCGGCTACAAGTTCAAGCGCAAGACATTCCTTGGTGGCAAGTATGGTACAAGCGTGAAGCTCAACTTCTCGCACATCCGCTCTATCGACAAGAAGATACACGACGGCGGCAAACCAGGAACAGACGGCTACGGTTCACCATTCTGGAAGCAGGGCGACGAGCTTTATTATCAGGACATCAACGTACAGTTAGAGAAGAAGATCACGAAAGACTTCAAGCTCAACCTTATGTACATGAACCAGTTCTACAACAAGACCGTTGCAGAGGGTCATGGAGGCACAATACACTCCGACATCTACATTGCAGAAGCTAAATACCGCATCAATAAGAAGCTTACTCTGCGTGGCGAGGCACAATACTTGCACACAGATAAAGATCAAGGCGATTGGTATTTCGGACTCTTAGAGCTCTCGTTCTTGCCCCACTTCATGTTCACTATCAGCGACCAGTATAACGGCAACGAACACTACTACACATCTTTAGGTGCTGAAGATAAGTCAAAAGGCACACATAAGGAGCACTACATTAATGGTTCTGTCACCTTCACTCATGGTGCACACCGTCTGCAGGTAGGCTACGGCAAGACACGCGCAGGCTACAACTGCTCGGGTGGCGTATGTCGCTACGTGCCGGCAAGCAAGGGTGTAACAGTATCTTACAACTATAACTTCTAAAGCCACTATTATGAAACTGAAGAATATATTGTTAGGCGCAGCAAGCGCCATCGCCATTTTCGCAACAGTGGCATGTCAGGAAGTAGATCCCAACGACCGACTCATCTATGTGAAGCCGGCTGAAGCAGGACGCGCAGTACTCATAGAAGACTTCACCGGACAAAATTGCAAAAACTGTCCGAATGGTACAACCATCATCAACGATATAATTAAAACTCACGGAGAGGATAAAGTTATCGCAGTAGGTATACATAGCGGTCCACTCAGTGAGGACGGCGAAGATGGACTCGCTACCGAAACGGGCAATGATTACTACCGTAATTGGGACAAGGACAGCAAGCATGGACAACCATGGGCTATCTTCAGTCGTGCAACAAAGCAGCCAGTCGGAAATGTCAACACGTGGGCACTATATGTAAACAAGCTTATTACGAAGAAAGCCCCTATCACACTCAGCATCAACAACACTTACGACGCTACATCACGCCAACTCACCACTGCTATTGACGCTATCAGCATCGAAGGCACAACAACTGGCAAGTTGCAGGTATGGCTCATTGAGGACGGCATCGTTGCTTTCCAGATAATGGACGACGGCACAACCAATGACAACTATGTGCACAACCACGTGTTCCGTGCTGCTGTCAACGGCACATGGGGCGAAGACGTAACCGTGGACGAGGGCGCGATTGCTAAGAAGCAGTACACATACACACTGCCCGAGAAGTGGAACGCCGGAAAGGTTTCGGTAGTAGCCTTTGTGTACAACGAAACAGGAGTTCAGCAGGTAACAAAGAAGGCTGTCTTGGCAGAGAACACTGCCGAGTAGTAATGTTCAATACACCCCAACTCAATACACCCTAACAATAAATAACAATAAAAAACTGAATAATATGAAGAAAATCTTTACACTTTTTGTTGCTCTTTTCTGCACTGTAGCAATGTTCGCACAGGATACAAAGGGCATGTTCGAGTTCGCAGACAAGAATGGTAACGTCGTACCAAACGGCTCCACATTAACAAAGACAGAAGTAGAGAAGTCAGGCAAAAGACTTCAGATTAATACAGGCCTCTTTGTAAAGCCAGTAAAGCCAGAGCTTAACGGCGAGAAATTGGGTGCTAAGCTGCGTGTAGAAGTAGAGAATCTTGACCATGGTACAATCCAGTACTGCCTGCTTGGCAGCTGCAGTGCTGCTTCAGAGAAGGGCACATTCTATAGTACCAGCAATTTTGTTGATAAGCTTGACGATTTGGCTACAGAATGGATTATGGGCACAGACAAGGAAGGCAAAGCATTGAAAGGCGAAGCAACTGTTAAACTCACATTGGTAGCTTGCAAGAAGGTATCATTAGGTCTTGACGAGTGTGAGATCGAACAGTTCGAGTGGCAAGAAGTTGGCGATTGCTCAAGCGTAACCGTGAAGTTCGTTTACGATGGTACAACAGCTATCAATGGTGTTGCAGACAACACAAACGCTACAGTCGTAGCACGCTATGCTGCCGATGGCACACGTCTCTCTGCTCCACAGAAGGGCTTGAACATCGTGAAGCTCTCTAACGGCAAGACCGTGAAATACATCAAATAAAAAAAATAAGTTTTACATTTTCAGAAAGGGAAATCATTATGAAGAAAATCTTGCTTTCTGCTTTTGCGATGCTGTTAGCAGTGACTGCTAACGCGCAAAACCTCACCGTAGAAAAGTTACAGAGCCCGCTCGGTGTTCAGACAGAGGCTTTCGGTGCACACAAGGCTCCTGCAAAGGTTAAAGTTGCCAAAAACGAGCGTGTCGTGGGTTTCTATGATGATATTGAGACTTGTGACAATTACTTAGGTCTTACCACTGTACCTGGTAACAATAAAATAGGAGTTTTATTCACAGCCAAGGAACTCACTCCCTACTACGGCAAGAAGATAGTTGGTGTACGCTTCAACTTGGCTCAAGGTGAAACATCAACAGGTATAGTTATAGAGAATGTGAAGTTTAAGAACAACGAAATCTCTGAACTTAAGACTCTTGCAACCTCTAACAAGAGCGTAACGTCTGCAGTAGGTCCCAAGAACACTGGCGAATGGCATGAGGTAATGTTCGACAATAAGATAGAACTCAGCTCATCTATTGAAGGACTGTTAGTAGGATACAACTATACACAGAAGAGCAACAACTATCCTTTCGGTGCGAAATCCAACGCCACGAGCCCATTATTCATATTTGCTAACGTTCCTGCCTCTGGTGGTGGACACGGCGAAGATTGGTATCAGCTTAATGCTGGCGACAAAGCTCTCGCCATCCAGCTCATCTTAGAAGGTGCTACCGCCAACTCTGTACTGCCTCTCGATTTTAATAAGACATATGTTCCACTTGGCACGACCAAAGATGTAACTGTAAAATTAAACAACAAAGGCTCAAAGCTCACAAGCATCGACTACACCCTTACAATCGATGGTAAAACAGGCGCAGAGCAGCACCTCGACCTCGGTAAGGACTATGGTGCAAATGTAATACACGAAGTAAAGATTCCGTTCGCAGCAGCATCGACAAATGGTGAGTATCCCGCTACATTAACTATTACTAAGGTGAACGGCGAGAATAACGCTTGCGAAGAAAGTTCTGCAACTGGCACACTTATCACTCGCACAAAGGAGTTTAAGAAGTATGCTGTAGTAGAAGAAAATACAGGCACAAATTGTCCGTGGTGCGTACGTGGTCATGCAGGCTTGGAGATGATGCAAAAACAATATGGTGACCAGTTCATCGCTATTGCATGGCACTACTTCGATAGCGCAGACCCAATGTACAACACCAATTACAAAGTGCCAAAACTTAGCTATGGTTCAGCCCCACAGGCTGTGGTAAACCGCAGCACAAGTGCTGTAGACCCATATCTCAATGCACCTACTTATGTGGCAAAGATACTTGAAGACCATCCTGTTGCAGAAGTGAAGGTGAACGGTGTATTCGCAGAGGAAGACACTAAAGTTAACGCAACGGCTTCAGTAGAGTCGTTGGTGTCTGGCGACTACGACATCATATTCGCACTGACCGCTAACGGACTTACTGGCAATGACGACACTTGGTTGCAACAAAATGCTTATGCAAAAGAGTACTCAGGTGCACAAGGAACCTATAAATCAAAAGAAGCAGCGCCTGATGAGCTCCAGCCATATTGGGATAAGGGTACTTCATACAAAACAGCATACAACGATGTACTCATCGCAAGTTCTTTTGTTAGCAAAACAAACAAGGCAACCCTACCTACACTTGTTGAGAACGGCATAGTAAACACTGAGTACACGCTCAAGATGCCTACAAAAACAAGTCTGAAGAAGGCTCTCAAGCTCGATCAGGTTTACGTTGTAGCAATGCTGCTCGACAAGACATCTGGCAAGATCATCAACGCTGGCAAGGCTCGCGTCACCGGTTCTACCGGTATCGAGGACGTAACAACTGGCACTGAGGCTACAGTTGTGGCTCGCTACACTGTGAACGGCGTTCAGGTTTCGGCTCCTGTGAAGGGCGTAAACATCCTGAAGATGTCTGACGGCACAACACGCAAGGTGCTCGTTAAGTAATCGACGAAACAGTTACAAAGCAACAGAATAGCTTATATAAATGAATATTAAGGCGTTGCCCTCAGTGGGCAGCGCCTTTTTTGTTGCTTTTGTTTTGTGGAGTCGGCGGTTTGCAGTACCTTTGCAGAAAGAATCATTAGGGGGTGCTTCGGGGGTGCACTTGTCTCAAGTGCACCAACAGAGCAAGAAGTACACTAACAGAGCAAGAAGTGCACCCCCTGAACTGCACCAACAGAGCAAGAAGTACACTCACAGAGCAAGAAGTGCACCCCCTGAACTGCACCAACAGAGCAAGAAGTACACCAGTAGAGCTACGTTGGTGCACTTGAGACAAGTGCACCCCCTGAAGGCACCCCCTGAAGACACTAACAAAACTCTAAAACAAATGACATAAATATACAATGGAATGGATTGACAGTCTTTTCACCATACACTCGGCAGTACAGACGCTGGTGGTGTTGGCGCTGATTATCAGCGTGGGCATGGCGTTGGGCAAGTTGCGCATTCGCGGCATCTCGCTCGGCGTGGCGTTCGTGTTCTTCATGGGCATCGTGGCGGGCAGCCTCCACTTCACTGCCGACGAACAGATGGTGAGTTTTGCAGAGACCTTCGGCCTCTCTATCTTCGTCTACGCCCTGGGTCTGCACGTCGGACCAAACTTCATCGGTATGATGCGCCACGACGGTGCTTCGCTCAACGGCTGGAGCATGGGCGTGATACTGCTCGGCACGGTGATGGCACTATCGCTGTGCTTCGTGCTGCCCATAAGCATCCCCGACATGGTGGGCATACTCTGCGGAGCGACGACGAACACACCAGCACTCGGTGCAGCGCAGCAGGCACTTGCCACACAGCACATCTCGAGCAGCGGTGCGGCGTTGGGCTGTGCTGTGACCTATCCGTTAGGCGTAGTGGGTGTCATCTTCGCCATGATATTGCTGCGCAAGTTGTTTGTGCGCAAAGAAGACCTGCAGCAGTGCAACAGCAGTGCCGACGACAGCACATACGTCGGACAGTTTATCTGCGTGAACCCCGCCATCTCGGGCAAGACGATAGCACAGATATCGCAGTCGACCCACCGCCACTTCATCATCTCGCGCATCTGGCGCGACGGCAAGGTGATTGTGCCGTTGGCACAGACCGTGATGCAGCATGGCGACAACGTGCTCGTGGTGACCAACCGCGACGAGGTGGCAGCAATGAACATCCTCTTCGGCGAACACGTGGAGAAGGACTGGAACCGCGACAAGATTGACTGGAACGCCATCGACTCGTCGGTGGAGAGCCGTGTGATAGTGGTGACCCGCAGCCGTCTGAACGGCAAAACGCTCGGCTCGCTGCACATGCGCGAGACCTACGGCGTGAACGTGTCGCGAGTGATGCGTGGCGACATCAAGCTGCTTGCTACCGACTCGCTCCACCTGCAGTATGGCGACCGCGTGACCATCGTGGGCACACCGGAGGACATCAACCACGCTGAGGCGTTCTTAGGCAACGCCGTGACGGGGCTCAACGAGCCCAACCTCGGTGCCATCTTCTTCGGACTGCTCTTAGGCTTGGCACTCGGCATGATACCAATCAGCATACCTGGCATGAGCGCACCGGTGAAGCTTGGCATCGCCGGCGGACCGATCATCATGGGTATCATCATCGGCTCGCTCGGCGCACGCATACACCTCATCACCTACACCACGCGCTCGGCATCGCTGATGCTGCGCAAGATGGGTCTGTCGCTCTACCTCGCCTGCCTCGGACTCGTAGCCGGCAAGGACTTCCTCAGCACCATCATCCGCCCCGAGGGCTTGATGTGGGTGGGCATCGGCTTAGTGCTCACCATGCTGCCGCTGCTCATCGTGGGTGCCATCGCACTGAAAACGCGCAAGTTCGACTTCGGCACCATCTGCGGACTGCTCTGCGGAGCAATGGCTAACCCTATGGCACTGAGCTACGCCAACGACACCATCCCGGGCGAACGCGCCGCCGTGGCGTACACTTCGGTGTATCCGCTCGGCATGTTCATCAGAGTGATCATAGCGCAAGTAATAATCATGTTCATGGTATGACAATGCAAAACCCTCCCGATTACCGTCACGACACCGTGCTGCCGCTCCCTATGGAAGTGACGGCGAACGCTTGGGCTGTTGACGCAGCCTGCTCCGGCAACCCCGGTCCGATGGAGTATCAGGCTATCGACCTCGCGACGGGTGCGCAGGTGTTCCACTTCGGACCCGTGCACGGCACGAACAATATAGGCGAATTTCTCGCCATAGTACACGCTCTCGCCCTGCTCGACAAGCAAGGCATAGAGGGCAAGACCATCTACTCCGACTCGCACAACGCCATCCTGTGGGTGCAGAAGCGACAGTGCAAGACGAAGCTCGAACGCACACCACAAACCGAACAACTCTACCAGATCATAGCACGCGCCGAGACATGGCTGCGCACGCATCAGATAAAAAACCCTGTAGTGAAGTGGGAGACGAAGAAGTGGGGCGAAGTGCCTGCCGACTTCGGACGCAAGGGCTGAGAGTTATTCTACATAAACACACCTGAACAATATGTTATACGCCATCTATTTCATCTACGGACTGTGCGTCATGTTCTACTTCATGATGTCATGGCTCTTCTACCGCAAGGACAAGAAGCTACTCTCGCGTCTTGTTGCGGTGATGATGTTCGTCATCGGCTTGCAGTGTCTGAAAGACCTCTTCTTCATCAAGCCGTTCACCGAAATCGACGAACTCGACTGGATGGTTATAACCGCAGCCGACATGATTGTTGTGCCGCTATACGTGTTCGTGCTCATCGAGCTGTGCAGCCCAGCCACGCTGGGCCGACGCACAATCATCCTCCACGAACTATTGTTCATAGCACCGTTCACGCTCTTCGCCATAACGCAGGACATGGTGTTCTACTATGCCGAAGTGTTAGAGGCTGCCGTGTACGGCGTGAGCTACGCTGTATGGGCGGCGTTCGCCATTCCGCGATACCACGCACAGCTGAAGCAACGCTTCTCGTACACCGAGAACATCAACCTCAACTGGCTACGCGCCATCTTCTTCTCGTTCCTCTTCATCCTCGTGATATGGATTATCGATTGCATGGAAGCCAACTATGCCATCGAAGCATTGTATATGACGAGCACGTTAGTGATGTGGATGTTCATCGCATACTACACCTACAAGCACGAGTCGGTGTTGGGCGAGCTCTCCGACAGCACAAGCGACGATGTGCTGGAGAATATGGAGGTAGCAGAAAGCGAAATGTCGGAGGTGGGCAAACAGATAAGCACATTGTTCGACAAGGAGCAGATATTCCTCAACCCCAACCTCAAAGTGTCGGACATAGCCACCGCCACTGGCACCAACCGCACCTACGTCAGCGCGTTCTTCAACCGAGAAGCCGAATGTACATTCTACGATTATGTCAACAAATACCGTATAGAATACGCCTGCAACCTGCGTCTCCACTCGAATGAGAACATCACGATGATAGCCGAGAAGTCGGGATTTAACAGCTCACAGTCGTTTATTCGCGTGTTTAGCAAGATTATGGGCACCTCGCCAACAAAATATCGCAACGAAGCAACCAGCTAAACCACAACGTGTTAGGAAAGTTGTTAACGATTCTTTTACGCTTTGCGAACTTGTTTTACCCTTTGTGAACAACATTTTGAGAGATTGAGAACAGAGATATTCTGCTCTGTGCTTAACTTTGCAATCGAAACAAACAATCGTTAATCATTTAACTAACACAAAGCTTATGAAAATATTAAAAATGATGGCAGTTGCTGCCTTGTTTATGCCGCTGTTGTTCTCGTGCTCGGGAGGCAGCTCGTCCAAGAACAACCTGTTGGGAGCAATCCCCGACCAGTACGCTCAATTCGTTGAGGAGAAGGCAGAGATTAAGAAAGAAGCGGAGAACATCAAGACGGCAGAAGATAAGAAGGCTCTTATCGAGAAGTCGGAGAAGATGACTGCGAAATGGAAGGAGAAAATGGAGGAAAGCGCAAAAGCACTCAGTGGCAAACCTATTGAGATTGCGGAATGCAACTTCAACATTACCGAACCCCTGTCGCTCGAGTTTGACGAGTTCTTG
>ENA-UEPW01000849-UEPW01000849.1-human-gut-metagenome-genome-assembly--contig:-NODE-849-length-17221-cov-18.345369_pt1 | contig 17221 bp, 19 predicted proteins | sample MGYA00242935_ERZ507936 | MGnify/ENA primary metagenome ERZ507936 (study PRJEB26167, sample SAMN06115469) | human gut metagenome | host: Homo sapiens | place: China:Chongqing | collected 2016-06-23... | reverse complement strand
ATAATGATAGTAATATATTATAATAGTTAAGAGTTTAATTATTTGAAAATCAATGATATACAGTGGTAGAGGTTATAAAGATACCAAGACTTTGTCTACATATTACAAACATTATATATAGATTTTATAAAGAGTTAAAACATTTTCTGCCAACATATTGGTATATTTTCACCTATATTTGGTATAAAAATCACCAACATCTTTATAATGAAGATTATATTTCATATTTAGATTTATCTGCATTTTCATTATACTTAATTAATGAGATAGACAATTACTCTTTTTGCATCAATATTATATATTATAATATGTGTTCTAATAAAAATCTGTAAATCAAAATGTTATTCTATGTTTTGTACAAAAATTACCAACACTTTGTACAAATAATCTCTAAATTCAATAAATAAAAATCATATAAATTGGGCTAGAAATTTCAATAAGGTATAAAAACTACCAACAAAAGGTATAAAAAAGTCCAACACTTTAAAATGTCAAAATTTCCATAATAGGAAATTTTTTTATGATTTTATTTGCAAAAATTTCTATTATTGGAAATTATGCGTATATTTGCCAAAATAAGATTTGAATATGGATATCAAAGTTAGAGAATATTTGAAGAAAAATAAGATTGCTCAGAAGGATTTGGCAGAACGAATAGGAGTTTCTCCTGCTGTCTTGACTAAAAAGTTGGATAAATTGTCTAGTGATATAATTTTTCTGGATAAGATTGCGACAGCTCTTAATACTTCAGTGTTGAATTTGATTGAAGATGATAAATCTAAAATAATAACTAATTTCAGCACTGATGAAGGTTTTTTTCAAATAAGGAAATTTAATTGATAATAAATATATTGCATCATGGGAAAAAAGAAGAAAAATGAAAATTTGGTAATGAAGGGAGATAATGGCTTGATCGCCGAACTTGCGGAGGCTAAGTGGGTAAAACAACCTGTCATCTATACCCTCCTGAGTGGCGATTTCTCATTGATGCAGATGAATATTATTATCGGTATCTCTAATGAGCTTCAGGATCGTATTAACGATTATCTGAATCGCAAAAAAAGAGGGGAGAGGGGGCAATTGTCACTTTTCACTCAAGAAGAAATCGATAAAGAAGCAATTACTTTTAAAATCAATTTTTCATCTTTGAATATTCGTCCGGATGCTTATGACGAATTAGATCAGGCATGTAAAAATCTGATTGGATTGAATATGTCATATCCAATTTATCAGGAAGGTACGACGAAAATAAAAGAGAGAGCTTATATTAATCTTTTCAATCGTGTGGTTGTGCCGACAAATTTAGATGATACCAATAATTCAAAAACTTATAACTACAAAAACGGAAAACGCAGGAAAGGGTGGATTGAGATAACTATGTTAACGAAGAATCTTTCTGAAGTTTTCGACATGGGTAAAGGTTATGTTAATCATATAGCAACAATAGCTCAAATCTGCTCTAAGAAGAGAACTCCACGTATATATATTTATCTGCAAAGATGGAAGAATTATGGTTCTAAAACAGTAAACTTCCTGGAGTTCAAGGAGTACCTTGGTCTTATTACCTGGGATAGAAAGAATAATATTATCAAGGATGATGTTTACCCCAAATATAGTGTATTTTGTGCTAATGTTCTTGAGCCTGTCCGTTTGGAGATGAAACAACTTTCTGAATCCAATCTTATTGATATTTCTTTTGATTATGAACCAATTTATAAAAACGGTAGAAAACGCGGCAATCCGGATGAAATGAAATTTATTATTCATCTTAGTTCGATGGGTAAGATAATTACTCATAAGAGCAAAGTCAATAAGGAGTTTTCAGACATCATTGAATATCTTAAGAAAGAATATACCGTTTGTGACAATGATTTGTCTTTTATAACAGAAAGCTTTACTGATTCCATGCTTCCTTTACTGAAGCAGGAGGTTACGACTCTTAAAGAAAAGGAACTGCGTTATCGACCGACGAATAGAACAGGTTACATTCTGATGTGTCTTAAGAATTTTGTAGAGCGATTCAAATCTCAGCATGTAGTTGAGGATGCTGTTGTTATAGAGGAGAGCAAGTCAGAAGAAGTGGAAAAAGAAGTGAAGAAGGAATCAGATTATAGACCTAAGCCTTCTGACGATGATTTGGAACTATTTAATAGAGTTTTGGAAGAAATACGAAAACAAATTCCAGATAATGTAGCTTTTAATTATATCAAACTATACAGCCTCGTTCGGAAGGAGTCAGAACCAGTCTCGTTATATTTTGTAGTTCCTAATGAATTTTACTATACAGAAATAGAAGTAAGGAATCTTGAAATTTTTCGTGAGAAACTGTATGAATTTTTCTCTGATTGTTTTGTTCACTTCAAAATCGACGGTTCGTTCTTCAAATAGACTGAATGTACGGCTTAGATATGAGATTGTACCTTCAGTATTATGAGAGCTGGAGTCTGTCAATATGTACTTTATAGCTGCCGCAAAATGAAGTTTTTGATTTTGTTACAAAATCAAAAATCGTAGAGAACCTTACAATTTGAATTATCAGTTATAACATTCAGTATTTTTGTTTAGACTATATAGCTATGATAATAAAGAAGCCACTGATTATTGAGGATGGTAGTTCTGTTCAGGCGATTAGTCCGGTTGTTGTTTCTGCGAGCAGATGCACGGACATACCAGCTTTCTATGTAAATTGGTTCTTCCATAGGCTTCAGGTAGGGTATTCCGTATGGACTAATCCGTTCAATGGTAAGAAGAACTATATATCTTATGATGCCACCAGGTTCATCGTTTTCTGGTCCAAGAACCCGTTACCCTTACTTCCTTTTCTAGATATTCTCAGGAAGAAGAATATCGGGTGTTATATTCAGTTCACACTCAATGATTATGAAGATGAAAATTTGGAGCCGTATGTACCTTCTTTACTTCAGCGCATAGAAACATTTATTGAACTCTCCAAGTGCTTGGGAAAGGATGCTGTCATTTGGAGGTTTGATCCATTGGTTCTTACAGAAACCCTTACTGTAGAAAAGCTGCTGAGTAAGATTGAACGAATTGCAGAACGCCTGCATGGTTTCACGAATAAGTTGGTATTCAGCTATGCAGATATAGCTTCATATCGGAAAGTCCGGGCAAATCTTTTGGCTTCTGGTATTCCTTATTGGGAGTGGGATGAAGACCTGATGAATCAGTTCGCCTATGGTCTTTATGAATTGAACAGCAAACGAGGCTGGAATTTTGAACTTGCTACTTGCGGTGAGAATATTGAACTTAGTAACATAGGCATCAAGCACAACAGTTGTATAGACGCTAAACTTATTGCCAGGCTTGCATTTCAGGATGAAGATCTGATAAAATATCTTCCGGTCAGAATTTTAGAACCAGCAGACAGTGGGCTGTTTGGAGAACAGTTTTTACCGGACAATTCCTTTCTCTTGCCCGATGGTAGGCGTTTCATCTGTTCTCAAAAAAAAGATCCCGGACAAAGAAAGTCATGCGGCTGTATGACATCAAAGGACATCGGTGAGTACAATACATGCCCTCATTCATGTGTATATTGCTATGCCAATTCATCCAAAGAAACTGCTATTCAAAATTGGAGGCTGCACAACGCGAACCGGTTGGCTCCCACAATAACGGGGAAGTAGCCACTTTTTACCTGGTAAGCTGTTTTACGTTCTTGAACGCATCTATTTTGAAGCTTGGAAATACTTTTCAATTTCATTTACGGCTGTTTCTATATCCATCTTTTTTGTACAGCAGGAATATTTGTATTGGTCCAGATAAGAGTCATAATTTACCTGAACGGAAGATTTTATCCAGTCATCCGAAGAAAAGCTCAGTTTGCTTTTTATCTGATTCTTTGTATCAAGCAGTTCTTTTCTTGTCACATTGTGCTTGTCGATAAACAGTTTCTCAAACAATCCACCTATATTGCTTAAGGCCCAGTTTAGATAATTTTCGTCCTTTTCTTTTAGTTCATCCAGTGTCAGTCCCTTATATTTCCCGAATGTTATTTTCCCATTCTCATCCAGACAGTTCCATTTCAGGCTTTCTACATCTTCGATAAGATTTTCTATCAGTTCCCAATTTCCGCAGCCACAGCATTCAATAGCAGTAGAAACCGTGTTACCGTTCTCTGGCTTGCCATCAATAAGTCTGTAACCAAACGCTTCTCCATATTGTCCTTTTGGCTTTACTTCTGTTACCATATAAGAAAGATGAAACCATCCGTTTCTTCTTACTACAAATGGCGTTCCTTTACCCAGATATCAAAAATATTTTCACTGTTCATGATTAATAGGATTGATATACTTACTCACAGTCCGCTTTGATGTAATAAGCAAAATCTTCTTCACTTAAATGCTCTTTCATCCATTCGTTCATGTTTTTATTGTTATGCTCGTTTACAAAATGAGTAAATGACAACACGGTTTTACATTGTTCAAATCCTCTCGATTTCATGATTCCGGCAATTTTAGAAGGTAGGCTGTTAAGCCACTCATCATAAAGAGCCGGCATTTTTTCACTGGCTTGTGACTCATTTGCCAACTGATGGTAGATATAGGCTGCATTGCTGCAACGAAAAGATCTTGCATATTTTTCTCTTAATTCTTCAGGACAATTTCTCAGAATCTCTTCCTGTTTCCTTTGGCATTCAGAATTTGGGTGTTGCATGGTGGTTTTGATAAAATGTTATTCATACAAAAATACGTGTTATTTGGCGTAATCGCAAGGAAAGTCCCTATATTTCATTGCAATACTTTCAAAGAGTTTATAGGGTGGGGGAGGGGGTAGTTTGGTTATACATTACCTTATGAATTATATGTAAATAGAAAAGAGACTATTAATGTTGTTACTCGATTAATTATCGCTAAATTTATCCTCTTAAAGAATATGAAGGTGATCTAATGGTAGGACAGGGATAATAAATCCAAGGTTACTGCGATTAGTAATAGATATAAGTTATATTATTGAATATGGATAATAAATACGGCAAACAGTGTAGTAGTGACAATGCTTTTACCAGAAAGGCAAGGTTACTGCAGTCTATGTATCGGGTTGAGATAGGAGAGGAGGAAGGCGTTGGACCGACCAGATACTCACAACATCATTATGGCAATATGATTAGTGGGGGAGAGGTATCCGGGAAAAATTTCCTTCTGAGAGAAACTTTCGAGTATGCCAAAGAAAGAGTTAGGAATAAGAAAGGCACAGAAACGATTGATGAGTTCCGGCTGTTCAATAACCTGCTTTCAAGTATGCCAATGGCATTCAACCTGTTTCATCCCCTGATGTTATTACTTAAGCATGATCCGGCCATGGTGACATTGGCCGTTAGGTCAGTTTTTAAGAATTTCCCTGTATTTGAGGTGACGGAAATCGGACTGGAATTTATACCCTCACCGATAGAGAAATATACAAAAGACAGATCGGCCATGGATGCTTATATCAAGTTTCTGGATAATAAAGGTGGCAGGCATTTGATTGCTGTTGAAACTAAATATACTGATGAACTTGGAGTGAACGAGGCCAGCCATTGTGATGAACAGAAACAGATGCTCATTGATACTGGGCTGTTTGATTCAGAGTTTGAAGAACTTTTGTTGGAAGGCAAAGTCAAGCTGACACAGGTCTATAGGAACTTCTTACTTACAGAGCGGTATAGGATAGTCGAAGGTCTGAAAGATTCATTTTCAGTAGTGCTTTCTCCTAAAGATCATCCATCAACCGGAGAGGAAATCAAATCAGTTGCGAGATACCTGAAGCCTGAGTATGCCTATAAGCTGAGTGCTGTTACTTTAGAGGACTTTGTGGATGCTATGATACAGTACCTTCCGGAGTATTATGCCCGAGTTTATGAGAGATTCAAGGAGAGATACTTGGATTTTGATAAGGCAGTTTTGATTTTGTGACAAAATCAGAATAAAGTTTACACGGAAATACCGATTTTTTGCGTGTAAGTAACTTCCGTTTGGTCTGAAACCATGCCGTAATGTAAATAAACTGTGTCACGTATTATTTTTTTAGAAAACTCATCGGTCGGGAAAAGGATAGCGCCAAAGGCGCTAGACTACCCATCCGATGAGCGTAAAATTACAATTTAAATTTTTCTCCAAATCAATGTAAATAAGAAATACTAGGAGATATCTCGAGCGCCATAATACTTGGCACATTCTTCCAACCTAAAAAACTCAATAACTGATAGCCTATACCTTTTCCACTAATTAAGTTTTATTCGTTCTTTATAAGAATTGAGTACTTTTGTTGGAATGGTTGTTCCGTTACAATTTAAAATACGTGGAGAAGCTTTATAGCCTGCTTTTATATAAAATACAATGTTGTCTTTTGCTTTTTCAGCCTCATAAAAATTCTTTTGACGATATTCATCTATCCAGTTCTTTATATTATTTCTTGTCCATCGATTCAATAGGATACAGTAAGCGTATTTGTATTCAACACATGATAAAAAATATATTCAATTTTAGATACTCCCACCAAAACTCTTCCTTAGATTTGTTATTGCTGTTTAGTGATATTATCTGGCAATTATAATAATCTTTTGAGCCTTCCATATGATCACAGACAAGGATATCGGGGGTTATATCTGTTGTTTTGTCTTTGTCTGGTATGTATGGTGACAATTGTTTCATGCTATACTTTATTTTTTCCTTTATTCCCCTTTCTTGATAATCACAGAAACTGATAGCTTCCTTGAGTTTCGATGCGTTTTTGTGTAGTATAACAGACAGATAGCTACGGTAAGCACTTTTTTCTCTTAGAAGTTTGAACAAATCTTTCATAAAGGCAATTTCTTTACCTTTTTGTTCGTAAGTATCTGATATATTAAATGGAAAATGTTCTGAAGGAATTTTTTTAAGTTTACGATGAACAGTGGGCAGGTTTACCATGGCATATGCAAAATAAATCGATGCCCGCAAGATTTTATAGATAGGAGTACGATCTCCTTGGTTTGCAATATAAGGAAGTGGATTTACATTAAGCAATACCTGCTCATTTGAAACAATAGACGGAGATTATTGTTTCTTTTCTCAGATATCCTTGGGCAAATAGTATATGATGATCTCCTTCACCCAAATCAATATGTTTGGTCATTGCAAGTTCTATGGAATACCTTCCGCTACGGGGATTATAATCCACAATCTGAGGCATTGAGTATTCTATTACCTCTTTAAGCTTTTCAAGTTCTCTTCTTTCTATCATATAATATTCTCTTATTTAATTTTCATACATGGCAAATATAGAGAGAATGAACGACAAACAAGTTCCAAATCTTGATAAAAATGAATGCATAAATGCATGAAAAATATTTTTTCTATAAATTGTGGGAATAGAATATATTTATTACCTTTGGATACAAAGAGTTGTTGCCGGATTGTGAGGTATATATGAAAAAGGAGATAAATTGGAAATCTCTTGTACTAACCACTTTTTTTGGTTTTATTGGCAATGTACTAGTTCAAGAATACCAAATTTTTCGTAAAGTGGAAGAACAAGACAAGCACCTATCCCCAATTATCACTAAGCCTCACGGTTCTGAGACAGAAGTCGTCATTGACACCATACCTTTAGGAAAAGAAGACCAAGAATCTTCGGTAGAAATTATTATGAGTGTTAAATTAAAAGGGCAATGATTCTTTTAGCCGGTCTGTGAAGATTGGTTTTTTTTGTAATTATTTTTATGAATATGGACTTTGTCATTGAGAAAAAAATCTTTTGAATGGTCTGTTGGTTCTCTAACTACAAAACTCCGGGCAAAATGAAGTGCATATCTTGTAATTGCAAACAGAATTACTACTGCTGCAGGGGTAGTAATGAATGGATAAAATCCAAAGCTATAAATTCTGTAAATAAATAAGATAAGCCATATAAATATGACAACTATGTTTAATCCCTGATTTATTCTGGATACGGAATATGGGTATGACTTGCTCAGTTCCCATATTTTATTTTCATTACTTTTTAAGAGTTCAAATATAGGCGTTTTCAAGTGTCGCGATAATACTGCTATATGCTTTTCCCAGTTTTCTTGCCAATACTTACTGCCTCTATTTGCGAGATACCAGCCAATAGAGAAGAAATATCCCCCAACTATAAAAAGAATGTTTTCCACTTCTGTCTGTTTGTTTTCTGAAGGGATTGTCTGGTAATATGCCACGAAGAAGGCTGCGACAAAGAGCCAGAAATAGTTCGCACGTTTCCAATACAGTTCGATTTCAAACTTTCTGGTTTCCATTGCTATTTTCAGCAATTCTTTCCATTCGTTTTTATCTGGTTTTGATTCGTTCAATTTGTCAATGTATTCTTCTGATGTCAGACCTCTTTTTCTGGTCGTTTTCTCTTTTCTACTTTTCATCATTTTCAAATGGGGTTATATTGGAGAAATCATCATTTCCTTTGTGTGAATCTGATATCTTAATCAAGACCATTTTAATGTTTAATCTCCATGCAACTTTTACATTCATTTCGGTAGATATCAATACCGATTGTTGTAGTTGCTTTTCCGTATGTGTTCCTATTTCCCGGCATTTTTCCATCAAGTCAGGATTTTCATTCAGTTTAAGTATGGACGCATAGAGATTATATTTCTGATTAATACATTCCAATTTATATTTTTCAGTTTCCAGTACTTCTGGCTTTTTGAATAAAAGTTGTGGCAAATCCTCTTTATTCATAATTACAATCACATTATTAAAGTCTGTATTGTATTCGCCTGGGAGGTCATACAACACTATACCGTCAGGAGTTACCAGTTTGCTTTCATCACATTTTTCAAGCTCTTGGAAGCAACTGTACCAGTTTACTCTGAAGCCTAATATTACATGCTTTTCTTTATTCAGATTCATTTTTTTGAGTGCTTCTGCTACCTTATTTGCTGTGAGGTTGTAGCTTTGTGATTTCTGACTGGCAAAATGCCACAGCCATTTATATCTAAATTCAAGGATGATATTCTGTGCGAGTACTTCATCCAGATTCGAATATCCCATTGTTTGATCATCTGCATAAGCTTCTGTAGGCTCAATTTTTCTTATTATTATCAGGGCATCATAGATGATGTAATTACTCGGCATAGCATCATCTTCAACAGATATTTGAGGAAAGATTGACCAATTAGTAGAAAACTCATATTCTATCATTTTAGATATGGTATGACTGAACTTCTGTGTTTTTTCTTGTGATAATGGGAGAGACTCTTTTTGTTGTATCATAGCTGTTTTCAGATTCTCCAATAGGGATTCTGACAGTGATATCAATTTCTTCTTGGCTATATACAGTTCACCTGCTTCCATCGGTAGTATCTTTTCCACAATTTCAGGGATAGTAGTATCTTTTTCCAGTTTTTCTATTATGATTGGAATACTGTTTATCCACTCCTGTTTATCAGACAGGCTGCTCGGTAATCCTGGTAACTCAAAAAAGTTATCGCTGGTATGGGCTGGGCTAAGTTGGGATAAGCGAAACATAGTCAATATCAGGTACCGTTGGATATACCCGTTTACGATGTTGTCGTTTCTTATTCCGTCGTGCAAGTCGATAAAAGGATATCTGGATTCATATTTCATCACATTTTCCGGTTTGAATGACAATAGTTCCATATAGACTGGTATTATTTCAGACAGTCTTCCCGGAATAAGAGGGTATGTAGGTGGCTGGGTGTTTGTATAAAACAGTATGTGATTCAGCAGTTCATACTCTTTCTTATATAGCAATAATCCTCCAAAGGCAATATGAAACTCCTTGAAGTCCATTCTGCTTTTATGGCGCAGTGCAACTTGCTCTCTTGTTATTGTAATGGTTTTGTTTAAATGTGTTATTCTTTCGCCTTCATAATACTGTTTCATGTAGAAACTAAAATGCTGATGGGCAGCTCCCCAATACTCCAGAATCAGATCTTTTCTGTTGTAATATAGCTGCTGGTTCAGTCCTATCCATATTTTGTTGAACGTCAGTGGATGTATTATGGTCAGTTGCATGTCATCAAAGAAAATTTTAAGGGCATCGTTCCCGTTTGAAATTGATAAAACCTTTTTCTTCTGACTGCATAGTTTTTCATTTAGGGCTATTATGCCGTCATAAAACTCTTTCGGATACTGTATTTCTTTCCATTCATTTCCCTTTCGTAACTCTGCACACCATTCGTATAGCGAGCCGAATCCTTTTGATAGTACATTTACATTGTCCTGCTTCAGCATTGATGCAAAAAATTCAAACCATGCCTGTCGGGTTTCAATTTTTATCTTGCCTTTGAGCAGGTGTTCCTGTAGATTTATAGGGTTATGGTAGATGTATATCAGCCATATCACCTTGAAAAAGCTGAAGCATAGAAGCACGCAGGCAATTGTAGCGATGATAACTGCTGAACTGTTGACATATTCTGTAAATATTCCGAAGTCATTTTTGTTTGGAGGTGCTATAAGTAGGTAAAACAACAACAATATGGTTGCAACAAGAATACCTCCAAAACATTTGGTAGCACGTTCATTGATAAATTGTTTCATCAATCGAGTTGACTCATACTTTTCATCGATGCGTTGTATTACTCCAAGCAATAGTGGCAAGGCTACACCTAATATGGCAGTAGCAATGGGGATGATTATGTCTTTGGGAGAAATGTCCATAGTTGTTATTATATTATATCTTTTATTGAGCTTCCTGTTTGATGGGAGCTTGTCTAAATAAATCGTTCGATTTTCAATTTTGCGTCATTGTAATTTTTTTGCTATAAGGGAACCGAATTTCTTAGAATCAAACTCCATTTGGTAAAAGCTAACAGGAGTTCTTGTTTCAATAGTTTTATGTTTCTTGTCTACTATTCTTTCTTGTTTTGTAACAAACTCCCTGTTCTTCATTATTTCTCTAATAACTTTGATGTCTTTATTTGCGCAGTTTACTCCAAAGTATATTGCTTCAATACAGTTTGGAATATCAATAGAATCGTATAGACCGTTACTGTTCGGATCACACAGAATTAGTCTAAGCTCGTTTTCGTATTTCCATGCTTTACTCTTAGCAAAAAAAGCATCCTCAATGGTTATACTATCTTTCTCTGTCAGAACAGATAGGTCATCTTTGTATTGGACATCTCTAAAATATTTTACAGATGTTCCAGGTTCAGAATAGAGGTTGGTTAAAGAGTTTGGGAAGTGATATTTGATACATATACCTCTATGATAGTCGGCATAATGTGCCCACATTAATTCATTTTGAAATTCTTCTGAAGTATTATCTTCCTGTTTCCTTTTATTTCGTACAATTTCCCCAGATATATTTCCGTCTTTTTGGAATGGCAGCATTACATTACTTACAAAACATGCTATTTTAACGCAATCAAGATAGGCTGTTCTGATTAGCATTGCTATTTCATCATTTTTGTCTAGAAGGCTGACAATAGGGCTATCAAATGGGTCGTTAAATGTACAGGGTGATGACAGATTTAGTTGTTCTAATGTTAGTGACTGATAAAGGTAGGTCGTACATTTTCTGAAAGAGTAGCAAATGGGTGAATAGGCTGTATGGCTCGACATGCCAAGAAGGTAGAATATATATTTTTTAAATGCATCTATAGCAAATGTATCATATATTCTCCCAAGGTGATGCCAGGTGATTCCAAGTGAATAATACAGGTCTTTACGATAACCATGATGTGCCAAGTTGTAACTTTCAAATTCAGATATGTATGAAGATAACTTTTGTAGGGATTCATATGTCGGCTGCTTGTCAATCGCAGTACAATAAAGCATAAGAGCCTCTGCATATTCTTTGCAATTTTGCATAAATGGTACAATCTGAAACCATCTATTGTGATTGGTTTCAAATGTTGTGATAATAACATTGACATTATTATCAACATTGCCGTGAGTGTATTTTTCTACAAATTCAATTATCTCTTTAAAGATTTCATCATATTGATCTTTTGGCATAGTTTGAGTTGTCATATTGATATTGATTTACGAAGTTATTTTATTTCATGAACTTTTAAGATTGGTATATTATGGGATTTGTCTATTTTGTCTATATGAAACTTTGTATTTCTTTTAAAATTAACTTGCTTTTCTTCTTGTATGTGTAGAGGAACAATCTCATACAGGCATCTAGCATTCGTTTTTGGGGATGGTAAAGGTGTTATCTCCCAAATAAATTTGGTATCTTTTATGTTGCCTAAATCTGTAGAAGTCGTAGTCAGATAATGATTTACAGTTATATCTGTATTCTCCGAATACGTATCTATGTCACCGTAAATATCATACCTAAGCAAGATTTCATTTGAATTCTTTGGGAGCTTTTCAAGTACATTATCTAGAATGTTTGTAAATGCTTCTTCTAATTGGTTCGGTTTTTGATTATTTATCAAATGGTCTTGAATATAGCTTGCACCATTTCCACAGAGAATTTCTACTACTATATATTCTGTTTCATTTATCATATATTTTTGTAATATGGATAAATGATGAGAATTTACTTTTTTGAAGCAGTCCTTGTAGAGCGTTATTATATTGTTTCTTAATTGAAGATTCTTCTCTATTTCAAGCAAATTATTTAATGAGTACATATTTTTGTAACTGTGAAATTACGAAAAAGGTCTAAGTGATTGAAAATGAGTTGCAGTTACCAACTCATAGTAGTAATAGGTTACGAATTAGTTAGTTATCTGCTGTTTTATTCTTCTGCGCGTTGCGTAACCTTCAAAGAACTCTTCGTATGCAAAAGTAGCACTTTAATGGCATATATTGAAATAAAAATCCAGATTTTTAAGCTCCACAGACAAGTTTTTCCGTAAAAGCGAATTTATTCGTAGGAACATCATCATCAATAAATTTACGACCATGTTCCTACTATTGCATAAGCATAGAAAAGGGCTTTGCGTCACGCCTGAACCATGTTCAGACTGATGATGCAAGGCCCATTTCTTTTTTTTGCTTATGCCACAAGCGGTGCTTTTACGGCTGTTACCTGTTGATTTTCTTTTTTTGTCGGTTCCTCTAATCGAAAACGGAAGTCATGGGTAACCACACCTTCCATAAATGAAAAGTGCCATTACCCATGACGGCAAACCGGAAAGAAAATTGCAACCGCATAACTAAACAGGTTTAGCCACACGGTTGCAACATACTTTCTTGGAATGTTTGCCGGTTTCACGTTTTCGCCGTATCCCTTCTTATTGAGATTTCCTTTCTTTCTTTTCCCGGAACATTTCATATCCAATATGCCTCCACATCCGTTTACCTCCATTTTGATGGTCTTTCAGACAGTTGCATCAGGTGGATCGTTCCCGTTCTGGGTGCAAAGGTAAATCCGGGATTGGGATGCTCAATGGTTTTTAGAAAAAATCTCCAGCCCTGCGGGTAGTATTTTTTCTTTGAACCCCCTTGCTCTACCCACTCCCTACCTTTTTGAAGCACCCGAAACGAAAACGACCGAAGCGACAGAAAGACGCATTAAAAAAAATGTCGGATAAACGGGAGGCATATAAGGTTGGAAACTCAACTCCCTCAGCTCTCGAATCCGCATTAAAAATAAAAACAAATGGATATGGAAGCAGCATCCTGTCGTCACTGACGTTTGCTTTAAGGATAACAAGACGGGCAAAAGGCTGAAAGTAGTTCCTCTTTCAGGCATTGTAACTGTCTATGCCAAGACAGAAAACACCAAGCCGGGAGACATCGTGCGTTTTTCCATCAAACTTGAGAATGGAAAAACAATCAGTATCTCAGATAAGGTCAACAGGCAGGGATTTATTGAAATAAAGGACTTTAATATCTATAAGGAGTAAGAATATGATAGAGATAACGGCGGAACTTCAGAACGGAAGCAGGAAAAGCAGTACAGTGGAAGAAGCGTGTGCTGTTTCATTAAGATGTTTTTATACTACTGGTGATTCCCGAAAATGTGGGTTTGATTGGTTTAGAATAGGTGATAATGGTGATATTCCTTTTAAGGAATGTGTTGGATATTATTGGGATAAAGGACATAAGATTTCAGATCCATATATTTATGATAAAGCCCAGTTCAAGCTAGATAAAGATTTACAGAATATTCTTCAAGGGAATTATAAAGTTCTTAAAGATGTATTTTGGAGAAATGGTTATATAGGGGAAAAGATGCCTTATATTGTTCCTATACTGTCAATTGGTGAGGGTGAACATATATTATTGGACATTAAAAGAGATGGCAAACAGAGTTCAGATATATTTGTAGAGTCTGACTTGGAGGACTCAAGCGTATATGATTATCCTAAGACAATAGCTCCAAACCAAGATTCTTTTACAATTACCTGTCTCAAAATGCAAGATAAAATAAGCCTGTTGAAGTTCTTTTCAGATGAGAGTAAAGAGGAGCAATGTGGTGAATTGGTTATTATTCCTAAATCTTTGGTTTTTTGTAAAAGTGTAGAAATTGTATTTTGCAAAGTATATATTGTAGATTCAGGAAGGAATTTAAATACAGTCTTTGGAAATTATAGATTACAACTGCTTAATAAAAATTTATTAACCTCTTTAGTAGACTGTTTTTCTCAAGCCCTTGTCGATATTCAGTACAATAAGACTTCTTGTTTAGAGTTGGAGGTTTGGGAGGATGATATGCAGCCTTTTTATGTGAAATTAAAAGATAAGAATGCTTTTAATATAGAGAAATCTAATGAGTTGATTGCATTATTAAGAAAGCGTGAGAAAGAAAAATATTCTTCAGTAAAGAAGGATTGTATAAAAGTGTATATTATGCCTGATATCCCTTTTATTAATAAATATGGTAAAGAAACCCGTGCATTCTCTGTAATGGGGAAAAAGATCATATTTTGCAAAAATGGTGTAGACGGCTTGACACTTGTTCATGAGGTAGGACATGCTTTAGGATTGCCACATACTTTTGTTTACCGTAGTGTTTTGGCTGATAGCTTGAATAATAAGTCCAATAATAGTGAGATGTCATTTTGTTATGAGAAGAAAAAAACTGATAACTTTATGGATTATAGCAGTTATTGGATGTTTTTCTATTATTGGCAATGGAAGGTAATGAATGAGAAATTAAGAAATATAAAATTTTAAAAAAATAATATTATGGAATATCCTAGGGTATTATTGAACCATCAATTAAATCCTGAAATTTTTTCAAAAGAGTCTTTGCAGGCATATTTTGAGAAGGAAGGTTGGAGGTTTTATATGTTGGATATACGAGAACTATCAGATCAAGAAATAGCTTTAGGGCATATTCTTCCTATCTTGCCATCTTATGCACAGTATTATGAAGATATTGGAACAACGGCAAACTTTCAATGATAGTTAAATGCTTGGCCAATCTGCCAGTAGGGATTCAAACTTTATATGATGAAAATGGCAATATATCCGAACAGGTTGATTATAGTAAAAAATTTGGTAGAGTATCTCCACAAGATGTATTATCTATTCTGGAAAGAGAAAAAGTTATTTCTTTGTCTGAAGAAATATCGCGTAGAGCATCGTCAGAAGGATTTGAATTTTCTTTTAATTTAAATTATGATGAAAAGACAAAAATCTGGCTTGCAGATATTAATCTTGATTTTAAGAAGGGAATAGCAGAGGATACTTTTAATTCATCAAGAAAATTTGTCCATTACAAAATTGATGGACAAACCGGAAGAATTTTAGATATTTCATACGATGAAGTGGATTTTTGGTAACAATTATCAGACTTACAGATTTATATCACTTCAACAATATTAATTTGTATGAGAACAGAATTTCTTAATAGTATGATGAAGAAAAGTACCTCCTGCCACTTATCCTTTTATAAGAAATATGCCCATTATATGATTGACGGAGATACTGGAGAGATTTTAGATGTAACTTAAGATATAGAGTGCTGATTGATTATAAGTGTATTATGTATATATGATGAACGAAGTCTGTATAAATGGCTTGGAGATATACTTGGTACTATCGTTACTTCTGCCGATGATATTGAAAAACAGAATAAACGATGGTATGATACTGGCAGTTCGGCTTTTTGCCACATTTATGAGTTCAGGAAAATCTGAATATATTGCGAGTGGAACAGGAATGACATTATCCTGTTCCACTTTTTTTGTAACCTTATGGGAATAAGGTACTTTTATATACCATCGTGTCCTGCCTTTTATATAAAAATAGCCTTTTTTATTTTAGTAGTATATACCCTTGTTTCACCATTTATCCTTGCCGTCTTGATTTTACCATGCAAAGGTAAAGCGTACGGAAGGATTCCAAGCACCGTTTCACTATCAGTTATCTGATTTTACCGGCAGCCTTCCACAAATCAAAGATTTGGGTATTCCAACAAAATCATTACTGCTTACTTGGCTTACCATCCTTTCACGCTTTTGTTTTCGGCATGTAAAATTCATTCCCGACAATGAAATGGAGCTAAAAAAGCTTCAAGTAAAGGGAAAATAAAATGTTTAACAATTAAAAACTTGAAATTATGCCAAATTGGTGCAGTAGTTCGTATGTCATTGAAGGTGACAAGAAAGAGGTTAAGAAACTTTATGGTATTATGCATGGCCTCGAAAAAAGGAAGACACCAGCCATTGAAAACGGATTCGGGACAGCGTGGTTAGGATGTCTGGTAAACGCTCTTGGAGCTGATTGGAATAAAGTCTATTGCAGAGGAGACTGGAGTAATCTTGAAATGGAGCAAGATACTTTGAAATTCTCGACAGAAACAGCATGGGGGCCTTGTAATGAAGTCTTTGACCTGATAAGGCAAAAGTTCCCATCATTGAGTTATTATTTTCTGAGCGAAGAGCCAGGTATGGGAGTGTTTCAGACAAATGATAAGGATGGCAAGTATTTTACGGATAAATTTCGTGCCGATATTTGTACTCCAGAAGAAGAGTACCAGTGCGAATATTTTGAAGATAAGCCAAGTATGTTCAAATGGTTGGAAGAGATATTCGGACAGCCAGTTACTTCGGATGAAGATATTGAAAAATTAACTGATGAATGGGAGAATGCCAATGAGAATGCATTTTGCAACATTGATGAATTTATAGTGATAGAATAGAAATTGGTGAAGCAGGGTTATGGACACTAACATGACTCTGCTTCTTGTTCTTTACAACATAGCCTTTATGTCCTTTTTATTACCGGCCTGTACGGATTTTCTTTTCCCCTCTTTAATTTATTTCCGTATATATAACTTAAGATCTTCTCCACTATAAGGATATGATTCAGTGAAGACCTTCACTTGATCT
>ENA-UEPW01000807-UEPW01000807.1-human-gut-metagenome-genome-assembly--contig:-NODE-807-length-18231-cov-18.005674_pt1 | contig 18231 bp, 15 predicted proteins | sample MGYA00242935_ERZ507936 | MGnify/ENA primary metagenome ERZ507936 (study PRJEB26167, sample SAMN06115469) | human gut metagenome | host: Homo sapiens | place: China:Chongqing | collected 2016-06-23... | reverse complement strand
GCCGGCGAAACTCCGTCAAGACGATGCAGCAACTCTGCTCGACGCCCGCTGGCGCCATCGAAACCATGGGCACGGCCCTGGGCCTACAAGGTTTGCTTGACGGTGTCAAGGGCTAACCCTCGAAAAAGTCAGGCAATTGCCCTGTATGCCGTCGACAGACACTCATTTTTCTGCTAAAATCACTAAGCTCGTTTGCGAAAGCAGACAAAGCCATTGCCTGATGACCATAGAGAGGCGGTACCACTCCTTCCCATTCCGAACAGGACAGTGAAACGCCTTATCGCCGATGATAGTTGGTTGTATTTCCAGTGAAAGTAGGACATCGTCAGGCTCGCAATTGCAAAACCCTGGTTTCCAAGGAAGCCGGGGTTTTGTCTTTTCGGGCTTTTGTTTTTCAGGCGGCTGGGCGCCCGCTCGAATGTTCTCGAGGCTCTGACAGCCCATGGCATGACAAGACAAAGGGCTCGTGCATTGCTGCACGGGCCCTTTGTCATGCTGTTTCAACCAGTCCTATCAGACGGATCAGGCGAGACCGGTGATCTTGCCGTCCTTGACGTCGATGGACATGGCGGCCGGAACCTTCGGCAGGCCGGGCATGCGCATGATCGCACCCGTCGTCACGACGACGAAGCCTGCGCCCGCATTGAGGATGAGGCGTTGGACAGGCAGCGTGAAGCCCTTCGGAGCCCCGAGGAGCTTGGGGTCGTGAGAGAACGAGAACGGGGTCTTGGCAATGCAGACCGGGAGACGGTCGAAGCTGAGGTCCTGCAGGCGCTTGAGATCCTTGGCGGCGGCAGGAGCCAGTTCGACGGCGGCGGCGCCGTAGATGGTCTTGGCGATCTTCTCGACCTTTTCCATGACGGGGGCGTCGGCCTCGTACGTGAAGTTGAGCGGGTGCACGTCCTCGGCAGCCTCGATCACGGCGCGGGCAACGTCGACGGCACCCTTGCCGCCGAGCGCGAAGCCGTCGGAGAGGGCTACGCGCACGCCGAGTTCGGTGCAGCGGTTGCGGATGATGTCGAGTTCTTCGTCAAGGTCCGTGTGGAAGTGGTTGATGGAGACCACGATGTTCGGACCGAAGCGCTTGAGGTTCTCGACGTGGGCATCGAGGTTGCAGAGGCCCTTCTTGAGGGCTTCGGCGTTGGGCTTGCCGATTTCGGGCAGGGGGACGCCGCCGTGCCACTTGAGGGCCTTGGTGGACGTCACGAGCACGACGGCGGCGGGGTTGAGACCGGCCGCACGGCACTTGATGTTGTAGAACTTTTCGGCGCCGAGGTCGGAGCCGAAGCCGGCTTCGGTGATGGCGTAGTCGCCGAGCTTCATCGCGGCGCGCGTGGCGGCGACGGAGTTGCAGCCGTGGGCGATGTTGGCGAACGGACCGCCGTGCACGAAGGCGAGGTTGCCTTCGATGGACTGGACGAGGTTCGGCTTGATGGCGTCCTTGAGGAGCGCGACGAGGGCGCCGCCCACGCCGAGTTCCTGAACCGTGACGGCGGAACCGTCGCGGCGCGTGCCGACGACGATGCGGTCGATGCGGGCGCGAAGGTCGTCAAGGTCCGTGGCGAGGCAGAGGACGGCCATGAGTTCGGAGGCGGCCGTGATGTCGAAGCCCGCTTCCGTCGGGATGCCGTTGGCGGAGCCGCCGAGACCCGTGACGATGTTGCGGAGCATGCGGTCGTTCACGTCCATGACGCGGCGCCAGAAGATTTCCTTGAGCTCGACCTGACCCTGGTGGCGGGCGTTGTCGATCAGAGCGGCGAGGAGGTTGTTGGCGGAGGTGATGGCGTGGAAGTCGCCCGTGAAGTGCAGGTTGATGGCTTCCATCGGAAGGACCTGCGAGTAGCCGCCGCCGGCAGCGCCGCCCTTCATGCCGAAGACCGGGCCGAGGGACGGTTCGCGAAGGGCGAGCACGGCCTTCTTGCCGAGCTGCTTGAGACCCTGGGCGAGGGCGATCGACGTGGTGGTCTTGCCGGAGCCGGCGGGCATGCCGGACGTGGCCGTCACGAGGATGAGCTTGGCCGTGTCGGGACGGGAGGCGTCGAGCTCGACCTTGGCCTTGTCGCGGCCGTACGGCTCGAACTCGGCGTCGGTGAGGCCGGCCTCGTGGGCAAGCTGGTCAATCGGAATGAGCTTGGTTGCCTGAGCAATTTCAATATCGCTGAGCATGGGATCTCCCAAAAAGGTAAATGCCTGAAAAAACTGAAAACCGATGGCCTGCGGCACGGTCCGGGAGCCTCCGGCGCTCGACCCTGAGGGAGCCTTCAACGGAGCGTCTCCTGCCGTCCAGATGGCGGGATTGAGAGAGTATGCCTCAAAAAGCCGGGACGGGTGGATGAAAACCGTAAATATTTCCGAGCGTGCGGGCAGGATGCAAAAATCCCGTCCGAACGCCTTGTTCCGGACGGGATTTGGTGAGAGCTGTCACTTAAAGAGGATCGCCCGTCAGCATGAGAAGACGTGCGATTTCAGCGGCGTTGTGCAGGTCAAGCTTGCGGTAGGCGGAGCCTCGGTGGACCTGGACGGTCTTTTCCGAAATGCCGTATTCGCGGGCGACTTCCTTGTTGGAGTAGCCCTGGGCGACCATGCGGATGACTTCGCGCTCGCGCTGCGTGAGCGACTCGAGACGGTTGCGGAAGTCGGTGACTTCGCGCTTGCCGCGGCGCTGGGCGAGGTTGTGCGAGACGGCGTTCTCAATGGTCTTGAGGAGGCGCTGGTCGTCGACGGGCTTCTGGAGGAAGTCGATGGCGCCCGCCTTCAGGGTGTTGACGGCCATGTCGATGTCGCCGTGGCCGGAAATGAAGATGATCGGCAGGTCGCAGCCGGCTTCCCTCAGCTTGAGCTGAAGCTCGAGGCCGGACATGTGCGGCATGCGGACGTCGAGGAGGAGACAGCCGGGGCGGATGTAGTCGTTCGAGGAAAGGAACGTGATGGCGTCGGCATAGGTCTTGACATCCCAGCCTTCGCCTTCAATGAGGAAGGCCCAGGAGTTGCGCATTGCGTCGTCATCGTCGATGACGCGGATCAGGGGCTTGTCGATTTTCGCAGGATCGTGCACGGTGAAATCCTAGTTATTATGGTTGTGCGTGGAGCGTCCGGTTCGTCCAGGGGGAGGAGGAGAAGGCGGCGCGCGTCCGGCCATTTTTATTGAATCATGAAATGAAGCGGGATGCGGATGGAGGCTGCGCTCCCGTCCCGCAGATTTCATCTTACCCGAAATGAGGTGTTCGGGCGACAGAATCTGGCCTCTGAAAACGCAACGGCGACGCAGGATGCGCCTTCCTCTGCTAGTATGGGCAATCCTTTAGACAACACACGACGTCCATGACCGGCATTCTCAACACAACCTCATTATCCCGCACTGCGGCTGCCGCCCTGTCGGCGCTTCTGCTCTCGGGCTGCGCCGCGCTTTCGGGCGGCGGTTCCGAGGCCATTCCCGCCGATGCGATGAAGCGCCCCGTCGACCTCTCCGTCGTCTGCGTGCTCGTCAACGAGGACGTCAAGAGCGAACCGCTCGTCAAGTCGCTTGAGACGGGCGTGAGGAGCTTCGGCAGCGAGCCGAGGCTGCTCATGCCGGGCGACGGTCCGCAGGCCTGCTCCTTCGTCGTGACGTACGAGGTGAGGACGAATGCCCGCGCGATCGAGGCCGTGCGGTTCCAGACCTTCGAGAACAGCGTGCCCGCCCTCGAGGCGTCGGGCCGCGCCAATCCCGGCAGCGGCCTCACGGTCGACAATGTGGCCGCCTACATGGTCCAGCTTCTCAATCAGACGAAGAAGAGGCTCGGCGACAGGGCCGTTCTGCCCGCCGCACCCGAGCCCGCTCCGACTCAGGCTCCCGCCGCCCGGCAGCCCTGAACGGGACAACAACAAGCCCGCCGTTTCAAGTCCGAAGCTGCGGGCTTTTTTCTGAAAAGTCACTCGAGCTCATACTGAGCTCTTCGGAGTTTTCTCCTGTCAGTAGAGCTGCACGACGCGGTACGGCTCGGCGTCCCTGATGAAGGGGCCGATGGCTGCGCTCCTGAGCTCCTTGAAGTGCTTCTTCACGATCTCTGCGACCTCCTGGCCGAAGGGTTCGACGTCGATCTTGCGGGCGCGGCGACGGAGGTACTTGGCGATGCTCTGGCTGGCGGCGTAGTCGGATCCTGCGGCCTTGAAGAATTCGTTGATGAAGAGCGCGAGGATGAGCGGCGTGTCGATATTCCTGTCCGCCTTGAAGCTGTTGAGGTCAGCGCAGAGATTCGCGTCGAACCCCAGAGACCTGAGGCCGTTGACGGACTGGGGATGAAGCTCGCGGGGCAGGAAGCGCAGGTTGTTGAGAAGCTGTTCGGAGCGGGTGGGGAGCGTGGCGCGGAGCATGAGCTCCATGGGAAGCGTGATGTTTGACATGGCGGACTGAAACGGAAGTACGGAACTCGAACGAATGTTGACGGCGAGGGCGCGCTGCAACGCGATGCTTCGCCTTGGATTCGAGTATGAGGCAGTTCGCCGAAGGACATCGAACTATTTGAAGGTTGCCTGACCTGCGCCAAAAGTGCCGTATCAGAATCGTGAAATGATCCTGTGAAAAGTGCAGGTTTTGTCGATAAAGCCGTTGTGCCGCAATGGTTTTGTTGGCTTTTCCACTGGATCATGCCGATGCACGGCATTCCGTCGCTCCTCTTCTAGGCTGTTTGCAGTAGAGCGAAAAGTGCGATCTTAAGGTAGAATCGTCGGTACTTCGCCGGATCCGCGGGAACCGGCAGGGCTTCCAGAGCAAGACATGCAGTCGGGGCACCGGATCCTCTCCGGTCAACTTCCTTTCAACGCCCTCGCATGCCGGAGGCTTTTGTCCTGTTTCTCATTATTCAAGGTGGATTAATCATGAAATTCAAGCTTTTCGCTTCTGTGTGCGTGGCTGCCGGCCTCGCCTTCGGTCTTGCCGGCTGCGGTGACGACAATGCGCCCAAGAGCGGCGACGCCAAGACCCTCACGGTCGGTGCGAGCCCCGTTCCGCACGCGGACATTCTGAATCTCATCGCCCCGCAGCTCCAGAAGGAGGGCATCACGCTCAAGGTGATCGAGTTCTCCGACTACATTCAGCCGAACCTCTCGCTCAACGACAAGGAGCTTGACGCCAACTTCTTCCAGCACAAGCCCTATCTCGACTCCTTCAGCAAGGACCGCGGCCTCAAGCTCACGAGCCTCGTCGCCGTTCACATCGAGCCGATGGGCGTGTACTCCCACAAGGTGAAGAACGTTGCCGACGTTGCCGAGGGCTCTGAAGTCGCCATTCCGAACGACCCGACCAACGGCGGCCGCGCCCTCAAGGTGCTCGAGACGGCCGGCCTCATCAAGGTTCGTCCTGAAGCCGGCGTGACGGCCACGATCAACGACGTGGTCGACAATCCCAAGAAGATCAAGTTCCGCGAGATCGAGGCCGCCCAGCTTCCGCGCGCCCTTGACGACGTTGCGCTCGCCGTCATCAACTCCAACTACGCCCTGGGCGCCGGTCTCAACCCGGTGAAGGACGCCCTTGCCATCGAAAGCAAGGATTCGCCCTACGCCAACATCGTGGCCATCCGCACGGGTGACGACAGCCGCGCCGAGATCCAGAAGCTCAAGGCCGCTCTGACGTCCGCCGAAGTCAAGAAGTTCATCGAAACCGAATACAAGGGTGCCGTGGTTCCGGCCTTCTGATCCCGGCATTGAACCTCTGAACAATCAGGGCCCGCCGCAGCATCGTCTGCAGGCGGGCCTTTTTCTTTCCGGGCGCGCCTATTCGTCGGCGGGCGGCTTCATCGAGCAGCAGGACTTCCGGTTCCTTTTCGCCAGATAGGCGTCGCCCCAGCGGTACATGGCCGTGAGAATGGGTTTGATGCTCTCGCCCGTGGGCGTGAGCGCGTAGTCGACCCGAGGCGGAACGACGGGCCAGACGGTGCGCGAGACGAGGCCGTCCGCCTCGAGTTCGCGAAGCTGCTGCGTGAGCATCTTGGGCGTGGCGTCGGGCACGGCCTTTCGCAGCGCCGAGTAGCGCATCGTGCCTTCGAGCAGGTTCCAGAGAATGAGCGCCTTCCACTTGCCGCCGATGAGGTTGATCGTGAGCGCGACGGGACAGAGCACTTCTTCTGCAGGGGTTTTGTCGGTCATGACGGTATCCTTTTGGGTACTGGATATCAAAATTGTGCGTTCTTGCGAAAAGGAACTTGTCAAGGATACACTCCCTGAACCGAATAAACATTCTCATTCAGAACGATGGAAACCAGACAGTTCAACGTGACGGGCATGAGCTGCGCGGCCTGCTCGAGCCGCGTGGAGAAGGCCGTGTGCGCCCTTCGCGGCGTGAGTGCGGCCGAGGTGAACCTGCTCACGAATTCGCTCAAGGCGACGTTTGACGAAGGCGTGCTCGGCGTCGAGGACATCGAGCGTGCGGTGGAGGATGCGGGCTACGGGGCGAGCGAGAAGGGCTCTGCGGGGCGCGGGAGGACTGCGGCCGCGACGGCGCCCGAGGCGGACGCGGAGGCGGCGGCCGAAGCCGTGCGCGTGCGCCTCATCTGGTCCTTTGCGCTGCTCGCACCCCTCATGTGGCTCTCGATGGGACCGATGGCGGGCCTGCCCGTGCCCGTCATGCTCACGGGGGCGCAGGGCGCTCCGATGATGGCCTTCACGCAGTTCCTGCTCACGCTGCCCATCGTGCTTCTCAACCGCCGCTACTTCACGGGCGGCCTCAGGGCGCTCGTCAACCGCGCGCCCAACATGGACAGCCTCATAGCGGTCGGATCGGGCACCGCGCTGCTCTTCGGCGTCTACGTGATCTACAGGCTTCTTGCGGCTCAGGCCGCGGGGGACGAAGCGGCGCTCCACCACTTTGCGCACAGCCTCTACTTCGAGGGTGCGGCGACGATCGTCACGCTCATTTCGCTCGGCAAGTTCTTCGAGGCGCGCGCCAAGCGCCGCACGACCGAGGCGGTGACGGCGCTCATGAAGCTTGCGCCGCCGACGGCCCTCGTGGTGAGGGACGGCGCGGAGGTCCGCATTGGAACGGATGAGGTCGCCTCGGGCGACATCGTCGTCGTGAAGACGGGCGAGACGGTTCCCGTCGACGGCGTGATTCTGGAGGGAACCGCGCTTCTGAACGAGTCGGCCCTTACGGGCGAGAGCCTTCCCGTGACGAGAGGGCCGGGCGAGGCCGTGACGGGCGCGACGCTTCTGGCGGCGGGCGCCTTCAGAATGCGCGCCACGCGCGTGGGCGACGACACGGTGCTGGCGGGCATCATCAGGCTCGTCGAGGAGGCGACGGCCTCGAAGGCTCCCGTGGCGAGGCTTGCCGACAAGGTGAGCGGCGTCTTCGTGCCCGTCGTGATGACGATCGCCCTGGTGACGGGCCTCGTCTGGTACTGGATCGGCGGAGACCTTGAGTTCGCGCTCAACGCCGCAGTGAGCGTCCTCGTCATTTCCTGCCCGTGTGCGCTCGGACTGGCGACGCCCACGGCCGTCATGGTCGGCATGGGCCGAGGCGCAAGCCTGGGCGTTCTCTTCAAGAGCGCCGAGGCGCTCGAGGTCTTCTCCGGGCTCAGGACCGTCGTCTTCGACAAGACGGGCACGCTCACCGAGGGCAGGCCCGTCGTCACGAAGGTGGCGGCAGCGGTGCCCGGACTCGAAACCGTGGTGATGCTCGTCGCAGCCGCGCTTGAAAAGCCCTCCGAGCATCCGCTCGCGCAGGCGGTCCTCGCCGAGGCCGAGGCAAGGGGACTGACCGCGCAGGATGTCGATGAGTTCGAGCAGATTCCGGGCGGCGGCCTCAGGGGCCTGATGTCGGGCACGCCGGTGGCGGCGGGCAACGCCCGTCTCATGGATACGCTCGGCCTTGAGGTGCCCGAGGCGCTTTCCGCGCTCGCACTCGCAGAGGCCTCGCAGGGCGCGACGCCGCTCTTCATTGCTTCGGCAGGGAGCGTCATCGGCATCATCGCCGTCGCCGACAGGGTGAGGCCCGAATCGAGGGCCGCCGTCTCGGCGCTGCGCGGACGCGGCCTCAGGGTCGTGATGCTCACGGGCGACAACCGCCGCACGGCTGAGGCCGTCGGCGCAAGGCTCGGCATTGCGTCCGAGGACATCGTCGCCGACGTGAGGCCCGCCGAAAAGGCCTCGCACGTGAAGGCGCTTCAGGCCGACGGACCGTGCGCCATGGTGGGCGACGGCGTCAATGACGCGCCTGCGCTCGCCCAGGCCGATGCGGGCGTTGCAGTGGGCGGCGGCACGGATGCCGCGCGCGCGAGCGCCGACGTCGTCCTCATGCGCGATTCGCCCGAGGGCGTCGTGGGCGCGGTGGGCCTTTCCCGCGCCGTCATGCACAACATCAGGCAGAACCTCTTCTGGGCGTTTGCCTACAATGTGATCGGCATTCCGATCGCGGCAGGCGTCCTCTATCCCATGTTCGGTCTCCTCCTCAATCCGATGATTGCGGCGGCGGCCATGAGCATGAGCTCGGTGAGCGTCGTCACGAACGCGCTTCGCCTCCGATTCTTCAAGGCGCCCGTCCTCGTCTCCGACAGCGGGACGGACGGCGCATCCACTACAGGGAGTTCCATGATGGAAAAGGTGATTCACATTGAAGGCATGCACTGCGGTCACTGCACGGCCGCTGTCGAGAAGGCGCTTCGCGCGCTGCCCGGCGTCGAGTCCGCGGTGGCGGACCTTGAGAAGAAGGAGGCCCGCGTCAAGGTTGCGGCCGGCGTCTCCGACGTGATGCTCTCGGCCGTCGTGACGGGCGCGGGCTTCAAGGTGACGGGCATCGACACGCTCTGAGCCTGAGAACGCACGGAGCATTCTGCAGGGGCCTCTCCACATTGATGGAGCGGCCCCTTCGCTTTCCCTGCATCCTCTTTCGTCCCGCACCGGCGCCTTTGTAAAATCGAAGGATCCGCCCGTGCAACCTCCGCTTCAAGGATCCGCCATGCGCATCATCGAATGGCTTCGCGCCTCCATCGTCCGACAGTGCTTCGTCGTTCTGGCCGTGATCGGCCTTTTGGCCGTGCTCGCCGCGGCCCCCGCTCTGATTCTCACGGAGCGCTCGACGGGATCTGGGGGCGCCATCAACGTCTCTGGCAGCATGCGCATGCAGAGCTACAAGCTTGCGCTTGCTGTTGCGGATCCTTTCTCCTCCTTCGAGCAGCGAAGGGAGAAGACCATGACGGCGCTCGACGAGTTCGGCGTCAAGCTCATGAGTCCGGGCCTTCTCAACGGCGTGCCCCACGATTCGGGCAATCCCGCCTACATCCAGTACGTAGCCCTCAAGGACAGGTTCGAAAAGGGCGTGCGGCCGCTTGCGGAGGCGAGCATCGACAGTCTTGAGGCCAGGCGGCGCTTCACGGAGCAGATTCCTTCGTTCGTGGAGGACGTCGACAGGTTCGTCCAGACGCTTGAGAACGGCCTCAACGAGCGTCTGGCGATCCTGCAGAAGATCCTCACCCTCATTCTCTTCGGCGCCATGGGCGTGAGCTTCGTGATGCTTCTCGTCATGCAGAGGAGCATCTTCAGGCCGCTGCTGGCCATCGGTTCGGCTGCCGATGCGGTGAGAAAGGGCGACTTCACCGTGAGGGCGAAGGTCCCCGCGCCCGATGAGATCGGCAGGCTCGCGACGAGCTTCAACTTCATGGTCGACGAGCTCGGCCGCCTTTACGGCAATCTTGAGCACGAGGTCGAGAAGAAGACCGAGGACCTCAACCGGCGCAACGCAGGCCTTCAGTTCCTGAGCCGCGTGGCGCAGTCGGCGGCTTGGGGAGCGGTCTTCAAGCGCCATTCGCTCGACGGCCTACTCGAGGAGTCCTGCGTGCAGTTCGGCGCGAGGGCCGTGAGGCTTGTTGTCAGCACGGACGGCACGGCCGCAGTGCTCGCCGAATCGGACGCCTGGCCTGAGGAGGAGCACGAGACGGGCGTCGTGCGCTTCGTGCTCTCCAACGCCAATCCGTCGATGGGCACGCTCGAGGCGCTCTTTGACGCAGAGCCCGAGGACTGGCAGACCGGTTTCGGCGAGGCGCTTGCACAGACGATCGGGCGCGGCATCGAGCGCAGCACCCGGCAGTCGGACGACAGGCGTCTGGCGGTGCTTGAGGAGCGCTCGACGATCGCGCGTGAACTCCACGACTCGATCGCTCAGTCGCTCTCCTATTCGCGCATCCAGATGCACCGCCTCAAGGTCTTCGTTGAGCGCGGCGAGCCTCAGGAGAAGGTGCTGGAGACGGTCAACGAGCTTTCCGAGGGCATCACGACGGCCTACAGGCAGCTTCGCGAGGTGCTCACGACCTTCAGGCTTCAGATCAGCAGCTCTGGTCTCAACGGCGCCGTTGAGGAGACGGTCGAGGAGTTCCGCAACCGCACGGGCATTGCGACGACGGTTTCGAACGCGCTTCTCGGACTTGAGCTGACGCCCAACGAGCAGATCCACTTCGTGCACATCCTGCGTGAGGCCCTCGTCAACGTTGAGAAGCATGCGCGTGCGGGCAGCGTGCGCGTGACGCTTTCGCGCGGCGCGGACGACACGTTCGTGCTCAGGGTGCAGGACGACGGCGTCGGCATCCCTGCCGATCCCGGCCGCTACAAGCACTTCGGGCTCTCGATCATGAAGGAGCGCGCCGAGGCGCTGCACGGCACGCTCACGGTGGCGCCGGCCGAGGGCGGCGGCACGTGCGTCACGCTCATCGTCCCCGAAAGACGGGACTGAAGGCGCCTGCGTGCAGCGGTAAAATCAGAAAATACATTTTTCTTCAGGGAACGGCCAGCAAATGACCAGCAAGGAACGCCATACGATCGCGATCATCGACGACCATCCGCTCTTTCGCCGCGGCGTGCGCGAGCTCCTCGACCTCGAGCAGGGGCTTGACGTCGTGGGCGAGGCGGGCACGCGCGAGGAGGCGATCGAGCTCGTCAGACGCACCGAGCCCGACCTGACGATCCTCGACCTCAACATGAAGGGCAGCTCGGGCGTGGAGATCCTCTCGACACTCAAGGAAGAGGATCCATCGCGCCGCATCGTGATCCTCACGGTGAGCGACTCGGGCAAGGACCTGACGGCCTGCATTCAGGCGGGCGCGGACGGGTACTTCCTCAAGGACATGGAGCCCGAGGAGTTCCTGAAGTCGATCCGAAGGGCGCTCGAGGGGCAGACCGTCGTGGATGCGTCGATGCTTGCTTTCCTTACGACCACGCTTCGCGCGAAGATGGCCTCCACGCTTGAGGAGCGGCCCACGCTCACGGGGCGCGAGGCCGAGGTGCTCGACCTGATCGCCAAGGGCTGCACCAACAAGGTCATCGCCCGCAGGCTCGACATCACGGAGGGCACCGTCAAGGGTCACGTGAAGCATCTGCTCAAGAAGCTCGGCTGCCGCAGCCGCGTCGAGGCCGCCGTCTGGGCCGCACAGCAGAAGACCGCCGAATGAAAGGCGACGGATGACGAATGAACAAAGGCCGCAGGAGATTTGCTCCTGCGGCCTTTGTTCATTGAGGATGCCTGCCGCCCGATTGGGCGACGCAGCGCTTATTTGGCCTTGGCGTTGGTTTCGGCGGGCATGCTCGGCGCGTGGCAGAGCGTGCAGTTCCAACGGTCGCCCGTGATCTTGCCGTCCTTGAGGTGGGTGAGCGGGATTTCACCCGCCTTGCGGTCCTCGGCCACGGCGTTCTTGTGGCACATGAGGCAGCTGTTGCGTTCGGCCGTGATCGGGAGGTAGCTCTCGATCGGATGCGGGATGATGCCCGGCGCGCCGATGATGTCGGTGTTGGGGTCGCCTGCCTGGACGACGGCGGTGCCCGAGAGAAGACAGAGGGTCGCGAAAAGCGGGGCGAATTTCTTAATCATGATGGTTTTCTCCTTGATGGGTGTCGGAGGAAGTTCTGGTCCTGGGGGCGGGGGCGATGCGGAACTTGAGCGCGTTTTCGCCGCAGGCCTCGATGCAGCGGCCGCAGTTGAGGCAGTCGCCGGCGGGAATGCGGCCCGTTTCCTTCAGGCTGGCGAAGCGGATGACGTGGGGTTCGGGACAGGCGCGCAGGCAGTCGCCGCAGCGGTTGCAGGCTGCGTCGTCAAAGCTCACGCGCACGACGGGGGAGCGCGTCAGGCGGCCGACGAGCGACCAGAAGGCGCCGAGCGGGCAGAGGTGGCCGCACCAGCCGTGCTTCATGAGCGCAAGGTCGAGCGCGAAGACCGCGGAGGCGGCCGAGAGCGCTGCGAGTCCCGTGCCGAAGACGAGATCACGCCAGATCCAGGCCTGCGGGCTCACCGCCTCGAAGGCGGCCGTGCCCGTGGCGGCGCTCAGAATGAGCGCCGCGGCGAGAAGGCCGTAGCGGACCTTGTTCGAGATGCGCACGACGTCGGCCTTGAGCTCTAGGCGAACGCGAAGCCACTCGGCGGCGTCGGCCACCATGTTCATGGGGCAGATCCAGCCGCAGAAGGTGCGCGAGCCCAGAAGGCTGTAGAGCACGAGGACGATGAGGGCGCCGAGTCCGGCCGTGAGCGTCGGCATGTGCCCCGCCGCAAGGCGCTCGAGGAGCGCAAGCGGGTCGGAGAGTGGAATCGTGCCGGCAACTTCGGAGGCCGAGAGCGTGCCGTCAAGGAGAGGCTCGCCCGCGAGCGTCCACCCGAGGCGCGCCGTGCCCGCAAAGAGCCCGAGCACCGCAAGCTGAAGTGCGCGGCGGGCAAGCGTCCAACGCATGTTGTAGAGCCGCTTCATAGCGCATTCTCATTGAGGTAGTCGAGGCCGCCTGCGCCCTGGGCGGAAGCCTCGGGGGCGTCTGCGGGGGCGTCCTCGCGCCGGTTCTTCGGATCATCGTCGGGTAGCCAGCCGAGGCGGTAGTGACCGCCGATCTCGCCGAGCACGGCCTTTCTGTCCGCAATGCGGATGGCGGGCGTGCCCGTGGGGCAGCTCTTCGTGCACAGGCCGCAGCCCGTGCAGTGCTCGGGGTGCACGACCGGGATGAACATCGCGTGACGGCTGATGCCGCGCGGATGCATTTCGATCGTGAGCGCCTTCTCCTCCTCGGGGCAGGCGCGGTAGCACACCTCGCAGCGAAGTCCCTGGTGTGAGAGGCACGAGGCGGGGTCGACGACGGCGATGCCCATGCGGGCGTCGCTGATGCCGGTGAGCGCAGGCGAGAGCGCACCCGTCGGGCAGGCCTTCACGCAGGGGATGTCCTTGCACATGTAGCAGGGGATCTCCTCGGGAACGAAGAAGGGCGTGCCGCCGGGAGCGGGATCGAACGGCCCCGCCAGCCTGAGCGTTTCGTACGGACAGGACGTCACGCACTGCCCGCAGCGCGAACAGAGTGCGAGGAAGTCCTTGCCGTCGACGGCGCCAGGAGGCCTAGGCATCCAGCGCGCGTTGGCGTCGCGAAGGCTGAGCGAGCCCCAGGCGAAGGCCGTCACGAAGCCTGCAGCCGAAAGTTCGCAGGCCTTCGTGAGGAATTCGCGGCGGGTGGTCTTGGCGCATCCCGTCATGAGGACTCCGGTCAGATGTCGCGGACAACCTTGACCGCGGTCTTCTTGAAGTCGGGTTCAAGGGAGATCGGGTCCATGGCGTCGATGACGACGGAGTTGCAGAGCACCTTGTCGTCGAAGAAGGCGAGCCAGGTCATGCCTCGCGGCATGATGTTGCGCACCTTGGTTTCGACGACGGCCTTGCACTCGCCGTGGCGGCTCGTGACGGTGGCGGTGTCGCCGCGCCTGATGCCGCGGCGCTCGGCGTCGGCCGGGTTCATGTAGAGCACGGCGCGCGGAGCTGCACGGTCGAGCTCGGGCACGCGGCGGGTCATCGAGCCCGTGTGCCAGTGCTCGAGGATGCGGCCCGTGCAGAGCCAGAGGTCGTAGTTGGCGTCGGGCATCTCGACCGGGTCCATGTAGGGACGGAAGAAGATCTTGGCGGTACCGGGATGTGCGACGGCGTTCTTGTCCGTGAGCGCATGGCGCGTGCCCTTGCCGACGGGCTTCATGAGCTTGCCGTAGAAGAGGTTGTCGGGCTTGGCGTACGGGTCGTACTCGACGTTGAAGCGGTAGAGCGTCTCGCGGCCGTTGACGACGGGCCAGAGCAGGCCGCGCACGTCCTCGCGCATGTACGTGTCGAAGTCGGCGAGGTCGTGGCCGTTGCCTAGCGTGAACTGACGGTATTCGCCGAAGAGCGCCTTTTCCGGGAAGTACGGGAGGCCGAGGGCCTCGCCCGTGGCGTTGAGCTCCTTCTTGTAGAGCGGGTCGGGCCAGGCGGCCTGACGGGCTGCGGACGGCGCGAAGAGCACGTCGAAGAGCGTGGCGTCGCCCTTGAGACCCATGGCCGCGGCGGCTTCTCGCACGTCGGGGAGCGCATCGCCCGGGACGCCCTTGAGGGGCTGCGCACGGTAGAGCTCGTCGACCGTGAAGCGGCGGGCGAACTCCATCATCATCCAGATGTCGGTCTTCGCTTCGCCGGGCGCCTTGACGAGCTGGTGCCAGCCCTGGGTGCGGCGTTCGGCGTTGCCGTAGAGGCCCCACTTCTCGAAGTGCATGGCGGCGGGCAGGATCAGGTCGGCCGCGCGGGCGGAGTAGGTCGGATAGACGTCGGAGACGACCACGAAGTTCTTCGGATCGCGGGCGGCGCGCACCCAGTGGGTGTTGTTGGGCGTCGACTGGAGGATGTTGACGACCTGGGTCCACATGAAGTTGACGGAGCCGTCCTCAAGGCCGCGCATGATCTCCATGACGGAGTAGCCGACCTTGGGGTTGAGCGTGCCGGCGGGTAGATTCCAGATGCCTTCGGTCTTCTTCCTGTGCTCGCCGTTGGCGACGAGCATGTCGGAGGGAAGACGGTGGCAGAACGTGCCGACCTCGCGGGCGGAGCCGCAGGCGGAAGGCTGGCCCGTGAGCGAGAAGGCGCCGTTGCCCGGCTTGGCGTGCTTGCCCATGAGAAGGTGGATCGAGTAGACGAGCTCGTTGGCCCAGACGCCGCGCTGGTGCTGGTTGAAGCCCATGCACCAGAAGCTCAGCAGGTTGCGCTTGCGGTCGCAGACGAGGTCGGCGAGGCGCACGAGGCGGGCCTTGAAGCTTTCGAGCGTTTCGTCGTCATCGCCCTTGACGAGCGGGGCGACGAAGTCGAGGGTGTAGGGCTCGACGGCCTTGCGGAACTCCTCGAACTCAATCTGCCAGTGGGCGCCGGCGGAGCCGCCCGAGTTCTTCTGCTCGACCTCGGTGCCGGCCTTGAGGCCCATGGCGGTCGCCTCGGCGGGGCTCAGGCGGATGCGCTTCTGCTTTTCAAGAATGTCGCGTTCGGCGGGGTAGGCGTACTTGTCGGTGTTGCGCAGGCCGTAGCCGATGTCGGTGACGCCGGCGGTGAAGATGGTGTGCTTCGAGACGAAGTCCTCGTCGACGGCGCCGCGGCTGATGATCTCGCGGATCAGGTAGTTCGCGATCGCGAGGTCGCCGTTGGGCTTGAAGATGATGGTTTCGTCGGCGAGGTCGGACGACATGTTGCGGTAGGTCGTCAGATTGATGATCTTCGTGTCCGGGGCCGTGAGCTTGCGGTTGGCGACGCGCGACCAGAGCACGGGGTGGGCCTCGGCCATGTTGTTGCCCCAGAGGATCATCGTGTTGGCGAACTCGATGTCGCTGTAATTGTTGGCGGGCTCGTCGACGCCGAAGGTCTGGTAGAAGCCCACGACGGCGGACGCCATGCAGAGTCGGGCGTTCGGATCGATGTTGTTGGAGCGGAAGCCGCCCTTCCAGAGTTTCGTGGCGGTGTAGGCCTCGGGAATGGTGTACTGGCCGGAGCCCACGAGCGCGACGCCCGAGGGCCCCTTTTCGGCGTAGACACGCTTGAACTGGCGCGCCATTTCGTCGAAGGCTTCGTCCCAGGAGACGGGCTCGAACTTGCCGTTCTTGTCGAACTTGCCGTTGGTGCGGCGCATGAGCGGTTGCGTCAGACGGTCCCTGCCGTACATGATCTTGGCGTTGAAGTAGCCCTTGACGCAGTTGAGGCCGCGGTTGACGGGCGCGTCGGGGTCGCCCTTCGTAGCAACGATGCGGCCGTCGCGGACGCCGACCTGGAGGCCGCAGCCCGTGCCGCAGAAGCGGCACACGCCCTTGTGCCAAGAGATGCCCTCTTCGGACTTGCGGGCGCTGGCGGCCTGAACGGACGTGACGGGAATGCCGATCGATATGGCGGCGCCTGCGGCGAGGCCGGACTTGATGAGGGCGCGGCGCTTCTCGTTGACTTGATGGACTGACATGGAGGTCTCCTTTGCTTGAATGCTGTCGGGGTCTGTCGTGAAGGGAAGGGACTACTCGGTTGCCGCCTCGTCCTCGAAGTAGTGGGCGTGCAGGCTGACGTCGATGACGCCTTCGGTGCGGCGGATCCTTTCGAAGACGTCAGCCTCGAGTCCCGTGGTCTCGGCCTCGATGACGGCGACGACTCTGCGGGACGCCTCGTCGACGTGGTGGACCTCGAGTCCTTCGAGGGCAGAAAGTGCTTTGAGCGCACGGCTTTCGGCGCCGGCGCCGAGCGTGATGACAACGGAGGAGTAGTTCATTCGGTGGCCTTTTTCACGTTCCGATGAGCTGATTGTAGGGAGCTGCGCACGCACCGCCTAGACGCTTGAAGAGAGGTGCGGGAGGCTCTTTGGAGATAGGGGTTGGCCCCGTGGCCGCATCTTTCCTAGAAGGCGGTGAGGCGGCTCGAAGCCCTGATTTGACTGTGGGAGAGGTAATGACGCTATTCTGTAATAGAATTGCGGTGCTACCTCCAAAGAGGTATCGACTTGGTCCGATGGAGATGGGCGGCGTTTCCCTCGGGCGAGAATGTTCTTCTCCGAAGTCAGACTGGCTCGAAATTTTCAAGAGGTACAAAAACCGACCTGAGAGCATGTCGGTTTTCGTTTACCAAAAAGCCCGCCTTCTTCGTGAAGGGCGGGCTTTCGTGGCTGGGCGTCGTCAGAAGGTGACGGTGTCGGGGTGCAGTCCCGAGAAGGCGACCTGCTGCATCGTGTCGAGGCGCGTCATGTCCTCGTCCTCGAGTGTGAGGCCGAAGGCGTCGAGATTGGACTTCATGTGTTCCGCATCGAGTGCTTTCACGACAGGTATGAAGCCGTGCTGCAGGCTCCAACGCAGGGCGATGAGGGCGGGGGAGACGCCGTACTTCTCACCAAGTTCGATGAGGAGCGGGTGGTGTGTGAGACCGCCGCGGCCGAGCGGGCTCCAGGCCTGAACGGCAATGTTCTGCTTGAAGCAGAAGTTGACGGCCGCGAATTGCGGATAGCCGGGGTGGATCTCGAGCTGGTTGACCATCGGGCGGATGCGCGCGCGGGCGAGCAGCGGCACGAGGTGGTGCGGCAGGAAGTTCGAGACGCCGATCACCTTGACCGCGCCCTGTTCGTAGAGGTCTTCGAGGGCGCGCCAGGTGCCCGCGTTCTGGCTCTGCCAGATCATGGGCTCGCCCTGAGTGGCGGGCCAGTGGATGAGGAGCTGGTCGAGGTACGTGGTCTTGAGCTGCTCGATGATGTCGGTGAAGGCCCGCATCACACCGTCGTAGCTTCGGTGCGACGTCCAGATCTTGCTCGAGATGAAGATCTCAGCGCGCGGCAGATCGCTCAGCAACACGCCGCGGCCGATGGCGGAGGCGTTGCCGTAGATCTGTGCGGTGTCGAAGAAGCGGTAGCCGAGCTTGAGGGCCGCCGAGACGGCGTTTTCAAGCGTGCTGTCGGTGGGCACCTGCCAAGTGCCAAAGCCGATGCCCGGCATCTGGACGCCGTTGGAAAGCACGAGCTTGTCGGCAAGGGATGAGAACACGGGAAAACTCCTCTGCTGTAGGGCGGCCGCGGATCCGGACGGCCTGATGGTTGAATGGAACCAGATCATTGTAGATTAGCTTTTGAGAAAAAGTCTTGACGAATGTCGAAGGCGTTCAACGCAAACGACTGGGGAAAACAGGAAAAACAGTCTTCGGCATGTACCACAAGCGCCCTGAAAGACGCATAATTGAAAGTCGACGCTATCATTCGGACGAAGCGCTCCACAACCGGCCGCCCTCGCGCCGGACGGCGCGGACTCCGCAACTGCAACTACACAGACAAGAAGAGAAGGTCAATAACCCCCGCCTAAAGGCGGAGGCTTGAAAGAGCCTTTACTTTATTGACTAGTCTCAGCAAACCTCCTCTGGGAGGAGAGCTACGTTGGTTGGGAATGTACAGGCACCGTGGGATGTTTATCCTAGTCCCACGCTCTGCGGTCTGTGTTTAAAAGTTCTGAGAGGTAGG
>ENA-UEPW01000804-UEPW01000804.1-human-gut-metagenome-genome-assembly--contig:-NODE-804-length-18323-cov-254.829387_pt1 | contig 18323 bp, 13 predicted proteins | sample MGYA00242935_ERZ507936 | MGnify/ENA primary metagenome ERZ507936 (study PRJEB26167, sample SAMN06115469) | human gut metagenome | host: Homo sapiens | place: China:Chongqing | collected 2016-06-23... | reverse complement strand
CATACTATCAAAGAACTCTTTGGCTGGCAACGTAAAGCTGCTTAGCCATTATCTCAAATTTTAACGAACTATTGTAAAAAACGAATGGGAAAATGGTGCTTTCATTTTTTTTTTATAACTTTGCCAACGAAAAAGAAAAGAGTTGTTTGACAAGCAAACTTATGTATAATATGGAAGTTTGAACTATTGCTAAATCATTACCTCCATTGAGGTAAAACTCTCATAAATCACTCATTTTAAGCTATTCGGCAGATATTAGCGTAATTTTATAGGAAAATTTGTTTTGTCGCAACTCTCTTGCTCTTTGCTCTGCCAATGGTTGCCGCAACCATAGATGGCGGAGGCAAAATAGAGAAGAAGGTTTGGCAGGATTCAGACCCTAACAAGGAGAATTATTTTAACAACCGTCGTGCACTTGTAGGACCTGGTTGTATGATCAACAGCCTTTTCGATGGCGTTAAACTGCTATCAGGAACAAAAGACCTTCAGAACATTTGTAATGATAATTTGGATGATTATGCTACGATTCCAGCTCTTGCTGATGTTACCGTTTTAGGAAGTCCTATTATCAGCGTTAAGGACAATCTGCATTATTATGCTGGTGGTACAGAGGCAGGTTTTGTTATTTGTGCAAAATCAGATGCAAGCATCCTTGCTCTCGATTTAGCAAAGTTCTATAAGATTCAGTTCCTTAAGGACGGAGAAAAAGTAGACAAGCCCCAGTCGATCTCTACCGGTAAGTCTGTCACTGGTCTTGGACTGTCGTTGCTGACAATTCTCGGCTCCGATCAGGTAAACAAATTGTATATGGCAACTGCACCTGGCGATTTTGATGAGATTAAGCTCGTTCAGTGTGGAGTTGATGCCGATTTGGGTACTGCTATAAATATCAAGTATGCATTTGTAGGCAAGGCTCGTGAGTATACTATTACCAACAACAAGGAGAATGGCATCGCCAAATACGCCCAGGAACAAGGCCGAAAGAACATCACACTGGACTGCGACGGAGTTAGCCACTTGGTGAGCAAAAAAGAAAATGTCATTGATGAAGACCTGACAAATAGCTTTGACATAAATGCCCTCAATCTTGTTTTGATTCAGTTAGGATCACGACCCATTAAGGTCATTGCCAAACCTTCCGACAATCAGGAAGCCTTTCCTGCAAATACGGAGGTGGGATTCAAATACGCAAGCTCAGCCCTTTTGAATCTGAAGTTGGGCGATGGCATCCGCTTGACTTTCTTCAACAAGGAAGGCACGGAGATAGGGCACAAAGTTATACCAACCACCGTATTGGGTCTGGGTCTTATCAAAAAGTCAACAGAAGCCGAGTTGGTAATGAAAGCGCCTTGGGATTTCTCAGCCGTGAAACTGTCTGTCGAAGGGCTTAATGCGGGCTTGACTGGCACAAACAAGGTTTACTACGCCTTTGTTCGCATGGCTCCCGATGCAGCTTCTCATCATTGCCCAATCAATGCCACATCAAGTCGCGATGTGTCTGGAAGTGTCAATCAGTTCCAGTTGCAGCACAATGATACCGTAAAGGTAGAATGGTCGATTGTAGATCGTCCAACAGGTTCAAATGTAGAATTGAACACAGAAACTGGTCTGGTTTCTAATCTTGATATTCCAGGCAAATATGTGTTTAAGGCAACAGTTCTTAAAGATGAAGGCAGAAGCGAAAAATGTTATGAACTGACAACCCTCAACTATGCTCCTACATATGTTGCGGAGGAACACGGAGTGAATATCCTTGTCAATAAGGAGGGTGAGGAGCCTAAATATATGTTGAGCGATAAGTTTGGCGGTGGTTTGATACAGATATTCGATAGAATGATGAACTGCTCAGCCATACTTACTACTTCTCTCAACGATTTCGCCTATCGTGAGCCAGGCGTTGAAGTGGCTGCCAACAAGGGTCTCGTTGGCATCAAGACTGCTGATGGCTCTAACTTTGCTGATGGTTTGAATGGCAATGCAAGAGCTTTCAATGGCAAGATAAAGGTTGGTTTTGTGGTATCTGCCAAGGCTACCGGACTCGATGCTAATGTGCTTAAGCTCTACAACATCAAACTCTACAATGATGGCAAGGAAGTGACTGAAGGTGTAACAACCCATTGGGATGCCATCTCAGCTGGACTTATCGGTAAAGAGGAAACACGTAAAATGTGTCTGAACGTTGAAGTGCCTGCGGGCTGTGTGTTTGATGAGATTGTACTTTATAACACAGACGTTCTTTCTACCGACCTCTCACAGCTCAATATCTACTATGCGTATGTAGCCGATGCCGATGCCGACAATGCTACAATCAATCCCGTTTACGGCGCTCAGGTGGTATCTACAAATAATACCAATGCATCAATCGACTTTGCAAACACTCAGATGGTCCAAGTTGCCAGCATTGGCAACGGCTACAACGAGTTGAGCAATTTGATTGACGACTCGATGGATACATACCTGACTCTCCCGTTGGGCGTAGACTTGGGAGGCTCTACAATCTCAGTCAATATGGGTAAAGTAGTTGATAAGGGACAGCAGCTTGTTATGGTAACCCAGAATTTGGCTTTAGGATTGGGTGCAAGTTTGGGCGAAGGTCTTAAGTTGACCACCTATCTTGATGATGAGGAGCAGGAAGAACTGACAAGCTGGAAGGTTCTTGGTGCTGATGTTATTGGCAGTAAGGGCGACAGCTATGCCGTGCTTAATCCTACCAAGTCGTTCGATCAGGTTCGTATCACACCTGTCAAGGCGCTCTCTGCTCTTGAGAATCTTCAGATTAAGGGCTTCGCTCTGCGTACTGACATGAACGACGACGGAACCCTCAACGGATACGACGACCTTCTGGTTCTTGATGAGGACAATACTCTTGCAGTTACTAAGTCATACACTGGAGCCAAGATGCTGTTGCACCGTACATTCACCAAGAGTGCTGACAACAACAAGAAGGGATGGAACTCTATCATTCTTCCCGTCGATATGACAGCAGCTCAGGTTAAGGAAGCCTTCGGCGAGGGTGTACAGATGGCAGAGTTCGACCGTTTGGAGAACAACTGGATAAAGTTCTCTACAGTAAACGTAGCCGCTGATGGCGTAGTGCTGCATAAGAATACACCTTATATAATATATCCTACTAAGGAGCCGCTCGGCAACTATTCATACACTATCGACGGTGTTACGAAGATTCTCGACGGTCATGTATATGTAGCCAATGGCATCAACTACGATGACCAGACATCTAATCTGACACACACGGTAAATGGTGGAGGCATGACCTACACCGGTTCGTACAGCAATCCGACTACGGTATCAGCTGATTCTTATATGTTCAGCAAGGGCGACTTGATTCATACCATTAAGTCGCACGATGTTAAAGCTTATCGTTGCTGGCTTAAGGAGGATATGCACACGGGCAAAATGTTGATGTTCTCAATTAATGGTAACGGCATAGACGGAACAACCGGCATCCACGTGATTGAGGAGAACAAGCAGAATACAAACACCGGCATCTACAACCTTGGCGGTGTGCGCATGAACACCAACAATGTCGATAAGTTGCCGAAGGGTGTGTATGTTGTTAACAACAAGGTAGTGGTAAAGAAATAATATTATAACTGCATTATGAAAAAGAAGAAATACGTAGCTCCGGAGATTAGCGTTATCGAAATGGAGCCTTTACAGATAATGGCTGGAAGCCTTGAAAGTGACCGTGGCTGGAGTCCCGACGGTGACGAAAAGAATGGATTCGGCATCGTAGAAGAAGGGGATGGAGATTATAGTGACGATGATTTCTAACCTTTAGACAACTAAAGAACTCACTATTTTATTAAAGTTGAACGCCCTGCAAGTGTGAAAGCATTTGCAGGGCGCTTTCTTTGTTATTAATAATTCAAGTTTCGCAAGCGAAAGTAGTTAAGAAGTTAAGGAGTTCTCGCACCCTTCGGTCGCTAAGGAGTTAAGCCATTAGTTGTTTTGCTTGATTTACAGCATTAAAAGCATTTGGCTTAACTTCTTAACTCCTTTAACTACTGAATTCTCTGAACTTGCGAAAGTTCAGTTAATAATGTATAGAGATGTGGTGGACGTGGTGGGGAAGAGTTTGGCAGTTTGCAAACGATTGTAGGTGTGTGCGAACACATTAAGGGTTGATGTAGGTCAAAAATAGGCGATTTTATGTGAAAAAGTAGGGGATAATGCTTGTTTGTGTACGTAAACAATTGTAACTTTGCATCGTCAAAACAAGGGAACCGTGAGGCAACCGCTTGATTAACAACATTAGGTAAAAGGTATTGAAAGGATAATTCAATAGGAAAGTCTTAAGGGTAAAGAAGATTCAGGACGACATCAGAAGGTAAAAGATTAGGATAACTTCAATAGGAAGGTATTAGAAAAAGGTAAAAGATAGAAGGATAACAACACCGAAAGGGTATTAGGTAAAGGTAAAAGATTGAACAAGAGAGGATGACTTCTGATAAGGTATTATAAAAGGTGAAAAGTAAAGGGTAACTTTGGTAAAGGTCTTAAGTTTTGAAAGGTAAAGAAGTTTTTAGGTAAAGATTGTCAATAAAAGGTATATAGTTTGGTAGTTTTAAAGGTTAATAAGTAGAAAGGTTATGTTGATGACGGTAATGATGAGCCTATTTGCAGCGACTGCTGCAATAGGAATGTGGGGAGAAGACAACAATAAATAGTCTTTCTCGCCACTTAAAATGAGACGGGAGTCTTGTTAAATAGTCGAGAAAATAAAAAAGTTAATAAATAAAGTTTGGTCCACCGCAGCGTTCGTTGCGGTGGATTTTTGTTTTTATTATTGCCCTACTTGTTAATAGGACAGCGTAGGTGGCGCATTTCGTGTCCGCCCCACATGGCATCGTTGCAGTACTCGAAGCCTACTGAGCGGTAGAGGCGTTCGGCGTTGGGATTGCCTTTGTCTACGAGCAGTGCTGCGGGCAGGTTGAGGCTTGCTGCGTGTTCCGAGGCACGCTGCAGCAGTTGGCGAGCAATGCCGCGACGACGGTATTCGGGATAGATGGCCAATGAGTCGAGATAGAACTCGCCAGCTTCCGTCTCGTCGTCCATCTGCGAGTAGTCCATGCCCAACTGTCGCAATGCCTCCTCCTGGAAGCGGCGGCGCAGGCGGTGGAGGTCGGCTCCGTTGTAGCCTACGATGGCACCGGCTACCGGTGCATACTCCACGTTGCCCTCTGTAGCTTCCTCGTCGACAGCTACGAAGGCATTGCGCCAGCTGTACTGCGAGTCGTCCATGAGTACGAGGTCGAGCATCATGTGGTAGAAATCGTCGAGCGTGTGCTCCTTGCCAGCCAGATACTGGCAGCACTCTTCCGTCATTGCCGTCATAATGAGCTGTGCGATGTCGGCTGCGTGCGCTGGTGTTGCGGGAATAATAGTCATAAAAGTAGTTTTCTTTTTCCTACAAATTTAAGCAAAACTCAGCAGACCAACAACTATTTTGACATATATTAAGACGTGTGAGGTAGGTGGCGTGGTGTTGTGTTCTGTAAAATAAAATCCACTAAAACGCTTGTTTATATGGATTTAAATGCCTAACTTTGCAAAACTATCAAACCATTTTTGTTAAATCAGGTAGTGGCAAGAATGGTGTAATTAGCGAAAATAGTATAAAAAGACAGATGAATGAGAATTCCGGCAGCAGGAACAGTGTCGGGGTTCTTGTTTTTTTGTTATGGTAATGTAAAATATTAATTAACAAACAAAAGAATCATGGCTTACATGTCACAAGAAGGCTACGACAAGCTCGTTGCCGATTTGAAACAGCTCGAAACAATAGAGCGTCCGAAGGCTTCTGCAGCCATTGCAGAGGCTCGCGACAAGGGCGATTTGAGCGAGAATGCAGAGTACGATGCCGCTAAGGAGGCGCAGGCTCATCTTGAGGAGAAGATTAATCGCTTGAAGGTTGCTATCTCTGAAGCAAAGATTATTGATACATCGCGTCTGAGCACCGACTGTGTTCAGATTCTCTCGAAGGTGGAGATGGTCAACCTCGCCAACAACGCTAAGATGGCATACACCATCGTGAGCGAGAGTGAGGCTAACCTGCGCGAGGGTAAGATTTCGGTCACTACACCTATCGCACAGGGTCTGCTCAACAAGAAGGTGGGCGACGAAGTGGAGATTAAGATTCCGCGTGGCACAATCCGTCTGCGCATCGAGAACATCACATTCGCATAACACCTGAGTGTGGCTTGTCCGCACATCGCAGGGAGCGTAAGAAGCAGCCGATAGGGCGCACCATAATACGTTAAAAGCCAGAAGTCGCAGACTCGGAGTCTGAGGTTTCTGGCTTTTGCGTATATAAAAATATGTGTGAATGCGTGCGCTTATCCGTTATTTTTACTAATTTTGTAGAAATAAACATTTAAAACCTATTGTTATGGATATATTCTCAAAAATCGCCGCAGGCGAGATTCCCAGCTATAAGTGTGCTGAGAGCGAACAGTTCTACGCTTTCCTCGATATCAACCCGTTGGTGAAAGGTCATACGCTCGTCATTCCGCGCCGCGAAGTAGACTACATCTTCGACATGGAGGATGAGGAGATTGCCGAGTATCAGGTGTTCGCAAAGAAGGTGGCTGTAGCCATCAAGCGTGCCTTCCCGTGCATCAAGGTGGGCGAGGCAGTGCTCGGACTCGAAGTGCCGCACGCACATATCCATCTCATCCCGATGCAGTCGGAGAAGGACATGCTCTTCTCTAATCCGAAGCTGAAGCTCTCGGAAGAGGAGTTCCGCGAGATAGCCGATAAGATATACACCGAGTTCAAGAAACTGTAACACCCCCCAAACCCTGCAATATGAAGAGAAACATCGCCATTATCCTTGCCGGTGGAGTAGGCTCACGCTTGGGTATGTCCACACCGAAACAGTTCTTTAAGGTGGCAGGCAAGATGGTTGTGGAGCACACCATCGACGTGTTCGAGCGCAACCAGCACATCGACGAGATAGCCATCGTGTCGAACCCGGCACTCGTTGCCGACTTCGAGAACATCGTGCTGCGCAACAAGTGGCGCAAGGTGAAGAAGATACTGAAGGGCGGAGCCGAGCGCTACTACTCGTCGCTCTCTGCCATCACCGCCTACCAGAACGAGGATGCCAACCTCATCTTCCACGACGCGGTGCGCCCGCTCGTCAGCCAGCGCATCATCGACGACGTGGTGAAGGCACTCGACACGCATCGTGCCGTGAACGTTGCCGTACCGTCTGCCGACACAATCATTGAGGTCGACGGCGACTTCATCACGAACATCCCCGACCGCTCCCGTCTGCGCCGCGGACAGACTCCGCAGGCGTTCGACCGCCAGCTGATTTCCGATGCTTACGACAAGGCACTCAAGGACCCCAACTTCCGCACTACCGACGACTGTGGCGTGGTGCGCACATACCTGCCCGAAGAGCCTATCTTCGTGGTACGTGGCGAGGAGAGCAACATGAAACTCACCTATCGCGAGGACACATACATGATGGACAAGCTGTTCCAGCTGAAGAGCACCGAGCCCAACGACGTGCAGATTGGTGCTGACTCGTTCTGCGGAAAGGTGGCAGTGGTGTTCGGCGGAAGCTATGGCATCGGCAAGAACATCGTGGAGATGCTCGAGCAGAGCGGTGCTCATGTGCACTCGTTCTCGCGCAGCGCAACGCACACCGATGTGGGCGACGACAGACTGGTGGCTGAGGCTCTTGCTGCTGTGGAGCAGAAGGAAGGACACATCGACTACGTCATCAACACCGCCGGCGTGCTCAACCGCGAGCCGCTCGCTTCGATGGAGTACGACACCATCCTGAAGGCTGTGCAGACCAACTATATGGGTACGGTGAATGTGGCTCTGCGCTCACGTCCTTATCTGCAGCGCACACGCGGTAAGCTCATCTTCTTCACATCCAGCTCGTACACCCGCGGTCGCGCTTTCTACAGCATCTACTCGTCGACAAAGGCTGCCATCGTCAACTTCGTGCAGGCTGTGGCGCAGGAATGGGATGCCGACGGCATCAGCATCAACTGCATCAACCCAGAGCGTACAAAGACACCGATGCGCCAGCAGAACTTCGGCGTGGAGCCCGACGAGACGCTGCTCATGCCGGAGCGTGTGGCTGAGGCTACGCTGCGCACCCTGCTCACCGATTGCACGGGTCAGGTGATTGACGTGCGTCGACCGGTAACCAACTAATCAGTTTGTTCACTCGTTTACTCGTCAACTCGTCAACTTGTCAACTAAAAAAATGAATTATATAAACGAATTCAAACAGCGCAACCTCCGTCGTGCGCAGCTCAAGCAACTCTCCATTCTTGAGGAGATAGACCGCATCTGTCGCAAACACGACATCAAGTACTGGCTCGACGGAGGTTCTCTGCTTGGTGCCGTGCGCCATGGTGGCTTCATCCCGTGGGATGACGACATAGATATAGCGATGACACTCGACGACTCGCGCCGCTTCGCCGAGGTGGCTCCCAAGGAGCTGCGCAGCGGACTGGTGCTGCAAACGCCCGAGACGGAGCACACCCGCGAACCTATTATGAAGGTACGCGACCTCAATTCGTTCTATGTCGAAGGTACGGAGGACTTCTCGCTCGACTACTCGAAGGGACTCTTCGTCGACATCTTCCCGTTTATCCCTTACCCTAACGTCTCGCGCAGCTTCTGCAAGCGTTACGGCAAGGCGATGTCGAAGTGCTACTCCATACTGCACCACTCGCATCAGTACTCGTGGCGTGCCACGTTCGAGTTGTTCTATTTCGGTGCGAAGTATCTCTTCTGCAAGGCGATGTGGGCAGCGGCTTTCGCTCTTCGCAAGCGCGACACCTACATCTCCAACGTGCTCATCAACAACGGCTACGGCATCATGCACCGCCGCGACTGCCTCTTCCCGCTCTCCACTATCGAGTTCGAAGGCAAGCGTTTCGCTGCGCCTGCCGACCCCGACGCTTATCTGCGCGACCTCTACCGCAACTATATGGAGGTGCCGCCGAAGGAGAAGCAGAAGGTGCACGCCGTGTTTATCATGCCCGAGCTGATTGAGGAGACGGAAGTCAAGAAGTGACATAATTATTTTGCTGAACTTTCGCAAGTTCAGAGAATTCAGTAGTTAAGGAGTTAAGAAGTTAAGCCAAATGCTTATAATGCTATATCAAGCAAAAAAACTAATGGCTTAACTCCTTAGCGACCGTAGGGCGCGACAACTCCTTAACTTCTTAACTACTTTCATCTGCGAAACTTAAATTATTTTATAAAGAATGAATCAGACCGAAACAGTAGCGGTGGTGATGTGTACATACAACGGAGCGAGTCGACACCTTGCAGAGCAGCTCGACTCGCTCTTTGCGCAGACACTGAAGCCGAAGGAGATAATAGTGCAGGACGACTGTTCTACCGACAACACTATGGAGTTGCTCGCCGACTATGCTCGCCGTGCGCCCGATGGTGTGCAGATGCGTGTGTATCAGAACGCGCAGCAGCAGGGCATCAACCGCAACTTCTTCTCAGCCATGCACCGCGCCACCGCCGACCTCATCGCCGTCTGCGATCAGGACGACATCTGGCTGCCGACGAAGCTCGAAGAGCAGTGCGCCGCCATCGGTCAGAACATGATGTGTGTCTGCCGTTCGGTGCCGTTCACCGAGACTGGTGCTGAGGTGCGCTACGACAGTCGCCGACCCAACTGCAACCTCATCCGTCTGTTCTATGCCTCAATGATGGGCCACTGCCAGGTGTTGCGTCGCGAGTTGCTCGACGTGATACCCACCGAAGAGGAGTGCCCCGAGATATACCGCCGCACATGCTACGACGTGATGACCGCTACAGCCGCTGCGGCTCTCGACAGCATCGTGCTCATCGACCGTGTGCTTGTGCGCCAGCGTCGCTACGCCGAGGCTGCCACATACGTGGGTGTCGATACCCATCGTGTGCGCTCTGCCGACAATGCTGCCTACATGGTGTGGTACGGCGTGCGCAATTATTCGAGGGTGAAGCCCCGGATGAACGCCCACTTCGCCGCTCGCCGCGACTTTCTGCTGTGGGTGGAACGCAAGTCGAAGGCAACTCCCTCAGTCCCCACCACCGACAACGCAATCTTTCGCGACGGCTTGCGCCTCCTCGGCTACGAGACGGGTAGGGGATTGAAGGCGTTCTTCGGATTGCAACGCATGTATGTGCGCTATCGTCACCGCATCTTCTACACACACGAGACAGATCCCGTGGCACTTCTGCGTGCGTTGCTCCATCCGTTCATGCAGATATACAACTACCGCTATCTATGAAGGTTTATTTCTACCATACGCAGAACATACAGTATTGCCTACGTCGCATGGCGGAGGGCGAATTTCCGTCGCACTTTCTCTACGGAGCGTGCCACCTTGCCGACAACGGCATCGACGTGGTCTACCACCGTTCGCCGAAGCACGAACTCTCCCGACTGAAGACTGCGCTCTACACGGCGTGGCGTGTGCTCACGTGCCGCGAACGCTACGACGCTCTCTACGCCACCCACTACAAAGGACTCGAACTTGTGGTGCTGCTGCGTGCCCTCGGCTTGTTCCGCAAGCCCATCATCGTGTGGCATCACCAGCCCATAGTGAAGTCGAAGAGTCGCTTGCGCGAACTGCTCGGTCGCTTCTTCTACAAAGGTTTCGACCGCCTAATCTTCTTCTCGCAGAAACTCGTCGACGACTCGCTGAAGGCTCCGAAAGCCGACCCCAAGAAACTCGTCGTTGGGCATTGGGGTGCCGACCTCGCCTTTTATGATAAGATAAAAGCGGAACTCAAGGCAGAGCAAGTCTCACCCTCTCACCCCCTCACCCCCTCCCCATCTTTCATCGCCACGGGTAAGGAGCAGCGCGACCAGCCCACGCTCATCGAAGCGTTCAACCGCACCGGTCGCCACCTTATATTATATATAGGTATCAATCCGAACCCTAACGTGCCCAACCCCAACCTCGAAGCCGTGGAACGTTGCGAGCCAGCCGACAACATCGATGTGGTGAAGATTTGCGGACTGCTGCCTTACGAGATAGCACGCGAGGTGGCGAAAGCCGACTGCGTTGTCATCTGCTGCCACCGCACACGCTACACCGCCGGACTCACCACCGTGGTGGAAGCACTCGCCCTCGGACTCCCCATCATCTGCAGTCGCAATCCGCAGATACCCGTCGACTTCGACAGCCTTGGCTGTGGCATCTCCGTAGAGTATGGCGATGTTGAAGGCTGGCAGCGAGCCGTCGAATACATAGCCACTCACCCCGACGAGGCACGCCTGATGGGGGAGCGCGGTCGCGCTCTTTCCGAGCAGATGTTCAACGACGAACGCTGTGCAAAGGAGGTTGCGGAGTGGATTAAACAATTTAATTTGTAAAAATTACAACTATTCCTTTGCGGTTTCAAACTTAATCTGTATCTTTGCAAACATAAAGTATAATTGGCTAAAAATAATCATTATGAAGGAATTGAAAGGAACAAAGACAGAGCGCAACCTGCAGGAGGCATTCGCAGGTGAGTCGCAGGCACGCAACAAGTACACATACTACGCATCAAAGGCTCGCAAAGAGGGTTATGAGCAGATAGCTGCTCTCTTCGAGGAGACGGCGCAGAACGAGAAGGAACACGCAAAGATGTGGTTCAAGTATCTGCAGGGTGGTGCCATCAAGGACACCATCGAGAACCTGAAGGATGCTGCTGCAGGCGAGAACTACGAGTGGACTGACATGTATGACCGCATGGCTAAGGAGGCTGACGAGGAAGGCTTCGCAGAGATTGCTGCTGCTATGCGTGGCGTAGGTGCTATCGAGAAGCATCACGAGGAGCGCTATCGCAAGCTCTTGCAGAACATCGAGGACGGCGTAGTGTTCTCTCGCGACGGCGATTGCATCTGGCAGTGCCGCAACTGCGGTCACATCGTTGTAGGCAAGCAGGCACCGAAGCTTTGCCCTGTGTGCAAGCATCCGCAGGCGTACTTCGAGCTGAAAGCAGAAAACTATTAAAAGTAAAAAAGTAAAAAGTAGGAGGTATGGGCATCTTGCCCATACCACGCTGCCACAAAGCTTTTAAAAGTAAAAGAGTAGAAAAGCTCTTAAACTAACCGTTTCCGCAAAACTTTTGCTTCAAAAGTTTTGCGGAACGAAATAAAAAGCGTACCTTTGCACTCGCAAAACGCCAATGCCCAGATGGCGGAATCGGTAGACGCGCTGGTCTCAAACACCAGTGGGGCAACCCATCCCGGTTCGAGCCCGGGTCTGGGTACTGTAGACGACTAAGAGTTGATTTCAACACTTAGTCGTTTTTTTATGCACTTTCCCCAATATTCCTCTGTATGTTTCAGATTTGGTTTAAATAATATCAGTTGCGTAAAAAATCTCCCATATCTCCCATTTTCGGATTTCGATTTCTCTAACTCGCTGATTGTGAGCGGTAAGCGAAACCCCAATAGGCTGGTGGATATCTAAAAAATGTTGGTATCTTCCAGCCCATCTCCCAGTCCATCTTCCATCCGATTGCCACGCTACGACAACATCGTTGTCCTGCTACGGCAACATTGTTGTCCTGCTACGGCAACATTGTTGTTCTGCTACGGCAATATTGTTGTTCTGCTACGGCAACATCGTTGTCCTGCTGTCAATGTGGAGTCAAATTGCTCCATGCCCCGATAATATTCCTCAAAGAGGAGTGAGTTTTTCAGATTTAATTTGTATCTTCGCCATGCCTATAGTCGGATTCTCTTGTTTCTTTTTGCAACACTAAGACAAGTGTTTCTTCGACATGGCAAAATCCTGGGCCGCCTGACTTGTCCAAGTAACCGGCTCTGCCGAGCGGCTCAGGTTCTTAAAAGGCTTAATTTACAATAGTGTTGCAGAATTAAGGCTGATAAAATAATGTCGGTTGAAAATGTAATAGTGTCACTTTATAATTTCGTGTAATATATGTCATTGACAGTTTGTATAATAGGTCTGGTTATTGCTTTCTCATTACTTTCGCTCTGGTTTTTTATTAGGGCGAAAGTAAAACGTAATGTATTGAAATGCGAAGATAAGATATCCGATGTCATATCTACAGATGTATTACAGGAAAGCGGAGGAAGCAAATCAACAATCAGCTTGTATGACTACGTAGACATAATATTTGCTGATCAATATATTCGCCCAGAAGAACAAGCGTCTTTTGTAAAAAGTTTAACAGAAAACTTAGATGATGTATTGGCTGTTAATCGTAGCAGGCGCATGTTTGCTGTGGAAAGTGGTATTATTGAAGATTTTGTTTGGCAACTTGATAGTTTAGATAGAACTATCGAGGAACACAACCAACGCTACTGTCAAAAGCAATTAGCGGGTAATGAAGAGTTCTTTGATACAGTATTGCAATATCCATTAGATAAACAACAGCGACATTCAATTGTATCGGAAGCAGAGAACTGTTTGGTCGTGAGTAGTGCCGGTAGCGGTAAAACCTCTTCCATCGTCGGTAAGGTGAGATACCTTATTGACAAAAAGCATGTGGATCCTTCAAGGATACTGTTGATTAGTTACACAAACAAGGCTGCTGCAGAGTTGACCGAGAGGCTGAATACTCCTGGACTTCGTGGTTATACTTTCCACAAACTGGCTATAGATATCATTGGTCAGATGACCAAGCATAAGCCTAGCATTTGTGAGAATGTAGATCACATCTTTGTTGATATCTATAAGCAGCTATTGGAAGACAAAGATTTCCAAGATGCTGTGGTTAGCTACTTTGCGAACTATGAAATAGAACAGGAAGATTGGGAAAAGAGAAAAACAGACAGACAGCAAAGCCTATCTGCAGCGAAGGCAAGTGGATATAAAGCATTGCTACCTGATATGGATGGGAAAGCTATTCATGTCAGAAGTGAACAAGAAAAGAGAATCTGCTTTGCTCTATCTTCATTGGGGGTAAGTTTCCGGTACGAAGAAGCTTATGAACACCCCGTATATGACGAACTGCACTCACAGTATCGTCCTGATTTCTCCATTCATTACACAAAGGATGGAAAAGACTGTCGTGTGTACTTGGAGCACTTTGGTATAGATGAGCATGGAACAGTCCCAGCATGGTTTGCTAAAAACAAGGGAATAACGTGGGACGAAGCTAACCAACAATATTGTGATGGTATAACTTGGAAACGTGAACTTCACCAAGAGAATGGAACAATCTTGTTGGAAACGACAAGTGCCGACTTTAGTAGATTCGACATCAAAGAGAAACTCAAGAAGATGTTGTCCGATGCAGGTGTGCCCTTTAATGAATTGTCTTCAAGTGAGCTTTATGCCATGCTGTTGCCCAAAGGAAGTAAGCAGGAAAAATCGTTTATACGCTTAATCGTTACGTTCGCTACACTGCTGAAAACCAATTGCAAGAGTATTGAAGAAGTTGTATCACAGGCACATAAAGAACGTGACCAGCGCGCAGAGTTTATAATAGAAAACATCTTTGCACCTGTTGTGGCTCGTTATCAAGAATCACTGGCTAAGTTAGAACAGTGTGATTTCACGGATGTAATTTTAGAAGCGACCGCATTGATAAGTTCTGCCCCCTTATCAAGATACGACTATATCATAGTAGATGAGTTCCAGGATATATCTATTGATCGCTATAAATTCTTGCAAGAACTTAGAAAGGGTGAACCTCAAGCTAGACTCTATTGTGTAGGCGATGACTGGCAATCTATTTATCGTTTCTCAGGAAGTGATATGGCATTGTTCAATAGATTCGAAGACTTCTTTGGTCCCACACAGATAGACAGAATAGAAACAACGTATCGGTTTGGACAGCCATGCGTTGGATTATCGTCAAAATTCGTTCAACGTAATCCTGTGCAGTTGAAGAAGAATATCCGACCATTCTCGTCTGCTGCTCATACAGAACTTTTATTTCAGGCTTATGAGCGTGCTCACTATACCGAGACCTTGACCAGTCTGATAGCGACAATCCCTCAAGACAAGAAGATTTACCTACTTGGTCGATATTCATTCGATGATTACTACCTGTCATTTGCATACCAAGGCTATAAGCGCGGAAACCAGTTCTTCTATAATATCAATGGACGAGAAATAGAGTTCCTGACAGTTCATAAATCCAAGGGACTTGAAGCTGATGTTGTTATATTGTTGCAATGCAATAAAGACGTGTTCGGTTTCCCCTCAATGATGAGTGATGACCCTGTTCTCAAGTATGTACTGAGCAGAGGTGATGAATATCCCTTCGGTGAGGAACGTAGATTGTTCTATGTCGCCATTACACGAGCCAAGGAAAAGACGATAGTCATGTATGATAAGCGTTTCCCCTCTGTTTTCGTTGATGAATTCCTGCACCCTGAGGTTGAACCAACTGTTGTTCAAATGTCAATCCACAGAAATGCCAATAAGCATTGGGGGCCAAAGGGTGATGCATACCTACGCCGATTATATCGAGAAGGTAAATCTCCTAAAGAGATTTCTAAGCTTATGGGCCGAAGTTATACCTCAATTATATTGAGGTTGCAGAAGTTAGGAGAACTGCAATAAGTAACTTCGATAATTCGCAAATGGAGAAATATTCTAACTTCGGAGAATACTAATAATAAAAAAAATGAGAGTGTGTATTGACCTGCCCCAATACATGTGGGGATATAAAAGAAATACGGCGCTACTCTCATCGAGCAGCGCCGTAATCCTATGTTTAACTAAAAATCCTTTTTCGTAATTAATGAAGAGTCTCACGATCCTTCATAGCTACCTGTTAAACAATTTACCTTAAACCTAATAACTAAAAACCTAAATCTATTACTACTAACCTAAACAATCTATTAACCTTTTGACGATGCAAAGGTACGCACTTTAGCTCAATCTGCAAACTTATTATGTATAAATGTGTCGGAAATTGCGCTTTTATTGATATAAATCAAATAGTGTGTGTTCGTGCACACTGAAAAGATTGTTTTTGATTGGGTTTGTCATGGTTTCGATGTGTAAGTTTTATCGTGATTTTGGTTGTAAATCGTAAATAGGAGGGTATGGCATCCTGCCATACCCATGCACCCACTGGTAAGGGATAAATAGGAGGGTATGGCATCCGTGCCATACCCACGCACCCATCGCTAAGGGATAAAGAAAGAGGGTATGGCACGGATGCCATACCCTCTTGAATATTTTCTGGCTGCGTGGGTATGGCAGGATGCCATACCCTCCTAAATATTTTCTGGTTGGTGCAGCGGAGACCGCTGCATCCCCTGATGTTTATTTCACGAGCATCTTGGTTGTTTTCTTGCCACGCTTCACGATGTTCACACCCTTTTGTGGTGCGTTCAGACGGCGACCTTGCAGGTCGTAATACTCCGCTGCCGTGTCGTCCGACACCGTCGGCGCATCAATACCAGTAGCTGCTTTATCTGTGAAGTAACCAGTGGTGTAGTTCGCCATTTCCTTACCTACCTTATTTTCGTCGTAAGGTACGGCACCCACAAGGTTAGTGCAGTCTGCAAACATATTTTTGTCTTTTTCACATGCTGTTGTCACGAACTTATCGCTTGTATAGATGGTTGTGAGTGCTTTGCAGTCATAGAACATCCAACTCATATCCGTCACGTTTTGTGTATCGAAGTTTGATACATCAAGTGTTTTGAGTGCCGAGCAGTCGTTGAACATGTAGCTCATGTCCGTCACGTTTTTAGTGTCGAAGTTTGCGATGTCAAGTGTAGTGATAGCCGAGCAGTAAAAGAACATGTAGCTCATGTCCGTCACGTTCTGTGTGTTTAAGTTTGAAACATCAAGTGTAGTGAGAGCCGAGCAGTCACTGAACATGCCGCTCATGTCCGTCACGTTCTGTGTGTTGAAGTTTGAGACATCAAGTGTCGTGAGAGCCGAGCAGCCACTGAACATGTAGTACATGTTTGTCACGTTTTGTGTGTCTAAATGTGAGACATCAAGTGTAGTGAGAGCCGAGCAGTCACTGAGCATGTAGCTCATGTTCGTCACGTTTTGTGTGTTGAAATGTGATACATCGAGTGTTGTGAGAGCACGACAGCCCCAGAACATGCCGCTCATGTCCTTCACGTTCTCTGTGTTCAGATATTCAATACCCTCTATGGTTGTTAAGTCTGTGCAACCATTGAACCATTCACAGCAACTCGTTGGGCGTGCATTGGCAAATGATGCATCGAAGACAACTTTCTTGATGATATTTGCATTCGATCCATCGTCATTGGGTTTATACCAACCCGGGGCATTTTCGATCTCATTCAGCGCAAACGCTCCATCGGGTTTTTTGGTGTCGTGTTTGAATGTCAGCGTGTTCGTGGCTTCGTCGAACACGGCATACGATTCTGCGACTTTTGAGGCTATATCTGTGAAGTAGCCAGTGGTGTAGTTCGCCATTTCCTTACCCACCTTATTTTCGTCGTAAGGTACGGCACCCACAAGGTTAGTGCACTCTGCAAACATATTCTCGTCTTCTTCACATGCTGTTGTCACGAATTTGTCGCTTGCATAGATGGTGGTGAGAGCTGGATCGGAGCAGAACATAAAACTCATATCCGTCACGTTCTTAGTGTCGAATTTTGCGATGTCAAGTGTAGTGATAGCCGAGCAGTTAAAGAACATGAAGCTCATGTCCGTCACGTTCTGTGTGTTGAAGTTTGAAACATCAAGTGTCGTGAGAGCACGACAGTCACTGAACATGCCGGTCATGTTCGTCACACTTTGTGTGTCGAAATTTGATAAGTTGAGTGTTGTGAGAGCGGAACAGCCACTGAACATGAGAGACATACTCGTCACGTTTTCTGTGTTTAGGTATTCAATGCCTTCTATGGTTGTAAGGTTCTTACAACCATAGAACCACAAGTGGCAATTTGTTGGACGTGCATTAGCAAATGAAGCATCGAAGACAACTTTCTTGATGATATTTGCATTCGATCCATCGTCATTGGATTTATACCAACCTGGGGCATTTTTGCCCTCATTCAGCGCAAACGCTCCAGCGGGTTTGTTGGTGTCGTGCTTGAATGTCAGCGTGTTTGTGGCTTCGTCGAACACGGCATACGACTCTGCCTCTTGGGCAAATGCATGGCTACCATAGATGGGCAGGCACATCAAGATTGCAAGTACCAGACGAGCAATCGGGTGTAAAAGTTTAGTTTTCATAATAGAACAGTTAAAAAAAATATTAGTATTTGGTTGGAGGGTGTGCATTCTATGTTTATATGCACACCCTCCTCTTGAATATTTCAGGGTGCGTGGGAGGTGTGTCAAAACTCCCTTATTCTAAAAAAATCACAAAGCCCTGACTTTCACAAGCCAGGGCTTTGCTATGTCTAA
>ENA-UEPW01000800-UEPW01000800.1-human-gut-metagenome-genome-assembly--contig:-NODE-800-length-18410-cov-4.998091_pt1 | contig 18410 bp, 14 predicted proteins | sample MGYA00242935_ERZ507936 | MGnify/ENA primary metagenome ERZ507936 (study PRJEB26167, sample SAMN06115469) | human gut metagenome | host: Homo sapiens | place: China:Chongqing | collected 2016-06-23... | reverse complement strand
TATATATAATTGTCAAGCATTTCTTCAAACTTTTTTAGTAAACAACCAGCTGCATTTTGCCGCTTCTTAAAATCGATTTTCAACTGCTTTAAAACATTAACTTCAGCAAGCCACAAGCTGATTCTATTCGGCTGTATCGGGGAAAATACGTTTATGCAGCTTATATGCAAGTACAAGCCCTAAAATGCCTGTGATCATCTGCGGCCAGCCCATAATAAACAAAATGAATAACGCCAGCTTTTCAGGTACTGCAACCAGCCACAAAACGAACAAACTGCTGCAATATAAAATAAATGTTTTAAAAAGAGGCGCGGCGATGATGATCCCCTTTCCCCAGAAGCGGGCACACAGATATACCATCACCAAGTTGCCTACAGCCACTACCGGTATCAAAAACGGAAGCGGCAGCTGCCCTTGAAAATACGCCATTACCGGCAACAGCACCGCGATCATTACAGACGGCCATAAACCAACGGTACGGGCCGCCAGCACCAAAACCATATTCACCAATGTACCGACGACAAAAACAGTCCACATAGGCGGCATAGGGATCACTAAACGCAATGCCTGCAGGACCAGACCTACGGCCAGCAGCATCGCCCCTCTTACCCAGTTATTATTTTTCATTCTATTCTCCTATTTTGCCGGACATTCACGTTCTACAAAAGCTTTAAACGCAGCCTGCAGCTGCGGCACGACCTTACCTACACCGCTGCCGATGAATTTGCGGTCTATTTTAGTAACCGGCATAATCTCGCAGCGAGGGCCGCATAAAAATGCTTCTTCTGCTTTCAGGACAAACTCCATATCAAAAGCTTTTTCGATAACCTGCATATCAATATCAGGTGCCAGACGTTCCTTGATCAGCCTGCGGGTAATATTTTTATGAACCAGGTTATTATCAGGATGTGTCCAGATCATTTCATCTTTGATCACCATAAAGCTGCTTTCAGTGCTTTCAGTTATCTTACCGTTCTCACGAATAAAAAGAGTGTCAAAAGCGTTGCTTTCACGTGCTTTTTGACGTGCCAGAACTTCAGGCAGCCTGTTTAAGGTATTAACGTTACAGAACTGCCAGCGATTATCCTCAGTCGTGATAATATTGACGCCGCTCTCACGTTTTGCCGCCAATACTTCCCGATCAGTTTCCACGATCGTCATTGTCAGCTGCGGCACCGACATTTCCGGAAACGCCAGCCCATAATCGGCAGTCCCGCGAGTAATTTGAGTATAGATCTCTCCATTTTCAATACCACTTTCAGCTATCAGCGCTTCATGGAATTCAATCAATTCTTCAATCGTGTAAACGGCAGGTATTTTCACCTTAATAACAGATTCGAATAAATTATCCATATGATGTAATAAAGCAAAACAACGGCCATTATAAACAGGCACTATCTAAAATAGACCGTCGCCAAACTGGTGCCCCCTGTCGTGTACCGAAACTGCCGCCTCTTCTGCCGGCATGATTTCACCATCTACAAGAACTAGATTTTTGTACATAATTAAAACCTCCATATGCAAATTTTGTATTAAAATTCACTTTTTTGTCACCGGAAATATTGTATAATATAGAAAGAGCTGTGTAATATAACAGCTTTAATATTATACAACATTTTGTTAAATTTGTCCGCAAAGCTTTGAATAAAATGGTATCCGTATAATAAATTTATGAAAGAAGGTGACTGCCTATGGCTCATTTACCGCCGATAGTCGCTGATTTAGCGATGATCCTCTTAGTTGCAGGTATTACGACGATCCTGTTCAAAAAACTCAATCAACCTTTAGTACTTGGTTATATTATTGCCGGTTTTATTACCGGACCGCATTTCAACTTTTTCCCCACTGTATCAGACACCGCTAATATCAACGCCTGGTCTGAAATAGGCGTTATTTTTCTTTTATTTGCACTGGGTCTCGAATTCAGCTTTTATAAGCTGAAAAGCGTAGGCAGCACAGCTTTTATAGCTACCTTCGTTGAAATAGGCGGGATGCTGATCGTTGGCTATTTCACAGGCCATATGCTGGGCTGGGATCATATGGACAGCCTGTTCTTAGGCGGTATGCTGGCCATGTCGTCAACTACCATCATCATCAAAGCCTTTGAAGACCTCAAGCTCAAAGGTCAGCGCTTTACAGAAATGGTTTTTGGTATTCTGATAGTTGAGGACATCGTCGGCATCATTATGATGGTATTGCTTTCAACTTTAGCCGCTGCCAGCGCCGACATTTCGACGCTCGAGCTGATCGAAAGCGTCATGCGCCTGCTGTTCTTCCTGGTCTTATGGTTCGTTCTTGGTATGTATCTGGTCCCGTCCTTCTTTAAACGGGCTGAGCGCCTGATGAACGATGAAACTCTGCTGGTTGCTTCTATCGGCCTTTGCCTTGGTATGGTAGTACTTGCTACCCACATGGGCTTCTCGGCAGCCTTAGGCGCTTTTATTATGGGTTCTCTTATCGCCGAAGCACCAAGTGCCGAAAAAATAGAACATCTCGTCAAACCGGTCAAAGATCTGTTTGGAGCTGTCTTCTTTGTATCAGTAGGTATGCTTGTTGACCCTGCTTTACTGCTGGAATACGCGGTACCTATCATTGTACTCGTTATTGTTACCTTAGTCGGCAAGCTGCTGCTTTCCGGCGCCGGTGTACTGCTTTCAGGCCAAAACCTCAATACTTCTATGCACTGCGGTTTCAGCCTTGCTCAGATCGGTGAATTTTCCTTTATCATCGCATCTCTGGGCATGAGCCTCGGAGTTATCAGCGACTTTTTATATCCAATAATTGTTGCTGTTTCTGTAATGACAACCTTTACTACCCCGTTTTTCGTTATGGCAGCAGAACCTGCTTATCAGTTCACTAAAAAACTATTGCCGCAAAGAACTCTGGAATGGCTTGACCGCTATACGGAAGAAAATCCTGATAACGACGGTAAAGACAGTGACTGGCGCGATTTTCTGCGTGAGTATTTTATCCGCATTTTGATTTTTACGACTATGCTCTCAGCTGTCGCTTTAGGCTCTTATTATTATCTGCAGCCTTACCTGTCAGGAAAAATGTCAGCGCCCTACAGCAATCTGCTGACAGCGCTGCTGACTCTGGTCGTTATGGCGCCGTTCCTGCGGGCAGTTCTTGTCAATAAAACCAACCATCCTGAGCTTTTCTCAACTTTATGGTTTAAGAAACGTTCTAATCACATCCCTTTAACACTGCTGTTATTTTTAAAAATCCTGATCGCAGCAGCATTCCTCTACTTTGTTTTTGCCAAACTACTTGGTCTGCAGTCACTGCTGGCCGCGCTGGCAACAGCAGGTGCTGCTTATTTCATCTCCTCATCCGACTGGCTGATGGGCGAATATCTGCGTATGGAATCACGTTTTCTTGTCAATCTGAACGAGCGCCATATGCTCAAACATCGTGAAGCCCTTGCTGAAGCTGGCGAAGAACATCTTTACGGCTGGTTCGATGAAGAATTACAGCTTGCACGCTATAAAATCTGCGAAGACTCACCTATGATAGGTCAAACGCTGACCCAGCTTGCATTCCGTGAGCTTTATGGCTGCAACATCCTGCAGGTTTCAACTCCTGAAGAAGTCATCGATATGCCCGGCGGTCATCACATTCTGCAAAAGGATTCTACTTTGTTGATGATCGGTACTGATTCTCAATTCAAACTGTTCGACACCGCCATCAATACTCAGCGTCTGTGTATGACTCTGGTGGAAGAACCTATCACGATGCGCGAATTTATGCTGCGTGAAGACAACGATAAAGAAAACGTTTCGGTATTCTTATCGTGCGCTATCACTATCGACAAGCACTCGCCTATCCTTGGTAAATCGCTCAAGGACACCAATATCCGTGATGACTGGCACTGCCTTGTCATCGGCCTGGAACGCGGCAGTTACACTATGACCAATCCTAATGTTTCGCTTGTTTTTGAAAAAGGCGACCTGCTTTGGGTCTTAGGCAAGCAAAAAATGATCAATCAATTAGTACGTGAAGAAATCCTTTAAAAACAAACAAAAAAACCTTCGGCTGTGCCGAAGGTTTTTTATTTATTTCCCCTGTAAATTTATAACAACTATTTCCGGTTTCAGCTCCGTCCGCACCGGCGGTCCCCAAAATCCGTAGCCATTGCTGACAACAGCAGTCAGGTCACCAAATCGGGCCAAACCATAATCCAGCTTATACATCCGCTGCGTAACCAGCCTGTTCGGGAACATCTGCCCTGTATGGGTATGCCCAGCCAGATACATATCATAACCGGCCTCAGCGGCAGCATCCATCCGCCGCGGCTGATGATCGATCAGGATACTATAATACTTATCGTTATCGACGCTCAGAGCCTGCAACGGAACAATACTTGTTGAAACACGATAATCATGCAAACCGGTAATTTTCAATTTATCATCAACCACTGTACTCTCATCAGTCAGTATACTGATATTATTGCCTGCCAGCAAAGCTCTCAGCTCGTCAGGCCGATCAAGATAATCATGGTTTCCATAAGCTCCATATACCCCTAATGGTGCCTGAAGCTCCTTTAACGGGGCCAGTGAATCCTCCTCGATGATATATTGCAGCCGCTCATCCATAATGTCACCGGCAATCAGTACTAAATCGGGCTTCTGCGCATTGACCAGCTCTACTAAGCCCTTACTGTAATCATAGCCAAGCTCGCGTCCCAAATGGATATCGCTGACAAGCACTATTTTATACTGCTTATCAGACGACAGCTTATCGGTAACAACGGTTTCCGTACGTACAACAGGGCTAAACGCACGCCAGCTACCCCAGGCAACAAAAATTGCCAGAACTATTGCGCCCGCAGCGGCAAACTGCATAAACGGCAGCTTGAATGAAAAAATACGCAAAACTGCATATACGATACCATGCACAACCATCAACAGCAGCGAATAGTACAAAAACGCGATCCAATAACCGCTCAGCCAGGCCGAAAGCTTTAACAGCGGCAATGGCAAACTTTCAGGCAAAACACGGCTGCCAACAGTATTAAGCATCAGCAGCACATATAAAGCGATAAACGGCGCCGACCTCATAAAAGAAAATGCATGACTGTAATAAACCCACGCCAAAGAACTCAAAACAAAATCGATCAAGGAAATAAACAGAATTACACTCAAAAGAACAGTCTCCTCCCGAAGCTCAGTTTTTATACTAAATATTATTCATAGCCTGGAAAACTTCTATGCTTTATTATACAGGTTAAAGTCCGCTCCAAGTCAAGTGGTAAAGCTGCTATTTTAGTCCCTGAATGGATAAATTTACAAAAAGTTTGAACTTTCCTGCGAAGAATGCCGGCTTTTTATTTTTACAGCACAACTATTTGCTTTCTCCCAGGCAAACATACTCATCTGATCTATATACTCTGGGGATAATCATTGCCAAACATAAAATAAGAAATACGATGCCGCCCCACATCATATACTGCATTCCCATATGTGCAATCACCATCCCGCAGACTGCCGACCCTAAAGCAGTCCCCAAATTAGCGGCAGTCAAAAAAAGACCGTTGGCAAAATCAGGTGCCTCCGGGGCCGCAGTAGTAATCCAATACTGGTTGATATTCGCATTCATACCTCCCAAAACTCCCCAAAGCAGCGTGATCAAAGCCATAGCCGGCGCCGAGGTACCGCTCCAGAAGAATGCAGCATAGACAATCCCCAATGTGACCGGAAATATTATGACCAGCTTATCGGCAGACGCGCCTGCACTAAGCATACGGCCGGCAATAAAATTCCCGACGATATTCATCAAACCATAAACAAGTAAAATCAGGCTTACCGTATTCCACGAAAAAGCAGTGATATTGGTCAGATAGCCTGAAAAATATCCAAAAACTCCAAAGACAGCTCCATTCATAAACACAACGGCTGCAATAGAAAACCATAATACCGGCTTCTTTAAAACACGCAGCTGCTGCCCATACGAAAGCCTTGCTGCCACAGGCAGCGATGGTATATACAACCAGGTCGCAATCAACGCCGCTGTATTGACTACGGTAAAACCCGCCATAGCAGCCGTTAACGAAAAACTGCCGGAAATAAAGCTGCTGACCGGTACTCCCAGTACCATCCCGGCCGATACTCCCACAATGACCTTAGCAACAGCCCGGGGAGCTGCTTCCGGGCTGACTGAAGCAGCCGCAACAGAAAAAGCAAGCGAACAATAAACCGGATGGAAAATCGCCGGCACAACTCTTGCCAGCAGCATAACTGCGAAATTATCAGTAAAGACAGAAATAAGATTACCCAAAACAAATACGCTCAATACCAGAAGCATCACCCGCTTCCTGTCGATGCCCGCAAAAAGCAGCGGCATCACCGGACCGGCTGCAGCCACTGCCAAAGCAAACAAACTGACCAGCAAACCGGCCTGTGCGATACTGATACTAAATTTTTCTGCCAGAAGCGGCAAAATACCCAGCACACCCATTTCTGTATTGATGATACCAAAAACACCTATCGTCAAAATAAAGATCAGCAAATTATTTTTTTCTTTCATAACCTCTCCTGTTAACAAAAATGTGGACCCCCAGCATCCCGAGAATCCACAAAAACAAAACTTTCAGAAAATCAGATCTGCAGCTTTTGCTGCAGTAAATTATTTTAAATTAGCCTTGAAGAAGCTTTCGAGCTTATCAAACGGAATAAGCTCTACCCTGTCATAAAGATCTACGTGGCCTGCACCGGCAACATAATACAGTTCTTTCGGTTCAGCCGCACGTTTATATGCATCTTCGCTAAACTCTTTGGAATGTGCCTGATCACCGGTAATAAAGAGCAGCGGACGCGGAGAAATTGTTTCAATATCATTGAAGGGATAAAAATTCATAAATTTAGTATTACTGGAAAGCGTCGGATGTGTCGTTAAAAGCGGCGAAGAACCTGCAGGAGTAAATTCTCCTCTTGGCGTACGGTAAAAATCATAGAATTCGCGTTCAATAGGATTGGACTTTTCCGTGATCTCATGTACGGTCCCGCTTGTGTATTTAGTTGCGCCACCCTGGAATTCCACATAACGCTGCTCCGCCGCATCAGCAATGATCTGTTTTCTTTGTGCAAGCGTCAGAGAATGATTAAGTCCATTGCGGTTAGCTGCACCCATATCATACATACTAATAGTTGCAACGGCTTTCAGGCGGGGATCGATTTTAGCGGCGCTGATAGCAAAACTGCCGCTGCCGCAGATCCCGATCGCGCCAATCTTTTCTCGATCAGCAAAAGGCCCTGTACCCAGGTAATCTACCGCCGCACTGAAGGTTTCAGCATAAAGCTCAGGCGCAACAGCATTGCGTGGCTGGCCGTCACTGCCGCCCCAAAACGCCAGATCGACAGACATAGTTACAAAACCGCGTTCTGCCATCTTAACAGCGTAAAGATCAGCGCTTTGCTCTTTTACTGCCCCCATTGGATGCCCTACTATGATAGCAGCATGTTTTTTACTTTTGTCCATATCTTTCGGCAGATACAAATTACCGGCAATATTCATCTTGTACTGATTTTTAAAAGTGACTTTCTGGACCTCCACCTTATCACTCCTGTAAAAATTATCAGCATCAGCAGGCCTGTCAGCAGCAAACACAGCGCTTGTACCAGCCGTCGATAAAATCACCCCTAAAGCGATACTCTTAAACATTTTCAAATAACGGTCAGCCAAAACTTTCTTTTTCATACTTCTCAACTCCTTAAAATCATTGATCCATTTACAATAAGTTTCAAAACAGAGCCTTTCAGCTTCACTGATAATCCTGCTTACCCGGCTCCTTTGTCTTAATTATAAAAACAGAATCCAAGAATATCAAATACATATATTAAATGCTTTGCCATACTTGAAAAGTATATTAAAAACTATTATAATACTTATATTGGAGGTGAAATTTTATGGATATCAGAACCCTGCAGTATTTCCTTGCCGTAGCCCGCGAAGAAAGTATCAGCGGTGCAGCCGAATTTTTACATATGACACAGCCACCGCTTTCAAGGCAGCTCAAAGAACTGGAAGCAGAACTTGGCAAACAGCTTTTTATCCGCGGGAACCGCAAAATAACGCTGACGGAAGATGGTATGATCCTGCGCAAAAGAGCAGAAGAAATCGTTGCTCTAATGGAAAAAACCAAAGCTGAAATCAACGCCTCTGCTGAAAACATTACAGGTGATATTTATATTGGCTGTGCAGAAACTGAAGGTATGCGGATGCTGGCTAAAATAATCAGTAAAATACGCCAAGAATATGACCATATACATTTTCATATCTTCAGCGGCCAAGCCGAAGACGTTTCCGAACGTCTGGACAGCGGACTGCTTGATTTTGGCTTGTTTATCGAGCCGGCTGACCTTAAGAAATACGATTTTATAAAATTACCGATCACTGATATCTGGGGTTTATGGATGACCAAAGCCAGCCCTTTAGCTGAAAATAAAACTATCAAGCCTCATGATTTGCTGGGCCTGCCGCTGATTATTTCCAACCAGGCCATGGTCAAAAATGAGATAGCCGGCTGGATGGGAGGAAATTACGACAATCTGAATATCGTCGCTACCTATAATCTTTTATATAACGCTTCCCTTATGGTAGAAGAAGGGGTCGGCTATGCATTAAGCATCGACAGAATCATCAAATCATATGACGACAGCCCGCTTTGCTTTCGCCCATTAGAACCAACACTTGAAGTTGGGCTTGATATTGTCTGGAAAAAATATCAAACCTGTTCCAAAGCCTCTGAAAAATTTTTAGAATACCTGAAAAAAGAATATATTTAAATATGGATATAACAAAACAGAGAGGGCTCAAAAAGCACTCTCTGTTTTTACTGTCAGGAAATGATATTTTATTTTACTAAACCCAAGCGTTTCAGCCAGGCACTGACATCGCTCTGGGCATTTTGCGCGCTGCCGCCGCTGACTACCAATGCATCCAGCACTGTAGCTCCGGGAACAGCTTTCTTTAGATCGCTGACACAATTAGCTACGCCACCGCCGCCATGAGTAACGAACGGTACGATAGTTTTGCCGGACAAATCATACTGCTCTAAAAAAGTGAACATCGGCATCGGCATCGTGCTCCACCAGTTAGGCACGCCGATATAAACGACATCGTAATCCGCCATATTTTCTACACGTCCGTTAATTGCAGGACGCGCGTTATTATCACGTTCGGCTCTGGCAACTTCAGTAGTTTCCCTATAAGCTTCAGGATATGGCGTGACAGTAGTCACCCTGAACATATCCGCACCTGTTTCATTACCGATCATTCTGGCAAGAGCCTCGGTATTACCTGACCGCGAATAATACACGACCAAAGCCTTACTGCTGTTAGTTTTATTTTCACTCTGCATAATTTTCCCTCCATTATCAGTAGAAATAGCTTCGGCATTACTGCCGCCGCAAGCCGCCACCAGCATTGCCAGAATCGACATCAGCACCACAACAATTTTTTTCATACTATACCTCCTCATCTTTTATTTTACCCAAAGCAGCGTTTGGTATTTTACCATAACGCCTTTGCCTTTAATTCGATTTTACAGGCTAGAGTCAACTTTAAGTCAAGCATTTACAGTTAAAGTTTGCAAAAAGTTCATATTATAAATTTCAGCATTGATGCCAAAAAGAAACCCCGCATGCCAATGCATACGGGGGAAGCTTCCACAACATATTTAAATATCAGGCATGAGGAATATTGGTATAGTCAGAAATCTCACGATTGATCGTACACAAATCACCTGCATTCAAATCATGCAGATTCTTATGACCAGTGATACGGGCATATGTTTTCAGCTCTGCCAGAGAACAGTTCAAAAAGTTTGCTACCCTCTGCGCCGATGCTTCGATCTTAAATCTGGAGCGCAGCTCCTGATCCTGCGTAGCGATACCTACAGGACATTTACCCGTACCACAGATACGATACTGCTGGCAGGCTGCCGCAATCAAAGCAGCCGATGCTACTGCCACAGCATCCGCACCCATAGCCAAAGCCTTGGCGAAATCAGACGATACCCGCAGCCCGCCGGTGATCACCAGCGCAATATCATCAGCTCCCACAGCATCAAGATACTTGCGGGCACGATACAAAGCATAAACGGTCGGAACACTGGTCGCATCACGAACCAGCTTCGGGCTGGCGCCTGTAGCGCCGCCGCGTCCGTCGATCGTAATAAAATCAGGCTCTGCAAAAACGCAAAACTCCAAATCACGTTCTAGCTTACCGGCTGCGATCTTGATACCTATAGGCCTGCCGTCAGATTCCTCGCGCAGCTTCGTCACCAATGCTTTCAAATCCTCTTTCGTATTGATATCAGGAAACTTGGACGGGCTGATAACATCTTCACCCAAAGGTTTATTCCTGATCGCCGCGATTTCCGGTGTCACTTTGCTGCCGGGAAGATGCCCGCCCATACCGGGCTTCGTACCCTGGCCGATCTTGATCTCGATCGCATCGGCATTACGCAGATTTTCCCGTGTCACACTGTATAAATTGGGGATATATTCAAAAATATATTTATGCGCCGCTGCCATTTCTTCCGGCAGAATACCGCCTTCACCACTGCACATCGCCGCACCTGCCAAAGCGCTGCCCCTGGCTAAAGCCACTTTAGTCTCTTTTGACAAAGCTCCGAAAGACATATGTGAAACAAAAATCGGATTAGTCAAAATCAACGGCTTTTTGGCATTTTTACCAATCACAGTCGTCGTATCAACCGCGTCATGATCATTGAGCGGCGGCGGATTCAGCTGATTACCCAGCAGCAGGATATCGTCCCAGCCAGGCATCGGCATCGGCGTACCCATAGCACCGATGATCGACTTACCTGTTACAGCCATTTCATGGATATCGTCCATATAACGGCAACTGGCGTCACAACGGGCGTATGCCGGATCATAAGCCAGCTCCTCCGGAGCTGCATCTGCTTCCAGAGCAGTAGAAGCAGCAGCTTCGCTGTCGTTTTCCTCCATTAATACCATCGTCATTCCACAGACCGGGCATTTACTGTCAAGCAGTGGCTGCCCCTCTTTTTCTTCGTCATAAATATAACCGCAGACACTGCATTTATATTTTGCCATTTCTCCTCAACCTCCATTTTTTCGATAATCATTATCTAATAATATATTCTATATCTATTATAAGTTTTCTGAAAATTATCGTCAAGCCGTTTTCTGTTTTTTCATAGTAAAAAGCACAGACCAAAATGGTCTGTGCTTTGATTGTAATTTTATTAGCCCTGTGATGGAATAATACCACCAACCCAGCAGCCAAAACTACCAGGATTACGGCTTTGTGTATAAACTTTTCCCGGCCCGGTAAACTTACATACCAACATCTCACCTGAAGTCAGGCTGGACATGATCCCGGAACTTGCTTTCGTTACCTTATAATTCATATCAGCATCCCAAGCTACCAAATGACCTGTATCAACAACCATCTCTTCGCCCACCTGCAATTCTAACGGATAGATAGCCCCGAACGAATTGAAGAATAAGGTTCCCGTACCTGAAGCTTTAACGACAAATAACCCGGCGCCGGAAAAAAGACCTTTACCCAGATTCTGCATCTTAGTCTCTATTTTTACACTCTCTTCCGCCGCTAAAAAACCGCCAGAAGTAATACATAAGGTATTGCCTGTCAACTCATAGGCTGAAACATCTCCCGGTATCGGCGGGGCTAAAACAGCCTCCCCAGCTTGCCCCTGTGCTGTCAGATGCTGAAAAAACAAGCTTTCGCCGCTTAAAAATTTACGTGCCAGGCCGCCCAGCATCCCGCCCTCCATTTTACCTTCAACTTTGATATTACCTGACATCGCCATCATAGCATCAGATTCCGCTTTAATACTCTCGCCTGCTTCCAGCTGTACCTTTAAAAAGGCAAAAGCGCCCGGCTGCATAATTTCATAACGCACCAATAATCATCTCCTTAGTTTATTAATTTCAAAAGTACTATGTCAATATAGCATTTTTCTCACCATGAAAGCAATCCTAATATTGAAATGGTTCAGTTTTTCTTAAATTTTTTCAAATTTCCATCTAAGTCAAAATCTGCAAAATACTTAGCCCTTGGACTTTTAGCAGATACAGAAATATCCCACTTACCCTGCCAAAATCTGAAACTCATATAATCATCTATTTTAGCGCCTTCGATATCTTTTATTTGGGCTTCCATGCTTTTATAAACTTGAGGAATCTTGGCAAAATCAAGCTGCTCTAAAGGTATACAATTGTCGATAGCTTTGCCACTGCCGGAAAGCTGTACGGGCCTTGCCTTACTCCACCCGCCGCGATACTCATAGTTATCCACTTCATCATCAGTACCCGGTTTTAAAATATTAATAACAACTCTGTTTCCTGTTTCACCGGTATACATATTAACATCTTGAAAAATAAGTATCTCTTTACCTTTTAGTCCATCCAGATTTTTAAATTCATCCATGATCTTAACCAAAGAACCCTCGTCTTTAATGATATTGCCGACAAGACTGCTGCTACCGCAGCCAGTCATAGCAAATACCCCCACCAGCATTACTAACATAACTAAAAACTTTTTCATCTTCAACACTCTCCTTTTCACAGCTGATTTTTATGACTTATGTATAACAACAGTTAAAACTCCCACCTGAAACCGCCTTCAATACGGTAAGGTGTTTTTACCGTACCGCCGAAAGTTTTTTCAATATCAAAATAAAAATTAGTCCGTTCACTCAACAGCACGTCCGTACCAATACCAACCTCCAACCAAGTACCACCCTGACTGTCGTTAAAAGTCAGCCTGTCGTCATTTTTACTGTCACGTAAAGTAACACTGTCATCACCAAAAAATTCGTGCAGCAGCGAAGCCTTAGCATAATAACGGGAAGCCTTGACCGTATTTCTGTCAAATTCACGACTCAATACGAAACCGAGCCGCCCCACTAAACTGTTTATCGAATCTGTTTCAACTTCAATACCATTTTTAGTAGTATATGAATCGCCCCATAAATGCCCATAAGTCAGTTGGGCCTGCGGTTCAACAAACCAGCCAGCTTCGTTAAGCTGTTTTTTACGCCCGTATTCAGCGCTTATACTTGTCGCCCAGTTTTTGCCGCTGCCGCTGTCCGCAAACTCGCCGTAAGTTTCGTGGTCGCTATGCAGCCTGCTACCCTTGGCTATAAGATCCAAATAGTGCCCCTTGTTGCCCAGCCATGTACCATATAATGCCAAACTATTGTTGCTGTTTTCGCCATTGCCTTTATTATATGAGCTTTTGCCCACACCACGGCTCAAAGCAATACCTTTACGCCAAATACCGTTTGTGCGTACTTCGCGTTTATCGTACCCCAGTTGTACTGTTGTCATATGATTGCTGAAACCATATTCTCCCCCACGATTATGCTTACTGCGGATAATACGGATCCAGTCTCCGCCAGCGTCAGTAGAATAACGCAGCTCGCCCATTCGTTTAAGTAAGGTGTCGTTTTCATTCCAGTAACGCCAACCGGCAAACCCTGCTGCCAAAGCGGCCACCGGCACCTTGGGATCATCGGCAGTCACTTTGTTATAGCCTGTTATCCACCAGTCACGGTTGGTAGAATCCACCCATTGCAAATTATCAAATTCATCTTTGGATACTAATTCACTGTTAGCTGCCTTATCTTCTTCCTGCGTCTGTAACAGTACAGGCTTATACGAAAACAGCTCCGAAACCTGCTTTGTACCTGCGTTAAAGGTCACATCATCAGTTACGCGGGCAAATTTCAAGTATTTTCCAGTCACATCAGCCTCATTTTTAAAAGCATCATCATCAACATACACCGTATGCGTCATAGCTCCTGCACTGTTTTCGGCATGAATAAAGTCACCATAACGTGTATAAATGACAGGATCACTTAAATTTATCGTTTGGTCACTGCCATCAGCAGCAGTGTAACTGTACGTATTACCGTTAAGCGTACCGCCATGATAGATCTCCGTTCCGACTTTCACCACTGTCACACCGGCATCATTCAAAATATCTGTATTGATAACAAAATTACCGTTATTTCCCGACAAAGTATCTATAGACATTTTTTGATACGGATTCGACGTCTTATAATAATGCTCCTGGTGCGAAAGATCGATCAGGCCCTCGTTAACATTAAGCGCCATAAAGTCACTGTCACCGGTCACCTGCCATTCAGTATCCTTCTTGGCCGTAATATACACATTGCCGTTGGCAGCTCCGTATAAATACGAACCGGCCTTATCCATCACAAAATTGATATAAGAACTTCCGTCAGTTGGCACATCAGCACTCAAAACCGTCGGTTTATTACCCTGCATATAACGTAAATCCGTATCCTGCTCCCAATGTGTCCAGGGATTGACAACTATCTCAAGCGACATAGCGCTGCCATCAGTATAACCCTTACCATCGGCATACAAATCGCCGTCGACAGTAACCAGATTACTCTTACCGCTGCTATTGACCTCTATCGTGCCGCCCTGCACAGCGTGCAAAGCCCTGACAAGCTTAAAATCACTGTCGTTGGCCCCTCGGTCTACCTTAATATCCGTCTGTCCATCAATCATCATCTTACTGTTTGCTTTATTGGCCCAAACGCCAAAGCCGTCATTAGCGGCAGCCTTGGCTGTAACATTCAAAGCACCGTTAAACGTTACCCAACCGCCCCTCTCTGCCAATACCCCCACCGTTCTGCCCTGTGCCGATTCAGCCTCGATATTTACAGCACTGTTGGCATCAGTCGTCACACTGCCGCCAACACGCTGAAACTCAAAGCCGTCAGTTTCATAACGCCCAACAAGACCCATAGCATCGCCGATATCAGTTGCAGCTCTTAAATTTACAGTGCCGTTGATAATCGTTTTGCCTCCGTTGAGCAAAGCATAAGCATCATTCTTTTGTGATACGGCGTTAATATTGCTGACGGTATTTGCGCTGAACTGCGTCGCACTGTACTTTTCCGTATACACACCAGTAGCCGTGCCGACAGCATCGGCGTTGATCCTCGTTTCTGCACTGTTGAATCTGATCACGCTACCATAATTATCTCCCGACGTATTAACCACAGCGATCGCGCTCACTCCTGCTTTGCTACTGCTAGCACTCAAATCAGTACTATCGGCGTTAAACTCCACGTTCGCCCCGTCATAAGCAGTCAATGCCGTGACCTGCTTACTATTTATTCCCTGCATTTTGATAACAGTCCCTGCACCGCTGAAAATCGCCTTGCGTTCAGGATCACCCTGCGCATTCAGCAAATAAACGATCTGCTTCTCGCCGCTGTAAGGCTTATTCAGATCAATAAATTCCTGCCTCTTATCTCCATCTGCAGGCAAAGTTATATTTTGATCGGCACTGGTTACCAATGCCGCAGCTTCAACCAGAGGCAGCACGGATGTCCCCCCCAGATATACACACGACATTGTCAGCAAAGACGCCAACACCTTCTTGCTTAAATCCTTATTGTTCATAAATTTCATCCTTCCTTATTGGAGACTAACCCAAATAAGGGCTAGTCTTTAGAAATTCCACCTTACACCGGCATTCCAGGTCCAGTCTTTCTTAAAATCACTGCCGCTGCTGCGTTCTACATCCACATAAAGCTGGCTGTTAGAACCCATTGTCACTGCCGCACCGAGACCGTACTCGAACCAGGTATCGTCAAAGCTGTCACTAACTTTCACCCGGCCTGTGCTGTCAGTCATGGTCACATCGTAACCGCCGCCAAACTCGTGCAGCAGGTTGGCTTTAACATAAACTACACCTTTATTGCCCACTTCCTTACCGATATTGAAACCGATGCGGCCTACGGCGCTTTTGATGCCACTTTGATCTACATTGATACCATTGCTGGCAGTGTAGTTATCGCCACCCAGATAGCCTAAAGTAAACTGGGCCTGCGGCTCGATATACCAGCTGTTTTGTAAATCATTTTTGCGGCCGTATTCGGCGCTCAGCGATACGCCGGTATTATTAAAATCACCAGTGATCTTGTTGCGGTTGGTATCATAAACTGTAAAATCATTATCCATATTGCTGATTTTAAATACTAAATCCAGATAATGACCATTGCTGCCGATATCAGTGCTGTAGAAGCTGATCGACTTGCTGCTGTTGTCACCGCTGCCACGGCTGTAGCTGCTGCTGCCGTCAGTATAGCTTAAACCAACGCCCTGATAACGTGTTTTGTCGGCAGTACGTTTAGTTACCTGATCGTAGCCCAGCTCATAAGCAGTGTATTTGTTCTCAAAACCAAACTTACTATCACGGCTGATCTTGCTGCCCTTCACGCGAAACCAGGCTCCCTGTTCTTCCTCGCCATTATGTCTCAGCTCGCCCATGCGTTGGAGCAGCTTGTCGTTTTCCGTACGCCAGGTGTGGTAGTTCAGCGCATTAGCAGAAAGTATGGTATCCACGCTGGTAGTAGGTTTAATGTCAGGGTTATCCGGATTATCCGGTTCTACTGGCACTATTTCAAAACCATCCAGTTTCCATTCTGTCATCCCGGTGCCAAGCACTTCGTCTTTTAAGTTATACTTCACATAAAATAACGATTGTTCACGTTCGTTAGCCGTAAATTTAATCGCATCCGGCGCAGTTGCCAGCAAAAGCCCTTTACCTGCATCAGCAGCAATCTGATCCATCGTCACTTCGTTAACATCAATAATATCGATGCTGTGCGTGCCTGCATCTGTACTGGCAAGAATATTTACCTTGTCACTTTGCATATTCACAACATCTGTTTCCAACCTGAACAAACCACCAGTACCATTAACACTGCCAATAGTTAAATCAGCATATTGATCAGCAGTCTTCGTCATATCAACAATGCCACCGTCATGCAGATTCAAATTCATACCTTTGTTATAAATAGTATTAGCGCAGCCGGGATACCAAACTGCACCATTAGCCAACTCTAAATTGATCGCATTGCCACTGACATTCAGCTGGGCATCGCCTTCCCACCAGGAATTCGCATTATTAAAAACAGCATTAATAACACCCTTAGATGTTGAAACAAAATGTCCCTTGACCTGTACTGTTTTATCTTTAGCACTATTAATATTTACGACACCGCTGTCCTGTGCATTTACTGCCGTAGCTTTCATTGTTCCACTACTCGCAGAATGATTGTTCAAGGTAATCTTGGTATCGCCTGTAAAATCAATACTGCCATAAGCAGCATTTACCCCGCGCTGTGTAGAACCTCCCGTCATTGTAATCTCAGTATCACTAAAGATAGCAGACGAATTCTGGCCGTTTACCTGAATGGCATAACTTATTTGTCCTGCTGAACCAATATCAATGGTAGTTTTGCCTTGGACTGTAAGCGTATTATGTTTGCCGAACACATTGATGCCGTAACCAAGATTACTGCCCTGTTGAGTACTGTTATGATAGAGTTGCAACTTCAAATCTTTCTCAAAAGAAACACTTCCCATGTTATCTGTATAGTTATTAAGATAGATACCATACAGCGCATTGTTGCCATTACTAGTACCTTTTATATTCACATCGTCCTTAAAAGTGCCTTTAGCTCCGCCATTTAAGTAAATAGAATTTATACCCTGACCTTCAATATCAATATTCACCTTGCCATTGAAAGTTATATCACTAGCATCGTTAATAGAATCAAAAGACCCGGGATTTATATATTTAGTTCCTCCATCAATAATAATACCTCTGGATTCTCCTGCATCAGACTTGATATTCAGCTGCCAGTCACCGTTTATAATACCCGTTGCTCTTACAAAACTTTTGGATGGGCCACCCCAGCCTCCGGTCTCAACATCTTCACTGCTGCCGAAAACCATGCCATAAGCCTGACTGATTATCCCACCATTACCGTTGATCGTATAAACGCCGCTGCCAGTCATAGGAATATCAAGATTCTCTCCATAAAATCGCAATGCTGTAGAATTTGCAGTGTTCTCAGACGTAAAATTAAAAATATCACCGCCAGTCAGGCTGCCACCGACAGTAATAACTTGTCCGACCGTATTATTGGGGTCATTTTCTGCCGCCTCTGCCATCGGGAGCGCGGATGTCCCCCCCAGACATAAACACGACATTGTCAGGAAAGACGCCAACACCTTTTTACTTAAATCCATCTTTTCCATGATACATTTCCTCCCATTCATCTTTTTTCCTTTGGATTAGGCCTTTGTTTATAACAGGAATAGCTGCAGTAATATTGCCGCTTTCTTCCTACCAAAGCTGTATAGACATGATATGTTTTATTGCAGCCAAATTCACGGCCGCAGATCGGACACTTGACTGTCAGCCCTCCTAATCCTGCCCTGTTATCTTTGTGTATCGATTCCTCCCAGCTTTCGATATGCATCTTAAACATCTCCCTAAAGCTACTCGCTGCAGCGTACGAGTTTGTATCTTTTTACCCGTTCCTTCTTTTTCTCAAATCG
>ENA-UEPW01000797-UEPW01000797.1-human-gut-metagenome-genome-assembly--contig:-NODE-797-length-18432-cov-26.130319_pt1 | contig 18432 bp, 16 predicted proteins | sample MGYA00242935_ERZ507936 | MGnify/ENA primary metagenome ERZ507936 (study PRJEB26167, sample SAMN06115469) | human gut metagenome | host: Homo sapiens | place: China:Chongqing | collected 2016-06-23... | reverse complement strand
CAGACCATGATCATCCGCTGCCCGCTGGAGGCTGCTCCGCTGGCCCGCCTGTGTGTGCGCAGCGGCTTCGAGGCCGGTGCCCGTGACGTGCAGGTGGACTGGAGCGACAATGCTGTTGCCCGCACCCGGATGGAGCTGGGCAGCGAGGAGGCCCTGACCGATAACAAGCCCTGGCAGCTGCGCCGCTACCTTGACTACGCAGAGAGCGAGGGCGGCGTCTGCGTCCTCCACATCCACGCCGACGACCCCGAGGTCTACGCCGGTCTGGACGGCGCGAAAATCAGCCGGGTGAACGCTGCGCAGCGCAGGTTCATGGCTCCGTGGCGGGAGTACACCATGAACGACCGCGTCCAGTGGTCCATCGCCGCCATGCCCAGCGCCCCGTGGGCGAAGAAGATGTTCCCGGAGCTGGACGAGGCTGCGGCCATCGAGAAGCTCTGGCAGCTCATTTTCGATGTCTGCCGCGTGACGGGCGGCGACCCCGTCAACGAGTGGAAGGCCCACCTCGACCGTCTGACCGGCCTGAAGGACAAGATGAACGCCCTCGACCTCGAGAGCGTCCATTTCGAGAGCAGCAACGGCACGGATCTGACCGTCGGCATCGCCGACAAGGCCACCTGGGAGAGTGCCGCCAGCGTCAGCGAAAAGGGCGTGGTCTTCCTGCCCAACATCCCCACCGAAGAGGTCTTCACCGCGCCCCACAAGGACAAGGTGAACGGCATCGTCTACGGCACGAAACCCTACGTCTTCAACGGCCAGCTCATCAAGGGCTTCCATGTCACCTTCAAGGATGGCCGCGTCGTGGAGCACGGTGCAGACGAGGGCGCAGAGCTTCTGGGCCAGCTTCTGGACACCGACGAGGGCGCACGGAGCATCGGCGAAGTGGCGCTGGTGCCGGCGTCCAGCCCTATCAACCGCAGCGGAGCGCTGTTCTACAGCACCCTCTTCGACGAGAACGCCGCCTGTCACATCGCCTTTGGTGCCAGCTATCCCGGTACCACCGAGAACGGCACCCGCCTGTCGAAGGACGAGCTGCTGGCCCGGGGCATGAACCAGTCCGCCATCCACGAGGACGTCATGGTGGGCGCCGAGGACAGCCATATCACCGGCAAGTGCCGTGACGGCCGCACCGTGGAGCTGTTCCGCGACGGCGTCTGGGTGCTGTGAGAAGAGGATTTTTTACGAAAAAGCTTGCATAATCCGCAAGAGTATGCTATATTCTAGTAGTACGCTATAGTTTTATTGGAAAGTGGGCCGCAAGGTCCGCTTTTCTTGTTTGTTTGGAGGTTTTTTTATGGCGAAGCAGTCTGGCGGCAACACCGCCCAGAGAGTCGAAGCGCTTGTCCGCCCCGTCGTGGAGGGCATGGGCCTGCGCCTGTGGGATGTGGTCTTTGAGAAGGAAGGGCCGGACTGGTATCTCCGTGTGCTCATCGACAAGGACGGCACCATGGACACCGACACCTGTGCCGAAGTGTCCCACGCGCTGGACCCCATCCTCGATGAGGCAGACCCCATCGACCAGAGCTATTATCTCGAGGTGGGCAGCCCCGGCCTTGGCCGCAAGCTGACCCGCCCGGAGCACTACGAGGCACTCAAGGGCGAGAAGATCGGCGTCAAGCTCATCCGCCCCACCGCCGACGGTGTGCGCGAGTTTGCCGGCATCCTGAAAGGCCGCGAGGGCAGCACCGTCACGGTCGAGACGGAGAACGGCCCGGTGAGCTTTGAGGTGAACGCCGCATCCGGCGTCCATCTCTGTGATGACGAACATCTGTTTGATTAAGAACAGCCCTCTCAGGCGCGTTCCGCGCCAGCTCTCCCAGAGGGAGAGCCAAAGATGAATCGAGAAAAGATACCATTATAAACTAGGAGGAACCCGAAAAATGGCAGCAGCGAACAACGAATTTTTTGAAGCTCTCTCCATGCTGGAGCACGAGCGCGGCATCACTGCGGAGTACCTGATCGAAAAGATCAAGGCTGCTATCGTCATCGCCGTGAAGAAGAACTACGAGGTCGAGGACGACCACGTCATGGTCGAGATCGACCCCAACACCGGCAAGTTCAACGTCGCCCTCATCCAGGACGTCGTGGCCGATGAGGACTGGTACGACGAGCACAGCGAGATCGGCATCACCGAGGCTCAGCACATCCGCAAGAGCTATCAGGTGGGCGACCGCGTCGTGACCCCCCTCAAGACTAAGGACTTTGGCCGCATCGCAGCCCAGACCGCAAAGCACGTCATCCGTCAGGGCATCCGTGAGGCTGAGCGCAGCCAGCAGCTGAGCGAGATCCAGTCCCGCGCCCACGACATCGTGCAGGCTACCGTCACCCGCGTTGACCCCGAGAAGGGCATCGTTGCCCTCGACCTGGGCAAGGGCGGCGAGGCTATCCTGCCCCGCAACGAGCAGGTCCCCGGCGAGGTCTACACCGAGGGCCAGATGCTGCAGGTCTACATCGTGGATGTCGTGGCAAGCGAGCGCGGCCCCCGCGTCATGATCAGCCGCACCCACCCCGGCCTCGTCAAGCGCCTGTTCGAGCTGGAAGTGCCTGAGATCTACGACGGCACCGTCGAAGTCAAGGCCATCAGCCGCGAGGCCGGCGCCCGCACCAAGATGGCTGTCTGGTCCAAGGACGCCAACGTCAACCCCGTCTCTGCCTGCATCGGCCCTCACGGCGACCGTGTGGCCGCTGTCGTCGAGAAGCTGGGCGGCGAGAAGATCGACATCGTGAAGTGGAGTGAGGACATCTCCGAGTTCATCTCCGCAGCTCTCAGCCCCGCAAAGGTGGTCAAGGTCGAGCTGCTGCCCGGCGAGACCCGCTCCTGCCGCGTGACCGTGCCGGACCAGCAGCTGAGCCTTGCCATTGGCAACAAGGGCCAGAACGCCCGTCTGTGCGCCCGCCTGACCGGCTACAATATCGACATCCGCCCCGAGAGCGGCTACTACGGCGAGGAAGAGCCGAAGGCTGCCGAGGCTGAGAAGACCGAAGACACCGCCGCAGAATAAGCGCGGAACACCTGCCGAAGGAGGGAAAACCGGATGGCACAAAAGAAGATCCCTGCCCGCCAGTGCATCGGCTGCCTGACCAGCCGCCCCAAGAAGGAACTGGTGCGTGTGGTGCGCGCACCCAGCGGAGAGATCAGCATCGACCCCGTGGGCAAGAAGCCCGGCCGCGGTGCTTACCTCTGCCCGGATGCCGCCTGCCTTGCAAAGGCAAAAAAGAAGAAGGCGCTGGAGCGCTGCTTTGAGCAGCCGGTCCCCGCCGAGGTATACGATGCACTGGCCCAGCAGCTGGCCAGTGTGGAAGCAGAAAAGGAGGCCGACCGCGATGGCAAAGAAGCATAACGCCCCCGCAAAACCGGCCCTTGAGCCGAATGAGGCCCTGTTCCAGGCCGTGAGCCTCTGCCGCAAGGCGGGCGCTCTGACCATGGGCTTTGACGCGGTGGAAGACGCCGTCGTCAAGGGTAAGGCATGGCTCGTGATGACTGCATCCGACGCCAGCCCCAAGACCGTGCAGCGGCTCAACTACGCTGTGGGCGATATGGTGGACGTCATCCCCATGCCGCTGACACAGGATAAGCTGGCTGACATCAGCCGCAAACCGGTGGCCATTTATGCCGTCACCGACCGCAACCTCGCCAAGCTCTGCTTTGACCGGCTGACGGCGTGCGGAGCGATTCAAACTGAGGAGGATATGAGCGAATGATCGTAAAATATAAAGTGAGCGATTTTGCAAAGGACCTGAACATCTCTGCCAAGAAGGTCCTCGACGAGCTGAACGCTATGGGCAGCACCGGCAAGAAGAACAGCTCCACTCTGGAAGAGAACGAGCTGAACTACCTGCTGGAGAAGTTCAGCAAGGACAACAGCGTCAAGAGCCTGGACGAGTTCCTGAACAGCGCCAAGGCTCCCAAGGCTGAGCCGAAGCCCGCCGAGAAGAAGGCAGAGCCCAAGGCCGAAAAGAAGCCCGAGGCTCCCAAGGCTCCCAAGGCTGAGCCCGCAATGGCCGAGGCAAAGCCCGCTGCCAAGCAAAACAACAAGAAGAACGAGCAGCACAAGAAGCGCGAGGAGAAGACCGTCTCTCTGAGCGAGCTGGCCCGTGAGACCGGCGCAAAGGCTACTGCAGCTTCCGCTCAGTCCGTCTCTGTCCGCCGCGAGGACAATCAGGTCACCGTCGATACCCGCACCGTCGATATGAACGTGGACCGTTTCGACGCCCGTTACGACGATCTGGCTTCCACCAAGAACACCGAGAACCGCCGCAAGCCCACCCCCCAGGGCAACAAGCAGAAGTTCACCCAGCGCGGCCAGCGCCAGCGCCAGCAGTTCCAGAAGGGCAAGCGTGAGACCGAGTTCGAGCGTCTGCAGCGCATCCAGCTGGAAAAGGCCCGCAATGCGCAGCTGAAGGTCCTCATCCCCGATGAGATCACCGTCGGTGAACTGGCTGCCCGCCTGAAGCAGCAGGCCGGCAAGGTCATCGCCAAGTTCATGCAGATGGGCGAGATGCATGCCATCAACGACATCATCGATTTCGATACCGCCGCTCTGGTGGCCGAGGAGTTCCACGCCAAGGTCGAGAAGGAAGTCCACGTCACCATCGAGGAGCGCCTGTTCACCCAGGAGGAGGATTCTCAGGACGATCTCGTCACCCGTCCCCCGGTCGTCTGCGTCATGGGCCACGTTGACCACGGCAAGACCAGTATCCTGGACGCTATCCGCAAGACCAACGTCACCGCAGGCGAGGCCGGCGGCATCACTCAGGCCATCGGTGCATATCAGGTCAAGGTCAACGACAGCCTCATCACCTTCCTCGATACCCCGGGCCACGAGGCATTCACCTCCATGCGCGCCCGCGGTGCCAACATGACCGATATTGCAGTTCTGGTCGTCGCCGCCGATGATGGCATCATGCCCCAGACGGTCGAGTCCATCAACCACGCCAAGGCCGCCAACGTCAAGCTCATCGTGGCCATGAACAAGATGGATAAGCCCACCGCCAACCCTGAGCGCGTGATGGAGGGCCTGACCAAGTACGGCATCATCACCGAGGACTGGGGCGGCGATGTCGCCTGCATCCCCGTCTCTGCTCTGACCGGCATGGGCATCAACGACCTGCTGGAGCGCATCGCTCTGGAAGCTGAGGTCATGGAGCTGAAGGCTAACCCCAACCGCCGTGCCAAGGGCGCTGTTGTCGAGGCTCGTCTGGACAAGGGCCAGGGCCCCATCGCCACCATTCTGGTGCAGAACGGCACCCTCCACTCCGGCGATGTCATCATCGCCGGTACCGCCGTGGGCCGTGTGCGTACCATGCGCAGCGACAAGGGCATCCTGCTGAACGACGCCGGCCCCTCCACTCCTGTGGAGATCACCGGTCTGACCGCTGTGCCTGAGGCCGGCGACCTGTTCGAGGCCGTCGAGGACGAGCGTCTGGCCCGTGAGCTGGCCGAGCAGCGCATCGCTGCCGCCAAGGAAAAGCAGTTCTCCGCCTTCCAGAAGGTCACTCTGGATAACCTGTTCAGCCAAATGGCTCAGAACGATATGAAGGAGCTGGCCATCGTCGTTAAGGCTGACGTGCAGGGCTCCGCCGAGGCCGTCAAGCAGAGCCTCGAGAAGATCTCCAACGACGAGGTCCGCGTCCGCGTCATCCACGCCGGTGTCGGTGCCATCAGCAAGTCCGACGTTGACCTGGCCGACGCATCCAACGCCATCATCATCGGCTTCAACGTCCGCCCCGACAACGTGGCGAAGGAAGAGGCCGCTGCCACCAAGGTCGAGATGCGTATGTACCGCGTCATCTATGACGCCATCAACGACGTCACCGACGCTATGAAGGGTATGCTGGCTCCCAAGTTCCGCGAGGTGTCTCTGGGCGAGCTGCAGGTCCGTCAGGTCTACAAGATCTCCAACGTCGGCACCGTCGCAGGCTGCCGTGTCACCAGCGGCAAGATCACCCGCGACAGCAAGGTGCGTGTCGTCCGTGACGGCATCGTCATCACGGAGGACGAGATCGCATCTCTGAAGCGCTTCAAGGACGACGCCAAGGAAGTGGCCGAGGGCTACGAGTGCGGCGTTACTCTGGCAAAGTTTGCCGACGTCAAGGAAGGCGACGTCTACGAGGCCTTCAAGATGGAAGAATACCGCGACTAAGAGTTGAAGCTGCTGTTATCATCGCCCCCCGGGCGGTGATAACGGGCTTTTCAGAGGAGAAACTATGTCTCAGAAAAATATGGGCCGTCTGGCGCAGGACATGAAGCGTGAGCTCATCGCCATCATCGGACGGCTGAAAGACCCGCGGCTGGAGGGCGGTCTGCTGACCGTCACCCGGCTGGATGTGACGCCCGACCTGGACGTGGCGAAGGTCTATGTGAGCGTGATGGGCCGTGAGGACGGCCCCAAGCCCGCCATCGAGGCCCTGAACCGCGCCGCAGGCCATGTGCGCACCGAAGTGAGCAAGAAAATGCACATCCGCAAGGCACCCCGCTTCATCTTTGTGGAGGACGACGGTGCCGCCTATGCAGCCCACATCAACGAGCTGCTCCGCACGCTGAATGTGAACGGCGACGCTGAGGACTCTCAGCCCGCCGAGACCGAGGAATAAATCCAGCGCTGCGGAAAGGATGGATCCATCAAATGACAGAACAGCTCAATGTGCAGCAGATGGCTGAGCGCCTCTGTGCTGCGGACAACATTCTGGTCCTGTGTCATAAAAACCCGGACGGCGACACCATCGGCTGCGGCAGCGCCCTCTGCCACGCGCTCAAGGCGCTGGGCAAGACGGCAGCTGTCCTCTGCTCCGATGCAGTGCCTTCCCGCTACAGCTTTACCGCACCGGTGCCGTTCCGGGGCGAGTTTGAGCCCAAGACCGTTGTGGCTGTGGATGTTGCCAGCGTGCAGCTCTTTGGCGAAAACAACGGTGTGCCGCAGTATACCCGCCACGTCGATCTCTGCATCGACCACCACGCGGGCAACAGCGGCTATGCGGATTTCACCCTGCTGGACGGCAATGCGGCCGCAGCGGCAGAGCTTCTGTATGAGGTCATCAACGAGATGGGCGTGGAGATCACCCCCCTCATCGCCAACTGCCTCTACACCGGCCTCGCTACTGACACCGGCTGCTTCCGGTTCTCTTCCACCACTGCCAACACCCACCTCGTGGCTGCAAAGCTCATTCTGGCCGGTGCGCAGGTGGAGGAGCTGAACACCCTGCTCTTCGACACCAAGCCCCGGGAGCGGATGGAGGCGGAGCGTATCGCCCGCAACCATCTGGAATATCATCTTGAGGGCCGCTGCGCCCTGATGTATCTGACCCGGGACGAGATAGAGCAGAGCGGCGTGGACCCGGCTGACCTGGAAGAGCTGACCAGCCTGCCCATCAGCATCGAGGGGGTCAAAGTGGGCCTGCTGCTCCGTCAGCAGCCCGGCGGCAGCTACCGCATCAGCGTGCGCGCCGCCAAGGGCGTGGACGCCTGCGCCATCGCACGGCGTCTGGGCGGCGGCGGCCACACCCGCGCAGCGGGCTGTGAGCTGCTGGGCAACCTCGACAACGCCAAGAGCGCCATTCTGGCCGAAGTGGAGGCGGAACTCGACCGCCCCGAGATGCAGGAGGAAAGCTGATGCAGGGCATCCTTATCGTAGATAAGCCAATGGAGTGGACCAGCTTTGACGTCATCGCCAAGCTGCGCGGCATTCTCGGCACCCGCAAGCTGGGCCACAGCGGTACGCTGGACCCCATGGCCACCGGCGTTCTGCCGGTGTTCTGCGGCGGGGCCAGCAAGGCCGTGGACCTTCAGCTCGACCACACCAAGACCTACTGCGCCCGGCTGCGGCTGGGGATGCAGACCGACACCGGCGACATCACCGGCACCGTGCTGGAAACGGCCCCGGTGACGGCGGGGGAGAAGGAACTGCTGGCTGTTCTGCCCCGGTTCCTCGGCCCCCAGATGCAGACGCCGCCCATGTACTCGGCGGTTAAGATCAACGGCCAGCCCCTTTATAAGCTGGCCCGCGAGGGCGTCACGGTGGAGCGGAAGGCCCGTCCCATCGAGATACTGGACATCCGGTACGGCGGCAGCCCGGTAGAGAACGAATACGTCCTCACCGTCCGCTGCTCCAAGGGAACGTATATCCGCACCCTGTTGGAGGACATTGCCGCCGCTATGGGCCAGAAAGGCACCATGAGCGCTTTGCGCCGCACGACGGCGGGTGTCTACACCGAGGCCGACGCCCACACGCTGGAAGAGATACAGGCGGCAAAGGACGCAGGCCCCGAGGCACTGCAGGCTTTGATGCTGCCGGTGGAGAGCGTGTTCGAGAGCCTGCCTCTGCTGGTGGTAGAGCCAAGGGTGGAGCAGCACCTGTACAACGGCTGCCCTACCAGCCGCTACCCGGCGGCAGACGGCCGCTACCGTGTCCGCAATGCCGAGGGGCAGTTCCTGGGCCTTGCGAACATCACCGGCGGCGTGCTCAAGGTCGAAAAACTCTTTGTAGAGAGAAACGAAAAGGACTAAACATTCATGCAGATCTATTCACAGCTTGCGCCGCTTGCGCTGGGCGGTGCCCACGGCTCTGCTGTGGCAATGGGCTTTTTTGACGGCATCCACATCGGCCACCGCGCGGTCATCAATGGCGCAGTGGAGTGGGCCAAGGCCCACGGCGCGGCACCGGCGGTGTTCACCTTCCGCCTGCCCACCGAAAACAAGATGAAGGGCAAGCGCCTGCTCTCCACCGAGGACAAGCACGCCCTCATCGCCAGCCTCGGCGTGGAGCACTATCTCTGCCCTGATTTCGAGGAGATCAAGGCCATGACGCCGGAGCAGTTCGTGCTGGGCATCATCCGGGACTGCAACGCCCGGGCGCTGTTCTGCGGCGAGAACTTCACCTTCGGTGCCAGGGCGGCAGGCACACCGGAGCTGCTGCGTCAGCTCTGCGAGCCGCTGGGCGTGGAGGTAGTCGTCCTGCCGATGGCGCAGTTTGAGGAGAAGCCTGTTTCCTCCACCCGCATCCGCACCGCGCTGGAAGGCGGTGACATCCCAGCGGCCAATGCCATGCTGGGGATGCCCTACGCCATCCGCTTCACGGTGCATCACGGGGCGGGCCTTGGCCGGACGCTGGGCGTGCCGACCATCAACCAGCTCTACCCGCAGGGCTTCCAGCTGCCCCGGTACGGCATCTATATCACCCGCACCAGGATAGGGGACAGATGGTACCCCTCGGCCACCGGCCTTGGCACCCGGCCTACCGTCAACAGCGACGAGAGCAAGGTGACCTGCGAGACCTTCATCCCGGGCTTTACCGGCGACCTTTACGGCACCGACCCGGTGGTGGAGTTCCACGCCTACCTCAGCCCCAGCAAAAAGTTCGACACGCTGGATGAGCTGCGCGAGTGCATCGACCACGCAGCCCAGCGCGCGCAGGAATACTTTGCGGAGTGAACTTTATGAAAAAAACAAAACAGAAATGGTGCCTGCGCATCCTGGTCTGGCTGGTGGCTCTGCTGGTCCTTCTGGGGGTGGCAGACTCCTGTCGTGTTCAGGAAGACCCTCACCGCACACTGGTACAGGGCAGACTGCAGGAACTGAACGACAGCTGGACGCTGGAAACAGATCAGCAGGCCGTGTATGACATTCCGGAAAGCATGGGGAAAGCCTGATGCTGAGCATCCGCGGCACGAAGCAGAAGTTCAGCCTCGGGCTGCGGGCAGCGGACGGCAAGGAGACGGGGTTCTATACCTATGACCCGGACAGCGGCCCGGCAGAGATGCGGCTCTTTGCTGCTCTGCCGGAGGGCGCAGCCGGAAAGACGCTGGTGCTCCGCTGTGCGGAGCCCGAGGCCCTCAGCGCGATGCTGAGCAGCGAGTCGGTGCTGGCCACCCAGACGAAACTGAGCAGCTATTACTTCAGGCGCAGCCTTTACGCGCTGGTGTTCTTCCTGCTCTGTGTCCTCTGCGCCGTGGAGCTTGGCGTTCTGATGGTGACGATGCGCAGCATCTTCACTCCGGAGGTCCAGCATCAGACCCGGGTGATGATCGGGCTGATGCTGGACGCCGGCATCTGGGTGCTGACCGATTCCGAGCTGCTGACCCTCTTTACCGATAAGGCAAGTTTCGTCGCCTTCTTGTCCCTGCTCAGCTTCGGCCTCATCGTCCCCCTCACGTTGGAGTTTATCCGCTGCACCCTGAAAGAGGAGTGCAGGGGGCTGCGGCTCTTGCAGCAAGTACAGATGCTCCTGCTGACGGCAGATATTCTGGGCTGGCTGCTGCGGGGCTGGGCGATGTTCTGGCTGCTGCCCCTCATGCACCTGACCATCCTTGCAAGCATCCCGCTAACTCTCCGCGACCTCTTTGCAGCGTATAAAAAGACCCGAAGCGAGGATGTGCGGGATATTCTGGTCGGCTTTGGTGCATTGGCAGTCTGTGCCGCAGCGGCACTGGTGTTCTTTTATGGAGACCATGCCGGGTGGCAGTACGCGGTGTTTTACTGCGTGGGCCTGCTCTGTTTTTTGTTGCAGCTGGGCCGCACGGTCATCCACCGGGTCAGGCAGGCCATCGACGAACAGGCCCAGCTGGAAAACTACAAAAATCTGGCCTACGTCGACTCGCTGACCGGGCTTTTCAACTATACGGCCTTCAAGTATATGAAGTCCCGCTGGCCCGAGCGCACGGACTGGACCTACATCGTTATGGACGTCAACTGGCTCAAGCAGACCAACGACCAATACGGCCACCGTGCCGGTGACGAACTGCTCTGCTGTGCAGCCCGCTGCATCCGGGAGGCCTTTTACCGGGCCGAGGACTGCTTCCGCATCGGCGGCGACGAGTTCGCGGTCATTGCGACTGCGGCGGATGAGGACGCTGTGAAGGCAGCAGTCGAAAAGCTCCGGAACTTGTGTGCGGAGTGGGATGCGAAGGAAGAGTATCCCGTCTCCATTGCAGTGGGTCATGCCATGCAGGCAGGCCGCACCATGACGGCGGACGAGCTGTTTATGGAGGCTGACGCTGCGATGTACCGGAACAAAGCTGAGATCAAAAAGGCTGTGGGCGGCATCATCCGCTGAATAAAACAAGAACGCACTTCACCAATGAAAGCTATCGGTGAGGTGCGTTTTTGCTTATCGCAATTTTCAAAAATAGTGCCGGTCAAAACGGCATCTTTGCGATATGCAGTTTGCGGCTGTTGCTTGTGCATTAAAAACGCAAACTGCTATAGTCAGAAAGAGAAACCGGAAAAATAGAGGTGCTCCACCGTTTCCTTTTCGGCGGAGGAGAGGGATGTGTCTGCGGCCATGGCGGCGCGGATACTTTCCTGGGTATCCGGGTAGGAGTTGAGGGTGATGCAGGCGGTTTCGCTGTCGGCATCGAAGTGGAGGGCGTCGCGGTCTCGCGGTGTCCAGGCGTCCCAGCCCGGGGAACCGCTGGTCATGAAACTGGCAAGCGCCTGCTTCAGCTGGGCCGAAAGGGCCTTCGCACCGGCTGAAGACAAATCAGCACAGGCAGAATAGCTGCTTTCGGACGAGAAGAGCGCCAGCGGCAGGCCGTGGAAGGAGCCGAGGCCCGAGATAGCCGTCTGACTGTCGGTCCCGCCGTAGTCGATGAGGCCAAGCCAGACCGGAGCACTGCCGCCCAGCGCTTCGGCGACAGCTTCGGTGCTGCTCCAGCGGCAGAGGGCTGAGCCGTATTTTACGGCATAGGCCCGGGCCGCGCTGGAAGCGGGCCGCAGGTCGTCCCGGACAAAGCCGCTGAATTCAGTGGCACTGCTGAACAGCAGGAGGGAAACAGCACTCCGGGCGCCCCGGGAGAGCACTACATCGTCTGCGTAGAGGATGGTTGGTTTGCCGAGGGCGGCAATGCGGGCCGGTTCGAGGCCGCAGAGCCATTCCCGGACGTCAGACCCCGGCGTCAGCAGCCATTCGGCGGCAGAAGCCGTGTCAGCGAACCGCCCATCTTCCACGGCCAGCGGCGCGAAGCGCTCGGCCAGCTGACGGGCCGAAGCGTCCGGGTCGGCGAGGAACAGCCCACCGGAGATGGCGGCGGCTTTCTGGAAGCGTCCGCGGAAGAGCGGACTGCCCGCAAGGGCCGCTGCCATCCGCCCGCCGTCAGAGAAGCCGCAGAGGGTGATGTTGTCGGCGTCGCCGCCGAAGCGGTGGATATTTTCCTTCACCCAGTCCAGCGCCCGGGCGATGTCCAGCAGGGCGAAATTGCCGGCGGCGTCGGAGCCGGAAGTAAGAGCGGGCAGACAGTTCCACCCGAACAGCCCCAGCCGGTAGTTGAGCGCGACAAAGACGCAGCCCGCGTCCCGCACGAGTTCGCTGCCGGGCAGCTCGAGAGATGAGCCTGTGGCGGCGCTGCCGTGCAGATAGACGAGGACGGGCCGCTTTTTGGCCTTGGCGGAAGAATAAATGTCCAGTGTCAGACAGTCCTCGGTGCCGAGGGGGAAAGTGGTGTACTGGTACGCCGCTGGAGCGGGGCTGGTGCAGTCCCGCACAGTGAGCCAGCGGGCGGGCTCCTGCGGCGCTGTCCAGCGGCTTTCGCCCGTGGGCGCGGCACCGTAGGGGATGCCGTACCAGCAGAGCTGACCGTTTTCGCCCTCTCTGCCCTTCACCGGGCCGTACTGGGTCTGGCAGAGAGCGGAGACAGGGGAGAACAGGCCGTTTTCGGTTTCAGAAAAAGCTGCATCAGCCGGGAGGAGCGGGCTGGTGAGGGCCGCTGCGGCGGCTGCGCTTCCTTTGAGGAAGCTGCGGCGGGAAAAGCAATGTGTCATTTGATCTACCTCTTTATTACAATAGACAGATTATAACATGATTTGACAGGAAAACAACATCCTCATTTTTGCGGATCTGTAAAAATTTTTCTTGCTTTTTACGTTGGTTTCTGTTATACTAGCCCTGTTACCGCGATACGGGGCTGGGAGTATGCCCACTCGGGAGTACCGTTTTCCCGCTGCTGTGTCGCTGGCAAATAAAAATTTTATAAAGAGGTACTGTTACTATGAACAAGCAGGAAGTTATGGCCAAAGTCGCTCTGACCGAGAAGGACACTGGCTCTCCCGAAGTCCAGGTCGCTCTGCTGACCGCTCACATCAACGAGCTGAACGAGCACCTGAAGAAGAACCCTAACGATCACCACAGCCGCCGTGGTCTGATGAAGATGGTTGGCCGCCGCCGCAATCTGCTGGCCTACCTCCAGAAGAAGGACATCGAGCGTTACCGTGCTCTGATTGCAACTCTGGGTCTGCGTAAGTAATAGAAAACAGAGGGCAGGTACCGCAAATGGTGCCTGCCCTTTGCTCTTTTATGTTGGATTTTCCCTTGTATCCCAGGCACTGGAACAAATAGGCCGCTGCTGCGTGTTGCAGCAGTAAATCGAACGCCTGTGCGAAGCGGCACGGACGCTGGATTTATTGCTATGATGCGCGGCGGGCAGCCTTTTGGAATATCAAACGGACATAAGGAGGCAAACCAAATGGCAATCGAATTTGGTTCCCGCAAAGAAAACTTTGACAACTTCAAAGTTTACGAGACTACGCTGGCAGGCCGCCCCTTCAAGGTGGAGATGGGCAAGATGTGCGGCTTGTCCAACGCAAGCGCCCTCATCCGCTACGGCGAGACCTGCGTGATGTGCAACGTGGTCATGAGCCCCAAGCCCCGCGAGGGCGTCGATTTCTTCCCCCTGAACGTGGAGTACGAGGAAAAGCTCTACGCCGCAGGCCGCATCCCCGGCAGCTTCATGCGCCGTGAGGGCCGCCCCGGCGAGCGCGCCATCCTGACCAGCCGCGTCGTGGACCGTCCCATGCGCCCGCTGTTCCCGAAGGAGATGCGCAACGACGTCTGCATCACCATGACGGTAATGAGTCTGGACCCGGACTGCAGCCCTGAGATCGCCGGTATGATCGGCGCTTCGCTGGTCACCGCTGTGTCGGAGATCCCCTGGAACGGCCCCATCGGCGGGGTCCAGGTGGGTCTGGTGGACGGCGAGATCGTCCTGAACCCCACCCAGGAGCAGCGCAAGAAGAGCGACCTGGCCCTGACCGTCGCCGCCACTATGGACAAGATCGTCATGATCGAGGCCGGTGCCAATGAGGTCGATGAGGACACCATGCTGAACGCCATCAAGGCTGCTCACGTGGAGATCAAGAAGATCATCACCTTTATCAACGGCATCGTGGCCGAGCGCGGCAAGCCGAAGATCGATTTCCAGGTCGTGGGTCTCGATATGGACGTGTTCCACGCCATCAAGGAGAAGTATCTCGACGACTTCAAGTCCGCCATGGATACCGACGACAAGAATGTGCGTGATGCCGCTCTGCTGCCCATCATGGACAAGATCGCCGAGGAGTACCCCGACCTGACCGAGGCCGACCTCGACCTCGTCAGCTACAAGATGCAGAAGTACGTCGTCCGCCGCTGGCTGCTGGACGAGGGCAAGCGCGTGGATGGCCGCGGCATCAATGAGATCCGCCCGCTGGCCGCAGAAGTAGGCATCCTGCCCCGTGTGCATGGCTCCGGTATGTTCACCCGCGGCCAGACTCAGGTGCTCACCACCTGCACCCTCGGCGGCACCAAGGACAACCAGCTCATGGATGACCTGACCGACGAGCAGACCAAGCGCTATATCCATCACTACAATTTCCCGCCGTACTCCGTCGGCGAGGCCCGCGCACCCCGTAGCCCCGGCCGCCGCGAGATCGGCCACGGCGCACTGGCTGAGCGCGCTCTCGTGCCTGTGCTGCCCTCTCTGGAAGAGTTCCCCTACACCATCCGCTGCGTGTCTGAGGTCCTCTCTTCCAACGGCTCCACCTCTCAGGCTTCCATCTGCGGCTCCACGCTGGCTCTGATGGACGCAGGCGTCCCCATCAAGGCTCCCGTCGCCGGCATCTCTTGCGGCCTCATCACCGAGGGCGACCGCTGGATGACCATGCTGGACATTCAGGGCGTCGAGGACTTCCACGGCGATATGGACTTCAAGGTGGGCGGCACCCGCAAGGGCATCACCGCCATCCAGATGGATATTAAGATCGACGGCCTGACCTACGACATCATCGCCGAGGCCTTCGAGAAGTGCCGCAAGGGCCGTCTGTACATCCTCGATGAGATCATCAAGCCCGTCATCGCAGAGCCCCGCCGCGAGCTGAGCCGCTGGGCCCCCAAGATGTTCAGCATGATGATCCCCACCGATAAGATCAAGGACGTCATCGGCAAGGGCGGCAAGGTCATCCAGGACATCTGCGCCACCTGCAACTGCAAGATCGACGTGCAGGAGGACGGCCACGTCTTCGTCTCCGCTGTGGACCAGGAGGACGCAAAGCGCGCCATCTTCACCATCAGGACCATCGTGGAAGACCCCGAGATCGGTGCTATCTACAAGGGCAAGGTCACCCGTCTGATGAACTTCGGTGCCTTCGTCGAGATCGCTCCGGGCAAGGAGGGCCTCGTCCACATCTCCAAGCTGGACACCAAGCGTGTCGAGCGCGTGGAAGATGTTGTTGCTGTGGGTGATGCCATCGTCGTCAAGGTGACGGACATCGACCAGCAGGGCCGCATCAACCTGAGCCGCCGCGACGCCATCCTGGCTCTCGAAGCCAAGAAGGCACAGCAGGAGCAGGGCTGATAGATAGCTTCTGAATATGCCCCCGCGCACACAGTGCGGGGGCATATTTTGTCTCATGGGCGAAGAATCTTCAATTCCCTACTGAAAAAGTTTGTTTTAGGGGGTTGACAAATCCCGTCGAGGCGAGTACAATAAACGCAATATCACAAAAATGGCTGTGAAGAGAAGAGTAAGCTTTCGCATGAGCCTTACCAGAGAGCCCGGCAGGTGGAAAAGGGCAGGAAACAGGGAGCTGAAAATGGTCTCGGAGCTGCGCGGATGAAGAGCAAGAGCACTAGTCCGCGACGGGTGCGCCCGTTAAAGCGTCCGGCTGTAAGCAGAAAAAATTCTGCCGCAGTTTTGAGGCAGTGTCCGCGAGGATGCTGTGAACCAAGGTGGTACCACGGAAGTTTCAGGCCTCCGTCCTTGTGCAGCGCATGGCTGGCAGGGACGGGGGCTTTTTTTGATGCTTCCGTTCAAGGCTGGCGCGGACTGTGCCGCGCCGCCGCTGTACATTATATTTATCCAATAATAGAGAGGGAAAAACTATGATTACTCGTCGTGATTTTCTGAAAGTTACCGGTGTCGCAGCCGCTGCTGCTGCCCTGACCGCCTGCGGCGGCTCTTCTTCCACCGCAAGCTCTGCTGCCGCTTCTTCTGAGGCTGCTTCCGCTGTGGCAAAGCTGGACAAGGTGAAGGTCGCTGTCCCCAACGACACCACCAACGAGGCCCGCGCTCTGACCCTGCTGGAGAAGAACGGCTTCTTCAAACTGAAGGCTGACGCCGGCCTGACCGCCACCAAGAATGACATCGAGGAGAACCCCCTGAACGTCACCGTCGATGAGGTCGAGGCTGCTCAGGTCCCCAACGTCCTGCAGGACGAGGACTACGCTGTCATCAACTCCAACTACGCCATCTCCGCTGGTCTGGACCCCATGACCGACGCTCTGGCAATGGAGGACGGCTCTTCTGCTTACGTCAATGTTCTGGTCTGCAAGGATGGCAACGAGAACGAGCCCAAGATCAAGGCCCTCGTCGCCGCTCTGCAGAGCCAGCAGGTCAAGGACTTCATGGATGAGAACTACAAGGGCGCTGTCGTCTCCGTCGTCGAGACCCCGACCGATGGCTATGACGCTTCCATCGACTACGATGCACTGAACGGCGAGACCGTCAGCTGCGCTGCTACTCCCGCTCCCCACTGCGAGGTCCTGGAGGTCTGCAAGGACATTCTGGCCGCTAAGGGCATCACTCTGGACATTCAGGAGTACGACGACTATGTGATCCCCAACACTATCGTCGAGGACGGCCAGTGCGACACCAACTACTTCCAGCATCAGCCGTATCTGGATAACTTCAACGAGGAGAAGGGTACCCATCTGGTGACCGTCGCCGGCATCCACGTCGAGCCCATGGGCATCTACGGCGGCAAGCAGGACAGCCTGGCACCCATCGTGGGCTGAGCTTTACCAACTAAGGAGTAAATCGTGATCGAGATCAAACACCTTTCCAAGACCTTCCAGATGAAGGACGGCGCGGTGAATGCGCTGAAGAACATCGACCTGACCATCCCCGATGGCTCCATCTACGGCATCATCGGTATGTCGGGCGCGGGCAAATCCACGCTGGTGCGCTGCATCAATCTGCTGGAGCGCCCCACCGAGGGCAGTGTCGTCATCGACGGCACCGCGATGGAGACCCTGTCCCCCGCAGCCCTGCGTGAGCGCCGCCGCGACATCACCATGATCTTCCAGCAGTTCAATCTGCTGATGCAGCGCAGCTGCCTGAAGAACATCTGCTTCCCGATGGAGCTTGCGGGCGTGAAGAAGGCCGATGCCGAAAAGCGCGCCAGAGAGCTGCTGGAAATGGTGGGCCTGCCCGATAAGGCCAACGCCTACCCGGCCCAGCTCTCCGGCGGCCAGAAGCAGCGCATCGCCATTGCCCGTGCGCTGGCCACCAACCCCAAAGTCCTGCTCTGCGATGAGGCCACCAGTGCGCTGGACCCCAACACGACCCACGCCATCCTGACCCTCATCAAGGACATCAACAAGAAGCTGGGCATCACCGTGGTGGTCATCACCCACCAGATGAGCGTCGTGGAAGAGATCTGCGACTCCGTCGCCATTCTGGACGGCGGCGTGGTCGTGGAGCAGGGCGAGGTGCGCGAGATCTTCGCGAATCCCAAGACGGCTGCGGCCAGACGCCTCGTCGCCCCCAACGGCGGCAGCGCAGCCCGCGACCTCTCGAGCTTTGCGCCCGACGATCACGTGGTCCGTGTTACTTTCAATGGTTCGTCTGCCGCAAAACCGCTGGTGGCGAGCCTCGCTGCGGAGAAGGGCATCCTCGTGTCTGTGCTCAGCGCCGACACCCGCGACCTGAGCGGCCAGTGCTACGGCTCCATGCTGCTCAAACTTCCCCGCGATACCGAACAGGCAAAGCAGGCTGCGGCCTATATGCGCAGCCAGAATGGTGTGACCGTTGAGGAGGTGACCGGAGAATGAGCTTTGCAGATTATGGCTTCGCCATTTGGGAGACGTTCTATGTGACCGTCCTTTCCACGGCATTTTCTCTGGTTCTGGGCCTGCCGCTGGGCGTTCTGCTGGTGGCTGGCGATAAGGACGGCGTCCTGCCCCTGCCGGGCTGGCTGATGCACATCCTGAACATCGTCATCAACATTCTGCGCAGCGTGCCGTTCCTGATTTTGATGATCTGCGTCTTCCCGCTGACCCGTGCCATTGTGGGTACCACCGTCGGCACCAAGGCCACCATCGTTCCACTGGTAGTCGCGGCCTTCCCCTTCGTGGCCCGTCTGGTGGAGACCAGCCTGCGTGAGCTGGACGAGGGCGTCGTGGAAGCTGC
>ENA-UEPW01000783-UEPW01000783.1-human-gut-metagenome-genome-assembly--contig:-NODE-783-length-18595-cov-18.906631_pt1 | contig 18595 bp, 15 predicted proteins | sample MGYA00242935_ERZ507936 | MGnify/ENA primary metagenome ERZ507936 (study PRJEB26167, sample SAMN06115469) | human gut metagenome | host: Homo sapiens | place: China:Chongqing | collected 2016-06-23... | reverse complement strand
ACACTTGCCTGCACAAGCTTGGACATTTCTTCGTTGGTGAACTTCACTTCGCCGGAAAAGACTTTCTGCTTGATGCCAGGAGAGAGGTTGTCCGCGATGTCGATGCCTCGTGTATAGTGGCTGGCACGGAGAACAGAGGCACGGCTGACACCGTTTTCTTCTGCGATTCGGTCGCAGGTTTTCTTCCCGGAGTGGTGGTTATCATCGTGAGTACCACCACTTTTCTTTGCTAAAGTGTACTGATTGCCCCGAAAGATTTTTGCAGCCTTCTTCTCGGCTTCGTACTGCTTCCCAAGCAGATAGCGTTTCTGTTCGGGACTCAGGTTTCGCCGTCCCAACTGATTCCGGCAAATCCACGCAATGGCTTCTTCGCGGTTCTCAAATCGGAGCGGCATGGTGGAAAAATAAATCTCAGGATGCTTCTGGAGAATGGCATAACGATTGTGGCCGTCAACAAGGGTGTTGTTCCAAACGATCAAAGGAGAGAGCAGCTTGCCTTCCTTGAGGATGTTCTCTTCCAGCTGCTTGTACTCATCGTCCGTCAGCGGCGGGATCTGATTCTGGAACTCCGGGTCAATTTTCAGATTGATCATACGCACAACTCCTTATCTCTCATGATGCTGCGTCCGTTCGTCCTCACGGAAAAACAGAGCAACATTCTGTTTCGCGTCTTTCAGTTTGAGCAGTTCCTCTTTGGCTTCCTTGTACTGCTCGTAGAATTTTGCCTTTTCGGATGCCAGCTGCGCATACTCGGCTTCCAGTTTCTTCGGGCTGGGCAGCTTGGCGATATCATTTGCCTTGAAATAGGCTGCTGCCGCCCGGTGCGCTGTCAGCTCTGCACGGTGCTGTTCTTCAAAGGCTACGGGTCGTTTTGCAGCTTTTAACTGCTGTGCAACGCTCTTGGTGCTGGCGTAGGCTGCGACATGATAGCGCAGCTCTTTGTTGAATTTCATGCGACCTTCGAGGTCTTTCACCACCGCCAGTGAATCGTGATACTTGTTTTCCAGTTCGGCGATGCGCTGGTTCAGGACGTCCTCGTCGGTCAAGCCTTTTTCCTGCAGAAGCTTCACGGTCTGTGCCATAACTTTGAGATTGTGTTTCGTGAGCCAACGCTTATAGCCAATGCCCTTGCCCTCGGTCATCCTCGACTGGATGTCGATCAGTTTCCCGATAGTATCCTGCTTGAACTGCGCCTTGGGTTTGCGTTCGGCGTTTGCCTGCAACGTGGCAAGCACTGCCACCTTATCGAACTTGTCACCGAGATGTTTCGCCCGGATGAACTTTGCTCTTCCAGTAGGCAGATAACTTAGGCATCCACGGCTTTCCTTGACCGCGATGCCGTACTGCTGCAAGAGCCTGTCCGAGAAATCCTCAAAGCTCGTTGCATTGTTTAGCACATCCGAAATCTGTTTCCGCAGGGTATCTTTTACGGTTTCAAACTTCTTCTGCTTGGGCGGCTGTCCGGCTGCGGTGAGGGCTGCGTTTTCACGGTCAAGTTTCAACTGCCCACGCCGCCTTGCCCAATACTCCGCTTCGCTCACGCGCTCTTTCGAGCCGTTGAGCAGGTCAATCTGGTACAGTCCGGCACCCTCGCACAGCTTCATGACCTCAATACGCAAGTGCCGCATGGTCTGGGCTGTGCTGGAGTGCTTCATGCCCTCACGCCAATCGCGGGGCTTCTGCATATAGGGCTTGCGCCCGCTCCATGGTCAGGCCGTTCTCTACTGCGTCCTTCGGGTCGAAGCTGATGATATAATGGTGGGTCTTCACGTCCGCAGACTGTTCGTAAAACAGTATTCAACAAATGACACGGCAACTGGATGTCAGGATTGGTTACTGTTCACTCCGCTAGGCCTAAAAAGCATTAAGTCCCATGACCACACCGCCGAGGTGTTGGCCATGGGACTTTTTGTGTCTGGGAGCGGCACACCTCTATCGAGGTGTAACACACTAGACTTTGTTCCAAAGTCGTGTGCCAAAGGAGATTACGCTCCTTTGAAATTTCCGTTATCATAGAGGAAAGAAACAATCTATTAACTTTCCCATGCAGCAACAATGCTTCTTTCTGGGTTTTGAGGGTCAATAGTCACCTCTATAGGTGTTCCCTTGCTCACGAGAGGGTTGAACCAAAACCAATGGGACTGTCCATAATAAGTGTCTTTTCCAATCTTGTATTGGTACCGAATCACCCAAGGATAAATTACATCTTCATCAGCAAGGTGATAGGTACTCATGTGGAATTTTATGTGAACCCTTTTTACTGCATTAACTTTTCCGGAAACAATCTTTCCGTTTTTCAGCAGGTCTGCTTTGCGGATGTCTGTAATCCATGCTACCCCGATAATTGCCATAGCAATAAGCCACGCAGCTATGAGTGCCCCGATTCCAACTTGCTTATAGGCGATAGAAATCAGAAAAGCAACAAAAATCCCAACAGCACCAAGAATATGGAGCAAATCTTTAGAAAAGAACTTATGGATTTTTTTCATGGAAAGACACTTCCTTTCTCGGTAGACAACATTATTTGTTCTATTGTATCATATGCTCTGTGTTTTTTCAAACCAAGTCAAGTGATTGGTGAAACGACATGAAATAATTGCATCTCACGACAGGTCACCAAAGATAATTGGATTTTTGCAAAAAGAGGAGTAGTGTATCGTCGAAGGATGTGTTATACTCAGTCCATGGAACAATTATGAACTTTATTGTTACTCGGCAGGGTTTGGGGCAGGCACGCCCCAACAAGATCACTTGGAAAATTCGCAAGAGTTTGAGAAGTGAAGTCCCGGATGGACAGGAAATTTTCAAGAATTGAAAATTTGTGGCCACGGGACGGTTCTTGCCCTTTACCGATTCGCTCAAAATCAACTTTCGACAAATGTTTCCGAATTGTTAAGACGCAAAAAATAAGTAGCGGGGCTCTGCTCATATGATGGGGTCACCGTTCACACCGAACGCAGTTCCTGCCCCTGTTTTGCAGCGGCGTTGACGAAAAGTCGGTATCACGTCCGGTCGGCTCATGAAATTTTCAAGGTGCAATCTTCCCTGAAAAAGAAAAATACCGCCCACGCAGCGCAGCGATGGATTTTGTCGGGTGAATCGGCGGCAAAATGAATCGGGTGTGTTGCGGGACGGTAAATTCTTTTGCGGACTTTCCCTCACTGAAGTGGTGGGTCTCACGGTGATAACCAACCACTTTCTGTGGCTGTGTTCAAAATGAACACGACCACATCTTGTAGAGGGTTTCAAACCAATCCACAAGAACGGTGGGATTTAAAAGAAAAATACCACAGTATGTAGAATGCGTCAAGAGGGTTTTGAGAGATTTATGCCAGTGAAGTGGAGAGAGTAGGACTTATTTTATCGTGCAATCCCTGCCTTACGCCTGATTGATCTGGCCCAGGATGCCGTTCAGCTACTCCTCGGTCAGAACGTGGAAATCGATCAGCGTGTTCAGCTGGATTCCCATCATCATGGACAGCGAGGAAGCGTCATCGTCCTTTTTCCCGGTCGCGCCGCCTGCGGCGGAGGCCATGCGCTGCAGGATCGGTCCGATGATCGCAGCACCGACCGGGTGGGTCATGACCTGCTTCAGGGTGGAGGCTGTGGTAAAGTGTACCGGCAGCGGCTGAGCTGCCTGCCATTCCATCCAACCGGTCAGGCGCAGATTCCGGCTGGATGCACCAACACAGATCTGGTAAGTGCCGCTTTCTGCATACGGTGCTGAACGGTCTGGACTACGGCGAATGGTGTGAGCCGGGCATTACCCCCATGCAGGCGATGATGAACCCCCGCAAAAGCGTGGGTACGGCGTATCTGGCTTATTCCGGGCGGCTTCTGGCAGAAATTGCACAGGCGCTGGGCAAGGCAGAGGACGCAGCGCAGTATCGTGACACGGCAGAAAAGGCGGTGAAGGCATACCGTGCTGCCTTTACGGATAATGGAACCATCACTTCCGACCGCCAGTGTGAATACGTCTGTGCCATTGCCTTTGCGCTGCTGGGCCAGGAGGAGAGCCAGGCTGCTGCGGATACGCTGAACCGGATAGTGGCGGAAAACGGCTATCACCTGAACACCGGCTTCCTTTCCACGCCCTTCCTCTGTGAGGTGCTGGCAAAGTATGGCCATGCGGACACCGCTTACAAGCTGCTGCTGCAGGATACCGCCCCCAGCTGGCTCTATGAGGTCAAACAGGGTGCTACCACCGTCTGGGAGACATGGACGGGCATTGACACCAATGGTCACCCCAGCGAATCCCTGAACCATTACTCCTACGGTGCCATCTGCGGCTGGTTGTTCGGCGGCGTGTGCGGCATCCATCTGGCAGGTCAGACCCTGACCATCGCCCCAACCCCGAACCCTGCACTGGGTTGGGCAAAAGCGGTGTACGATTCCCCGGTGGGGCGTATTGAAAGCGGTTGGCAGTATGCAGGCGATGCCGTGACCTACACTATCACCGTGCCCTGTAATCTGACCGCAGAAGTTGTCCTCCCGGATGGCAGAAACCTGACCTTGCAGCCGGGAACCTATACCCTGTAACGCAAAAATATTCCCCGCAAAACATAACGCCCCGCACCGGAAGGAGTAACCGGTGCGGGGCGTTATGTTTTATGGGGGACAATGAGGAAGAAAAATGATAAGGAAATGGCAGATCAGAATTTTTGTGCTAGATACTTTGCACTGAGCTGGAAGTTCTTACAATAGGTTCGTTTTATCGAATCAATCCTTGGAAATGCCCTGCAATACACGGTTCAGCTGCTTGATGTCCTCTTCCGAAGTGCCCGCCTGCATCAGCATGGATTGAATGGTCATCCGCTGCATGGCACGCTCCATCATGGCCACCAGAGCCGGATTGTCCTTCACGGCGGCAGCAACGTCTCCGCGGGAAGCAGCGGCCTTTTCCCGGATCTGCTTCAGGATGGGACCGGCTTTCGGGTCTGCCATGGCGGCAGCCATGTTGTCCTTCACCGACCAGCAGCTTTCGTCCAGCTCGCCGTCAAACCAGTTGGTCACGTTCTTGCGGTTGTCCATGGCGTAATCCGGGTTGGGGGCGTCCACCTTGTTCACCAGGATCACGCTGCTGTGCTCACCGGAGCGTGCCTCAATGCTGTGCTTGCCGGTAATGGGCAGCTGGAAGGTGAACACCTTGTCGCCCTGCTTGGTCTCCACCAGCTGACCGTCCTTGTACAGCGAGACCTCCGGCAGATTGGAGTAGACCTTGATCTCGGTCACATCCTCGGCGCGGTCCACATAGCGGCTGCCACACAGGTGCACGAACGGCTCCTTGCTCCAATAGGCCTTGTAGAGATAGAAGGGGTCTTTTTTGATCTTGCGGTCAAAGGTGACAAGTCCCTTCTGGTTCTCGCCGTGCTTGCCGCCCTCATCGCGTCCATCGGCGGCAAAGTCGAACATGTTCCACACATGGGTCGCCCACAGCCAAGGACGGTCGGCAATCATCTTTGCAATGTGCTCGTGGTAAACGCACTGGTAGCTCTCGGTGTAGTCGCCTTTTTCCGGGTGGCTGCTCTGGTACTGGGGGTTGGCATCTGCGCCATACTCCGAAAAGCCGATGCAGCGGTCCGGAAAATCGGCATGGTATTTGTCAAAGAACTCGTCGTTCTGCTCCAATTCGCCCAGATACCAGCCGAAGTAGAGGTTGTAGCTGTTCACATCGGGAATTTCCAGAATAGGACTGGTGGTCTCCAGCATAAACACGTTTGCCATGGTGGTCTTGCGGGTGGGGTCCAGCTTGTGCGCCAGCTCGTTCAGCAGACGGTGGTTTTCCAGCAGATCCTCGTTGACAGCAGAAGCAGCGGTGATTTCGTTAGAAAGACCCCACACGGCAATGCAGGGGTGGTTGTAGTTCTGGACGATCAGCTCTTCCATCTGGGTCAGGGTGTTGGCACGGCCGTTGGTCATGTGCATGGTGATGTAGGGGATCTCTGCCCAGATGACAAGACCCTTTTCATCACACAGGTCGTAGAAATACGGTGCGTGCTGATAGTGTGCCAGCCGGATGGTGTTAGCGCCCATTTCCAGAATGATGGAGATATCCTCCTCCATCATTTCTTTGGTCAGGGCATTGCCCATACCCTTACGGTCCTGGTGGCGGGAAACACCACGCAGCGGGTAACTGCGTCCATTCAGATGAAATCCCTTCTGGGGGTCGATCTCAAACTTGCGGCAGCCGAACCGGGCAGAGATCTCCTCGCCATTGTCCAGCTTGGCAGATACGGTGTAGAGGAAGGGATCGTCCACGCCATCCCACAGATGGGCGTTGTTCAGTGTGAAAACAACCTTTGCGGTGCCCTTTTCCACCGGGGCGGTGAGGGTCTGACCCTCCAGTGCAAAGGTCACGGTCTGTGCGCCCACCACGGCGGCTTCCACGGTGACCTCGGAGGTCTTGGCGGAAAGGTCGGTGACGATGGGGGTCACCTTCAGTGCCGGTGCGCCATTAGCGGGCAGGGCAAAGTGCTCTGCCGGGACGATGTGCAGGGTCACATCCCGGTAAATGCCGCCGTAGAAAGTAAAGTCCGCTTTCTGGGGGTACACGGTGTCGTTGTCGCGGTTGTCCACGGAAATTGCCAGCAGATTTTCCTCTTTGAGGTGGTCGGTCAGGTCCACCCGGAAGGTGGAGTAGCCGCCCTTGTGCTCGGCCAGCTTTTCCCCGTTCAGGTAAACGGCGGCGGTCATGGCTGCGCCGTCCAGTTGCAAAACAGCCTTGCCGCCTGCCGGGATGGCGGGCTTTGTCAGGGCCAGTGTATACCAGCAGGTGCCGCGGTAGTAATCGTTGCCGCCGTCCTGACCGTCCACCGCATTCCAGGTGTGGGGCAGGGTGATGGCCTCACCCATAATGGCGGTGGGGATGCCGGTGTTCTCCTTGGTAAAATGCCAGTTGCTATGATTCAGCAGGATGGTCTTGCTCATGGTAAAAACTCCTTTGTGAAAGATAGATCAAATCAGCAAAAACCGAAAGAGAGTATGAGCCCTTTCGGTTTTTGCAGGGTGTTACTGCATATGTTCTGCAATTACTTCATGACGAATGGCGTCTTTCTTATCAGCGATGCGCTTCTGGACGTTGACCATTTCTTCCTTGGTCAGCGGGCAGCCCGGCATGGCAATCAGGGTGATGACCCAGCCCAGCATCGGCAGACCGTACTTGATGGCAAGGGTCATCCAGAAGATGCCGGAGGTGTAGGCATCCGTGGGCTGGGGCATGGTGGTGGTGTAACCCAGAATGGCCACGGCACCGGTGGCGATGACAGCAGCCACCGAGGTGATGAGCTTGTCGATCAGGCTGTAAGTGCCGGAGACAACCGCCGGGATGTAACGGCCGCTGCGGTCCAGCTCGTAGTCGATGGTATCAGCCATGTAAGAGTTGTTGGAGGTGGTGATGCACATGTTGGAGCCGTTCTGCAGCAGGGTCAGCAGGACGTAAACGATCATGTTCCAGCTGCCGATCACACCGATCTGACGAGTATCGGTAAAGATGAAGAACAGGATCAGCACAGAGGTGATGGCCATGCTGACGCAGGTCCAGGTCACGATGCCCTTCTTGCTGCCTTTTTTGCCTACATACTTTGCACCGAAGGCCGCAAAGAAGATAGAAGGCACCATGCTGATCATGCTAAGGGTGGTAGCAAGACCCATGTTGCCGATGAGGATGCCGTTCAGCATCGTGTTGATGATGGCCTGGCTGCCTACCTGCTGTGCCAGCTTATCGGAAGCGTGGGAGGCAACATAGCACTGCAGGGGCTTGTTGTGTTTGAACACCTCAAGAATATCCGCAACCTTCAGCGGTTCGTGATTTTTGCTGATGCCCTCAAAGTTTTCGGACTTATCGTAGGCGGAGATGCCGGCGCAGACGATCAGGGTGCCGATGCCGGCAATGATCAGGACGATGGTGCAGACCGTGCTGAGGAAGCCCTGATTGAAGGTGCCGCCGCACTTGGGCAGGATGACGGTGTAGACCAGCATGCTCATGCCCATGGGCACGAAGTAGTTCAGCGCAGTGGTCCAGACACCGATGGTGGGACGCTGGCGGGGATCGTTGGTCATAATAGCCGGCAGGGTCTGGATGGTCATGTTGCTGACGGTATAGCCGATGATGTAAATAATGTAGGTCAAAACGAACACCGGCAGGCCGAAGCCCTTGCTGGAACACAGGTTGAACATACACAGCAGGCCCACCGCTTCGATCAGGTAGCCGCTGATCAGCAGAACGCGCAGCTTGCCGAAACGGGTGTTGACGCGGTCGTAGACGAATGCCAGCATCGGATCGGTGAAGGCGTCCAGAATGCGGGCCAGCATCAGGATGATGCCAACGGTTGCAGTGGTGATGCCGTAGCCGATGCTGGCAGAATAACTTGCCATACCGATCAGGGAGTAGACGCTCATGCCCACAAAGGCGTTGCAGGCGTAGCAGATGATCTGCCATGTTTTGGCGCGGCGGTACTGGACGTCGTCTACCTCACTGGCACTGGGTTTCTTTTGGAACATAATGTTTTTCCTCCTTTTTGTGTGAACTGAGTTCTGCTTTTTCTGACACCAGAATAACAGAATGCAATAGGTACTGCCAGACAAAAAAATTGGAATTAAGGATAAAAATTCGTGCAATAATTTGTGATTCGTGAATTTACGCCCGACTTCACGATTTATTACCCCATAGGGGCAAAACAGGTCTGCTACAATAGTCTCAACAAGTAACACGCAGGAGGGGAGAACCATCATGCAGAAATTTGAAAAAGGCTTTTTCATCGGAGCTGCAACAGCAGCCCATCAGGTGGAGGGCAACAATATAAATAGTGACTACTGGGCACAGGAGCAACTGCCCCATTCCAGCTTTACGGAGCCCAGTGGCATTGCCTGCGACCATTATCATCGGTACGAAGAAGATATCAAGCTCCTGGCCGATGCCGGGCTGAACGCTTACCGCTTTTCCATCGAGTGGGCACGGGTGGAGCCGGAGGAAGGAAAGTTCGACCCGGAAGCCGTCGAGCATTACCGCAAGGTGATCGCCTGCTGCAAAGCGCACGGCGTAGAACCCATCGTCACCCTGTTGCACTTTACCAGCCCCAAGTGGCTCATCTGCAAGGGCGGCTGGGAAGCAGAGTCCACCGTAGAGGACTTTAAGAACTATGCAGTCTATGTCATGGAGCAGCTGGGCAGCGAGCTGCGCTATGTCTGCACCATCAACGAAGCCAACATGGGCTTGCAGCTGGCCACTATTTCCAAGCGGTTCCGCCTGATGGCCGAACAGGCAGCCCAAAATGCCGCATCGGACGGAAAGTCTGCCGAGGGTACGGTGCAGGTGGGCATGAATTTCCAGAAGATGATGGAAAACATGAAGTTTGCCGCCATGGAGAATGCACAGGTGTTCGGCACGCCCCAGCCGCAGATCTTTGTCAGCGAGCGCACCCCGGAGGGCGATCTGCTGGTGCGGCGTGCCCATGCAGCCGCACGGGATGCCATCAAAGCCATCTGCCCACAGGTCAAGGTGGGCCTGACCCTCTCACTGCACGACTTGCAGGCACAGCCCGGCGGCGAAGCTTTTGCCCAGGCCGCATGGCAGGAGGAGTTCACCCATTATCTGCCTTACATCAAAGAGGACGACTTCCTGGGTGTGCAGAACTATACCCGCACCCTTTATGGCCCGCAGGGGCAGCTGTCGGCATCGGAGGGCGCAAAACTGACCCAGATGGAGTATGAGTTCTATCCGCAGGCACTGGAACACGTCATTCGCAAGGTGGCAGAGGAGTTCAAGGGCGACCTGATCGTGACCGAAAACGGCATTGCCACTGCCGATGATGCCCGCCGTGTGGCATTTATCCGGCAGGCACTGGATGGCGTGCAGCACTGCATCGCCGACGGCATCCCGGTGAAGGGCTACTTCCATTGGAGCCTGATGGACAACTTTGAGTGGCAGAAGGGCTATGCCATGCAGTTCGGCCTGATCGCCGTGAACCGTGAAACCATGGAGCGGACCGCAAAGCCCAGCTTTGCGGTGCTGGGGGAGTATTGCGGGGCTTGAGAGGGGGCTCCGGGCATCGGTAGAAAAAACGGCGGAAGTATGATATACTGTTTCTATCAATGAGTCAATGAGCCGGAGGGATTACGCATGAATGTTCTCCAGAATATGATGCTGTTTTCCGAGCTTGTCCAGTGCGGCGGAAATGTATATACATGGTGCTATGATGCACAAGGTGTGCTCTTGCGGAGCAACTGCCCGGACGAGGCATTTCTTGCCAGTGCATTTGAACTGTTCGGCTGCAAACAGCGGATGCTGGAGCATGGGAACCGGGACGATGTGCCCGTTACCTTGGGGACGGCATTGGGTCTTTTGTGGGGCGCAGCCTTTGAAAAGGAAGAGGGAAAACTGAAGCGTGTCTGGGTCATCGGGCCGGTGTTCTATCGGGATGTGACAATGCGCGGGATCGAGGAAGGGCTGAAATATTACAGCAAGCTGGAGATCAGTGTGGCATGGACGATCCAGCTTTACAAAGCCCTTGAAAAAGTTCTTACCCTGGAAAGCACCATTATGTACCGCTATCTGCTGATGATGCACTACTGCCTGACCGGGCAGCGGCTGGAGTTGAGCAGTGTGAACAGCAGTGCAGCACAGGACGAACGGCTGAAAAGCGATGCGATTCCCCATGACCGGCATAGGATCTGGATGGCGGAGCAGGGAATGCTGCAAATGGTCCGCACCGGAGACCTGAATTACAAGCAGGCACTTTCCAACGTTATGAGCATGAGCGCAGGCGTGCCGGTGCAGAGCAGCGATGCTCTGCGCCAGAGTAAGACCTCCATCAGCGTGTTCACCTCGCTGGTGTGCCGTGCCGCCATTGAGGGCGGCCTTTCCCCGGAGGAGGCGTACTCGCTGGGGGACAGCTACATTCAGACGGTAGAAGCGGCAAAATCGTTGGATGAACTGGGCACGCTTGCAATGATGATGTACGATGATTTCATTCGGCGTGTCCACAAACACCGGACGAACCCCAACCTCAGTATGCAGATCCAGAAATGTGTGGATTATATCGAGATGAATCTGGACAAAAAAATCGTGGCGGAAGATCTTGCCGCTCTGGTGGGCTACACGGAATACTACCTCACCCATAAATTCAAGGAAGAAACGGGTCTGAGCGTCACGAACTATGTGAAGTTTGCAAAGGTCGAACGTGCGAAGGTTCTGCTGAAAAGCACAACGCTCAGCGTCCGGGAAATTTCCGAGCAGCTTGGCTTTGCCACCCGCAATTATTTTAGTGCAGTCTTTCAAAAGGTCACCGGAAAAACACCTATGGAGTTCCGGGAAAAATAAAGCAGAACAGGCATCCTGCGTTACCGCTAGGCGGTATCGGACAGGATGCCTGTTCTGCTATGATGAAGAAAAATGGGGGAGAATGGCTCAGTTGAGGAACTTCTCGTTCAGGATCACGCCAAAGTCGTGGGCAATGGTGCGCAGGTCGTCGTCGGTGATGGTCTGCCGGATGATGCCGCCGCCCATGGAGAGCACCTTGATGTAGATTTCTGCGCTCTTTTCGATGGTGTAGGCCAGACCAAAGGTGATGTCAAAGTCCGGGTCGGAAGCGAACAGGCCGTGCTGTGCCCAGATGGCAGCCTGAATCTTCTGTTTTATACCCTGCGTGGTGCGGGGCTCATCGAGCAGGGAGAAAGCCATGTGGTACTCAGCACCGTGGACAGCATGGTGACCACCGGATTGGCTCTCCACGAAATGCTTGCCTTATGTGCACAGAGCATTCTTGCAGAAGCTGAAACCACCAGCGCACGGCAGGTTATTTTGCAGGCAGCGGAGACCCTGCGCAAAAATTACCAGCAGGAACTTTGCCTTGCCGACCTGCTGGCAGAGGCGCACATGAGCAAAAGCTATTTTCTGCGGCTGTTCTGGCGGTATATGGGCACGACACCGTATAATTATCTGGTCAACTTCCGCATCACACAGGCAAAGGAACTGCTTGTCCTCACCGACCACAGCGTCAGCGAAATTGCACAGAAGGTAAGCTTTGGGGATGCCAGCAATTTTTCCACCCGCTTTGCAAAAGCCACCGGGCAAAGCCCTCTGCAATACCGCAAAAGTGCGCTGAAGCCGGTGGAGGGGGCACGGTGAGCTGAGGAATTGTGTCAAAATGACACAATTCCTCAGGGTGCTTTCATAGAACCATGGAATGTGAATATTTTGCCTTCAGGGGAGTTCATTTTTTGTGCTGAATCTCGTGAAAAGCGTATAAAAAGCTTGCAATCTTCTGCAAAATGTGATATATAGATTATACGAAACATTGCTTTGAAAGAACGTTCCACCGTTCAATGATGTGTAAAGTGAGGTGCCTGACATGACTGCCGTGATCTATGCCCGCTATTCTACTGATAGTCAGCGCGAAGAATCCATTGAAGGTCAGATCCGGGAATGCACCGCCTATGCGGAAAAGAACGGCTTCACGGTGGTGAAGCATTACATTGACCGTGCCATCTCCGCCAAGACCGATAACCGCCCGCAGTTCCAGCAGATGATCAAGGACAGTGAGCGTGGCATCTTTGACGTCATCATTGTCTGGAAGCTCGACCGCTTTGCCCGAAACCGCTACGACAGTGCCCGGTACAAGACTCAGCTGAAGCGAAACGGTGTGAAACTGGTATCGGCAACGGAAGTCATTTCGGCTGGCCCGGAGGGCATTATTCTGGAATCGGTGCTGGAAGGCTATGCCGAATACTACTCGGCTGACCTGTCTGAAAAGGTCGTGCGCGGCATGACCGAGAACGCTCTCAAGGGCATTTATAATGGCGGCACGATTCCGTTCGGCTACATGATCGATGAGACCCGGCATTACCAGCCAGACCCGTTGTTGGCTCTGTATGTGGAGCAGACGTTCCAGAAGTATGCGGACGGTGCGACCATGACTGACTTGCGGGATTGGTTGAAGGCGCACAACATCAAAAATTCGATGGGCGGAGAGATGTCCTATAACACAATTCAGCGGATGCTGAGTAATCGCCGGTACATCGGCGAATTGCGTTTGCGGGATGTGGTACAGCCCAATGCAATCCCGGCACTAGTGTCAGAGGACTTGTTCAACAAGGTGCAGGAAAAGCTGGCGAAAAATAAAAAGGCCCCCGCCCGTCATAAGGCAGAGGAAAGCTATCTGCTCACCACCAAGCTGTACTGCGGTAAGTGCGGAGCGCTGATGTTCGGAGAAAGCGGTGTCAGCCACACCGGGAAAATGTATACCTATTACAAGTGTGCCGCCGCCAAGAAGAAAAAGACCTGCGATAAAAAGGCCGTGCGGAAACAGTGGCTGGAAGATCTGGTTGTCAAAGAGACCATGAAACTGGTGGAAGACGATGCTTCCATGAATGCCATCATCGCCAAAGTGATGGAGCTGCAAAATCAGGAAAGCACGGATTTGCCCATCTATGAAAAGCAGTTGAAAGAAACGGAAGTCGGCATCACCAATATGCTGAATGCCATCCAGATGGGCATTCTGACCAGCTCTACCAAGGAACGGCTGGAAGCTCTGGAAGATCAGCGAAAAGAACTGCAAGCCCGCATTGCAGAGGAACGGCTGGCTAAGCCAAAGATGAAAGAGGAGTTCGTCCGCTTTTGGCTTCTTCGTTTCCGTAAGCTGGATATGACCCAGCCGGAGCAGCGGCAGGCACTGGTGGATACCTTCATCAATGCCATCTATCTCTACGATGATAAGGTACTTATTACCTTTAACTATAAGGAAGGTACGGAAACGGTCGCTTTTGGGGAAGCCGTAAAAGCAGAGAAAAGTTCGGATATGAGTGCGCGAGGTGCACCAGATATTGAACGTCAAATCGTAAGATTTGGCGTTCTTTTTTGTTATGTAACCCCGAAAAATCGGGGATTGCACGGTCAATGCACGGCTTTTGCACGGTCGTGATTTTCGCCAGCAGATTTTGCAAGGGGCGAAATTGCTTGAAAATGTGTGTCGGATTCTGCATCAGGTCAGCAGAGCCAGACGGAGCTGCGCCTTTACTTCGGGGTCTGCGTTCTTCAGAAGTTCCAGCAAAGCGGTCATAGAGATGGTCGGTTCGCCTTCGGTGGGCACAGCCTGCGGGCTGGGGGTTTCCTGTTTGGCGTAGAACCCTTCCTCAAACTTCTTGCCCAGTTCTACACGAGAGGACTGCTGGATATGGGCGTAGGTGTTTACCAGCATATCTGCCGTAGCGTGTCCGGTGGTTCCCTGAACAGCCTTCACATCGCCGCCGGAGATCATCAACTGATAGGTGGCACTGGAATGGCGCAAACCGTGGAACACAATGCGGGGGAATTCCGGGTGGGCATCCTGCCACTTGAGGAACTTCTTGCGGATCAGCACAGGCTCCACCGCCAAACCGTTAGGCAGACGGAACAGCATTCCACTGTCATGGTAGCGTGTCGGGTCTTTCCTCTCGTCTGCCGCCAGCTGATTCAGCCACTTCTTCAGTTCCTCTTTCAGAGCAGAAGTCATGAAGATGGTACGGCAGGAGGATGCGGTTTTGGTGCTTTTCAGGATGAGGGAAGTGGTGCTGCGCTCCAGCTTGTCCGGGAATACCTTGATGATGCAGCCATCGTCCACTTGGTTCAGGGCTTCTTTTCGCACCCGCTGCATGGATTTGTTGATACGGAATGTTCCGATACCGTCCGCAGCATCAAAGTCGATATCCTCTGGGGTCAGACCTACGATCTCGCCCTCTCGCAGTGCGCCCACCAGAGTGAGATGCACCGCCAGATGCAGGATGGGGTCCTCCATGCTGTCCAGTGCCGCTCGCATTTCCTCTACCGTCCAAATGGTGCGCTCCTGCGTGGACTTCTTGGGACTGTCCACGGGAACAGGACTTTTGACAAGAATGCCCCACTCTACGGCATACTGGAAGGCAGTGCCCAGCAGCCGGTGCACCTCATGGATAGTCGTGCCGGAAAGAAACCGCTGTTTCTGCTTTTCGGTCAGTTCTTGCTTCTTTCCCTCGATATACGAACCGCAGGGCGTTTTGCTCAGGATCGTATAGAGGTTTTCCATGTGGTAGGGCTTGAGTTTCTGCATCTCCATGCTGCCGATATAGGGGATAATAAGGTTCTGAATGGTGGAAAGGTTGGATTCGTAGGTTTTGGGTGCCCACTTGTGTTTGCTGCACTGCTTGGGCAGCCAATCCATGAGGAACTCTGCTACCGTCACAGAGGACGGAATCAGGAAAGTACCAGCCGCCAGTTCATGCTCGATTTGCTTTTTTCGGTTTGTTGCCTCCTCTTTTGTGGGAAAACTCTCCCATTTGTCGCAGCTCTTGCCGTGCTCATCTTCATAAGTGTATCGGACGCTGTAAGAGTTGCCGCGCTTCGTAATATATGCCATACTGTTTGCCTCCTTATCAAGCTGCCCGGTAGAGCCACGCATCGAAACTGTCTTTCGGTACACGGATGCTTCCGCCTACCCGCAGGACACGGAATTCGGTGGTGCTGTTGCACAGGTTGTAAGCAGAGCGCAGGCTGATGGCCAGCATTCGTGCGATCTCTTCCACCGTGTACACCAGCTTCGTGGTTGCTGGGCTGTCAGTCGGAGACTTGACGGCATTGGTTTGAGTGACCACCTCCATTGTAGTGAGATTCGAGTCCTTTTGCAAGAACTTATTCGTATAATCGGAAGATTGCACAGGGACGGTCATAGAATTACGGTCAAAATCCATAAGCATTGCTCCTTATATTGTCATATCATCTAAAAATTCAGCTTAAAGTTCTACATCCTGCCCACGCTTACGGTTTTGCTGCTGCACATTCATGGTGCGCTCCTGCTTGGGGGCAAGGATCTTTTCCAGAAAGCCGCGCACCAGTTCGGGCGCACGGTGGAGAGCATCCAGATAGGGTTTCACGTCGTACCACAGGTCGTGGTACTTGTTGCTCCAACGAATGGCTTCCTTCTTGGCGGTGGAAAGTTCTTCTTTCAAGCGGCGGTTCTCCACATCCATCATATAGCTGTGGTCGGCCTGTTTTTTCAGCTTGGAGAATTCTTCTTCGGTCAGCGAGTAGTTACCGAGAAAGGTGCGCTTGCCGATATAATCAAGATCGCGCGCATGAATGAGGGCTTCTTTCGTGAGCGTGGCCTTTTTCTGCACAGCGGCCAGTTCCTTCTCCTTTTTGGAGAGGGTCTGACTGGTTTTGGCAAGCGACTGCGCCTTTTGGTCGGCTTGGGCGGTCAGGCTGTCCAGCCGCTCCTGCTCCCGCTGGACTTTGAACTGCGTGACAGTCAGGTGTTCTTCGGTACTGCCGCGCTCGCCGCGCTCTACATCGGTATACCCAGCATTGTGCATATAGTTGAAGAAATCGTCTTGCAGGATGCTGTATGACTTCTTCAGGACTGGTTTGCCGTTCTTTTGCAGGACGGGCTTTCCGGCATCGTCCAGCAGGGGCTTAGATGCCCACTTCTTACTCCGGCTGACCTGCATGACAGTCTCCTTTACGGTACCGACCAGTGCCTTGTCCTTGCAGCGTTTCGACCACAGGATTTGCTTTTCCACCACAGGCACATAGACCACATGGAGGTGGTAGTGGTAGACCTCCCGGCCTAGTGCCTCGGTCATGGCACGGTTGATTTCATCGGCGTGCATGACAGCCGAGAGAATATACTGCTCACCGCCCACGATTTGAACGGCTGCTTTGTAGGCATCCTCATAGAACTGCTTGGCGAACTCGTAGCCACCGTGATTGTCAAAATAGGCCGAGTTGACATCAAAGACAAGCTCGCAATAATGGGTGGCATCCGGCTTCAGGCCGCGCGTGGAAATGGTTCCAGCGGCTTCCAGTTGGGCAAATAGGTCGGTGTAGCTGGCGGTTGGCTTTTTGAAGTGGACGTTCCATGAGGTGCGCTGGGGGATAATGTCGGGGTTTCGATAGCTGTCCTTTTCGCGCTCGTTGTGCTGCTGGGTGTTGCCAACGGCTTTGTCTGAAACGGCGAGATTTCGGACACTGGTGCGGTCAACGCCATCGTTTCTTGCCAAAGGGCATCCCTCCTTTCAAGGTTCATCGAGAGGTGACGGGGAACGAAGATGCACTTCTTCGGAAGTGTAATAACCCACTATAACACTTTCATCCCTATGGGCTGCAAAGTGTAGTGGGCTCTTCGAGGACTCTCCGAGGGGGAACGTCTCCTGCGGGAGAGCTAATCGAGTTCACGTTTGCGAAGCAATGAAAGCCCCAGTGGGGCTTTTAAGTGACCGAACGGTCTTGCGCCAGCAAGATGGAGGGGCCTCGCCCCGACAAGTTCGCACAATGCGAACTTGATTGCTCCGTACGCATCTGAAAAAATTGCGTACGGACTTCAAATAACCCGTACGGTCTGTACGGCGTACTGGAACACGAAATATAAACGATACAACGTCTTAATTTTCTTCGATTCGCCGTACAGGTGCGTACAAGTACAGACCGTACAGGTTGTACGAACTTCTTCCGTAAAAAATGCACTTTTTACGGACAGGGGTGGACAAGCGGCTCAATGCCTACAAAACCACGCACCCTGCGGCCACCGGGCAGGTAGATGTTGTTGGTGGCTTCAAGGTTATAGCGGCGGTCATTCTGACGTAGCTCTGCGCTGAAACGGATGGCCGATACGCTGTGGCAGGCGTTGTCCTCGCACCACTGCTTATAAATGTCGTAGAACTCCTTGGAACTGATGGAGTAGTCTGCCTTGAAGCGGAAATAGCCCTCGGACTCCATGAAGTCGATGACATTATTGCTGCTGCGCTTGATGGTGTCCACGTTGGCGGCGGCTCGTTCGCTGACGGTGAAGCGGAAATCGTTCTGCACCAGCCGGTGCAGCCCTTCCAGACACCACAGCAGGATGCCCTCCATCTCGGCACACATCTTCTCCACAAGGAAGGGGTCGTCCGTGCGGTCGGCAGGCTTGTCCTTGGTGGTCAGGATGAGCTGGCGGCGAAAGAAGCCGTCCGAATGGTCATACAGCGAGGTCAGCGCACCGTTGCCGAAACAGAGGAACCGGGCGTAGATGTCCCGCTGGTAGCTCTGGACACCCTTGCGTTCCAAGTCCAGCTTGGCCTCGGCAGTCACGATGGTCTTGATATAATTCGTTTTAGGCAGGGCGTTCATGTCCATGTCATCATCGATCATCAGCAGGCGGCGTTCCAGATCGGCACGGGCAAAGCGGTTGTTCTCCACCTTCTGGACACTGCCGTTGCTGGCTGCATCCCCCATGAGCCGTTTCAGCACCAGCCCGATGCGAGACTTGCCCTCGCCGCCCTTGCCGACAATGAGCATCATCTTTTGCCCTTTGGTGCTGGGAATGAGACAGTAGCCCAGATACTCCTGCAAGGTGGGGATGTCGGCATCATCCAGTAGCTCGTGCAGGAAGGTCAGCCAGCGTTCCGGGCTGGGTGCTTTGGGGTCGTACTTCACCGGCAGGCGGTTCTGGCAGAACAGGCGGCTCTCCTGAAAGGTGCCGTCCGGCAGATGGTACACGCCGTTCTGAAGGTGGATGCAGTCCTGCTCGATGGGAAAGGGGTCGGAAAAGGCCAGCAGTTTGATGGTCTCCAGAATGTTGGTGACCTTTTTGGACAGGCCGGAGGTGACATATTC
>ENA-UEPW01000779-UEPW01000779.1-human-gut-metagenome-genome-assembly--contig:-NODE-779-length-18650-cov-193.165348_pt1 | contig 18650 bp, 16 predicted proteins | sample MGYA00242935_ERZ507936 | MGnify/ENA primary metagenome ERZ507936 (study PRJEB26167, sample SAMN06115469) | human gut metagenome | host: Homo sapiens | place: China:Chongqing | collected 2016-06-23... | reverse complement strand
TACTGAAAGCTGCTACTAACGATTCATAAATCTACCCTTAATCGTGTATTGAATGATAGTTGCGGATTTTAGGGTTAATAAAAACCTATGCAATACCCTCTTATATCAGAATATCTCGCTGCCATTCGCGAGGCTCACGACAATCTTGACAAGTTAAGTCATCTGGTGCCCGTGCTGGACAAATACGGCGAACCGTATCGTAGCAGCGGTGCGTTTGCCGTCGTGTTCAAGATGAAGGACGAACAGACGGGGAAGTGCTATGCCCTGAAGTGCTTCACCGAGGAGCAGGAAGGGCGTGCTGAGGCTTACCGCCAGATAGCCGAAGAGTTTGAGTTTGTCGACTCGTCTTATATCACTTCCGTGAAGTATCTGGAGAAGGAACTGTTTGTTGACAGCAACTGTGAGAACGAAGAGTTCCCAGTGTTGCTGATGGACTGGATTGAGGGCGAGACGATGGAGACATACGTTGCCGCTAACTACACGGACACTCACGCTATGGCGATGCTTTGCTACCGTTTCTGCAAGATGGCGGCTTGGCTTCGCTCGCAGTCGTTTGCCCACGGCGACATCAAGCCCGATAATATCATGGTGCGCCCCGACGGTACGCTGACGCTTGTCGATTACGACGGCATGTTTGTGCCGACGATGAAAGGTCAGAAGTCGCCGACTATCGGCACCAAGGACTTCTCGCATCCCCTTCGCACCATCGACGACTTCGATGAAACCATCGACGACTTCGCCTTGGCTTCCATTGCCCTCTCGCTAAAAGCCATCTCTCTCGATCCGTCTCTGCTCCAAAACTACGGGCGTCCGACCGTCTCCTCTTCTCTGCCGCCGATTATCTCGATTTAAGCAAGAGCAAAACCTTCACTGCCCTGCAAGGCTTGTTGGCAGACGAGGAAGCAAGAACCCTTCTGTCAATGTTCCTGTTAGCCAGTGTCAAGAAAGACTTGTCTATGTGCTCCTTCAGATTGTTCGGTGTGCAGAAGCCAAAGGAAGAGGAAGTACAGAAGCCAAAAGGAAAAGAGGTGCAGAAGCCGAAGGAAGAGGAAGTGTGGAGCACAGAAGTTACAGAAGAGGATCTTAAAAATGCAGTAGAAGATGAGTTTGGTGTAAAATATAGTAAGGATTGGAAAAGATTACTAAAGGCACCTGAAAAAATAAAAGGTGAGTATCATATCAGAGAAGGAGTGAAGGTAATAGGAAATAGGGCCTTTGATAAGTATAGTTCACTCACCAGCATCAATATTCCAAACAGCGTGACAAATATTGGAGAGTGGGCTTTTTATGGGTGTAAATCACTCACTAATATTATAATCCCAAGTAGCGTAGTTAATATGAATGGTAATCCATTTCTCGGGTGGGATGGTGACTTGCATAATGAGTCAAAAGACTTTGTATATGAACGCCAAGTTTTATTTAATAAAGATAAAACCACACTTATTGCGTACAGATCTAAAGAAAAAAGCTATATCATTCCAAATAGTGTGACAAACATTGGAGATAATGCTTTTTGGTTTTGTGAATCACTCACCAGTATCAATATTCCTAATAGTGTGACAAATATTGGAGATTACGCTTTTGTGGGGTGTGAATCACTCACCAGCATCAATATTCCAAATAGTGTGACAAACATTGGACGTTCTGCTTTTCAGGATTGTATGTAGCAATACCTAAATAACCATGAATAACACAAAACAACTCTAACTAAAGTACTGAATATCAGCTTCTCCTAAATTTTAACACTTCGAGGTTCATATTTGTTAGTTCCGAATTTTCCGCCTAATTTTGCATCGTATTTCTACCGCGGAGAATCTTCGGAGCTTTATTTTTGTCACTTTGTGAAGCCAGTTTACCCGGGATGACGAGCGTTTACAATGGTTGACAAACTAGGGGCAAGTTGATGCGGTTTGCAACATCGTGCGAGGAGTTTACACGTGTTGACAACGGTTTACTTGGAGTGACTTGCGGTGGAGATATGAAAAGATGTACAAATCTCTAATCTTCGCAAACAATGAATATCACAAGGAAATGCGCCCATTGCGGCAGGGAGTTTTCTCCACAATCAGGCAGTCAGAAGTATTGCTGTGAACAGTGTGCTGATACTGCTAAGCAAAATAAGAAGAAGCAGAAGCGTGAGATGTTCAAGGCAATAGAACCGATGGCTATGGTTCAATGCCAGGAGTACCTGACTTTTGCAAATGCAGCCATCCTCATGGGTTGCACTCGCCAATACATTTACAAGTTAGTCGGTCAAGGAAGACTGAAAGCATCACGTCTAAGCCGACGCATGTCTCTTATAAAGAAGTCTGATATTGAGGATATGCTTGATGCAAGTCCATACGAGCGAGTTCTCCCTATGGTAAAACCAAAGGGAAAGAAACCAGATGTAAAGAAACCAGCATCCATCTATCAGGATGCCGAGGAAGTTCTTGACTACTATTCTGGAGAAGATGTCATGCGCATCTATAAGGTGAAGCAATCCTGGTTATATAGTCGCGCCAAAGCTCATAAGATACCTATGTGCAAGGTTGCAGGCAAGACATATTACAGTAAACAACATATTGACATGCATTTCAGCGGTGTTGACGTAAGCAATATCACCGAATGGCTGACTACGGATGAAGTGGCTTCAAAATACTCAATGCATCCGCAAGCAGTGAGAGCATATGTGAACCGCCACCACATCCCAAGCAAGCGAGAGTATGGTGTAACGTATTACTCGAAGCAACATCTTGATGAATTTCGCCGCATGGATCTGGCGAACGACGAACGCTATATGACGGTTGAGGATGTAAAGCAAATGTATGGACTTACCGCAGCGAACATCAGTCATATTGTCCGTAATAATAAGGTAGAAAAAGTCAAGGTCGGAGTGAGAAACTTACTTCTCAGAACCGACATTGAAAGAGTGATGAATGAACGAAAAATGAAGGGATTACAGGTCTGAGGTCTAACAAATTTCAGAAAGACATGCTTATTCTAAACTGATTCTGTACTGACTGAAAATGACGGTTGTCAGCATTACATCATTTCCGAAATTTGCCGACGCTAAGAGAGCCTTAGCCTCGTATGTTTAATTTTAACCGTATTGTATTATGAATATTTGCAAGACAGTAACCCTCCGTACCCGACCTATCAAGAACGGTACACAACTTTCGTTTTATCTCGACTACTATCCTGGTTATCGTGATGAAGAAAGCATGAAGACCATCCGTCATGAATCGCTCGGCATCTACATCTATGCCAAGCCAAAGAATCAGCGTGAGAAACTTTACAATGAGACCATGACTGAGAAAGCAGAAGCCGTTCGTTGCAACCGATTCGAGAGCATTGTAAACGAACGATACGACTTCTTTGACCGCAACAAACTCCGTGGCAGTTTCCTTGACTACTTCAAAAAGAAAGCAGACAAGAAGAACACCAAGTGGCAGAATGTGTACAAGTACTTTGAGAAGTTCGTAGAAGGAAAGTGCACTTTTGAAGAAATCAACGTTGACCTATGTGTCAAGTTCATGGAGTTTCTGCTTACAACGACTCAGTTGAAGCATCCTACAGTCAAGTTGCATACCAATACCGCTTCCGGCTACTGGTCAACTTTCCGTGCCGTACTACACACAGCCTATCGTGAGCACAAGATTAAGGACAATCCTAATGGCTACCTTGACAGGATTGACACCATCCCAACCGAAAAAGAGCATCTTTCCCAGCAGGAACTTATCACTCTTGCAGAGACTCCATGCAAGCATCAGGTGTTGAAGGAAGCATTCTTGTTTTCATGCCTCACAGGACTCAGAAAGAGCGACATCATGGCACTTACTTGGAACAAGATTCAGCCATATGGTGATGGAGGCATGTTTATCACTGTACGTATGCAGAAGACCAAGCAGCTCATAAAGAACCCTATCAGCGAGGAAGCACTTGAACTCATTGGGTTCTACGATGAGGATGCCGACCGTAAACCTACAGACAAAGTATTTGTGGGGCTGAGAGACTGTATGACACAGAAGCCATTGAAGGACTGGCTTGACGCAAGTGGCATCACCAAACACATCAGCTACCACATGGCTCGCCATACCTTCGGTTCACTTCAGGCAGATGCAGGAACGAGCATCTATGCCATCCAAAGGATGCTTGGTCACAAGAATGTCGAGACCACTCAGATCTATGCAGACATGAGTGATGAGACTAAGAAGGCTTCTGTTAATCGTATCACACTGAAGCCAACAACGAGTCCTGCACCAGAACCAGATGCATCAATGTCAATACAGGTTAACCCTGCTGAGAGTGCCTAGTCGGTTATGAAGATTACTAAAGAAAGCCACATTGTAAGGGAGGACTCAAATGTTCTCCCTTAAATTTTACTATCGGCACAAATCAACTTAATTCCGTTGATTCTTTGAAATCAAGTAAAATCCTTTGATTTTGTATGATAAATCTTGTGTTGTGCAAGATAGATCTATCATAATATGTTAAAAAATCAAATAAATTAGCTTGATTTTGCAAAATCAACCATAATCGCTTGACTCAATCAAGGAAATGTATTACCTTTGCATCAACAAATAGTTTATATCTATGATTAAAGGTGTTATTACAGGAGATTTGGTCAACTCCACCAATATTGCAGTCGAATGGCGACAGACTGTTGTAGATGCATTAAATGCGTGTGTCACTGACTTTTCGCCACTGACTCCAATAAAAATAGAGATGTACAGAGGCGATAGTTTTCAGGTCGTTGTGGACAATCCTGAACTCTCGCTGACTATAGCTATTGCAATTAGGGCAAAACTTCGTGCTTCTACACCCGAAAAGAAGGAGATTTGGGATGCCAGAATTTCTGTTGGAATCGGTGATGTTTCCTTCGAAAGTGGCAATATAGTTACCAGTGATGGCGAGGCTTTCAGATTGTCAGGTAGAGCTTTTGACGCTATTGGCAAGAAAAAACTGACAATAACCACGCCGTGGTTAGAATTCAACAATTCAATGGAACTTGTTACACGCTTCGCAGATGATGTTGTATCTTCATGGACTGTCAAACAGTCAAAAGTTGCATATCACTCATTGCTGTTCCCTAAGACTCAGAAAGATATGGCGGCAGACTTAGGATTGACAAAGCAGAACTTCAACTCACATTGGACATCTGCCAGAATCCAGTTAATCCTGGACTATATAGAATATAACAAATTACATATTTCACAATTCATCAAACACTAATATGGAAGCGTTCATTGTTTTGATAAAACTTCTTTGTGCCCATCTGTGTTCAGACTTTATTTTTCAGACAGATGCAATTAATAATGGTAAGCGTAAGTCAGGAAGCAAGGGCTTTGGCTTCCAGATCCTTCACAGTATGATTCACGCAATTGTAGCATATCTGTTTGTTGCAGAGTGGTGTTGTTGGCAAATTCCTGTGATCATTCTCGTGAGCCACTTCCTCATAGATATGATAAAGTGTAAGCTCCATAAGGATTCCCTTGCAATATTCCTTACAGACCAGTTCGCTCATATCATAGTCATTGGACTACTTTGGTTCTTTCTGTACGGCGAAAAGATTGAACTTTCTTGTATGGCATGTCCTTGCTCTTCGAAAGTCTGGTTTGTTGGCATGGCGTACATACTGATGCTAAAGCCTTCATCCATCCTATTGAGTTTGTTCCTTGACAAGTGGACACCTGCATCACCAAACACCCAGAGTCTGCCAAATGCAGGACAGTGGATTGGTTATATAGAACGAATCCTGATACTTACATTTGTTCTCATTGGCAGTATGGAAGGAGTAGGTTTCTTGCTGGCAGCAAAGTCCGTCTTCCGTTTTGGCGAGTTGAATAAGGCAAAAGAAATTTGCACGACAGAATATGTGTTGATCGGAACACTTGCAAGTTTCACCATTGCTATACTTACAGGCATAGCCGTTTCTCATCTATTATAAGTTTATGGTAAACAACAAGAAAGGTAATCTCTGGCTACTTATTTCTTTGTGGGTGGCGTGCATCATCATGTCAACGGTGGTGTATGTCGCATTGTACGACAAGACCCATGATTATTTCATAGCGATTATCAGCACCATAGGCATCGCGGTATTCGCTTGTGCGTGTGTATGGCAAATTTTCTCGCAACTGGGAAATATGGTTCCCAAGAGCGAACGCGAGCGCATCAAGGCAGAGAAACTTGCAGAGGAAGCTCGCAAGAAGCAACTGGCAGAGGTACAGAGCCATGAGGTAACACGCCCAGAACCGCAGCAACCTCAGATTGTCGTCCAGAACACCATCGTCAACCAACACGAAATCATCAACGAGGTCAATACCGAGGTTGTAAACAATGTGGTCAATGACATCACCAACAACAATGTCAACATGGTCGAGGCTATATCAGTTGCCCATGCTGCTGCCCACGCCAATGCCGAAGCTCAGGCTCCTACCGATGTCAACGTAGAATCACCGACAATCAATGTTACACCTCCCGAAGTTAAGGTTGAACCTCCTGTAGTGAATGTTGAAGTGCCCCAACCAACATCAGCAGCCCCTTTTGCAGATATTTCGGATGTAGATACAACGATTGGAGGTGAGTCATATCTGGACACCATTGCTGCCCATGAACAGGCACGCAAGAAGAGAGAGGCGGATAAGGTGAATGCCATCATGGCATATCTGAAGGTTGCCATGCCACCGTTCATGCCCAAAGATCAGGTAGAAAGACTATGTCAGGAAGTACTTGAATGGATAAAAGATCCCGAATATATTCCAACAGAAGGTGTCCACGTTTATAGAGAGTTTTCCACATTGGATGCTCGTCATCTCATTTGCAACATTAGTGAGAGACTCGGCAAGAACTACATAGGACATAATAGATCTCTGTTCATAAAAGCTCTTTTTGCTGAGACTTGCTATCAACTGGAAGAACCTGCCATCTATAAAAACATCAAGGAAAGACCTCTTGAAGGTCATATCAAGTACGACAAACCCGATGAGGGCAGCATAGCCTTCCATTACGAGTTGCTTGAACAAAGCATCTAAAACCGACAATAACACTCAATACGAGCCTTCATAGCCTCGATTCCCATCAAACGGAGTCGGGGCTTTTTTATGTCTTTTTCCCTCATATTCAATAGAATTTACTGTCTAAAACTCGCTCTCTCAATCTTTTTTGTACTGATTCCAAACTGATTTCCTGCTGACTAATAATGACAGGTGTCAGCATTACATCATTTGCGAAATTCGCAGCGTCAAATCTGATTTTGACGTTTATGCTTATGGCAGATGCAATTACTTTCAACGACCTGCCAACGGTCGTTGCTCGGCTTCAGGATGAAGTAGAGAGCATGAAGCAGACTCAGTTAGAGCTGCTGCAACTTATGAGAGAGTCGATGAAGAAGGACAAGCACATCCCTATGTCAATAGAGGACGCTGCGAATTACCTCAAGATTCCCAAGTCCACCGTCTATGAGAAACTTGTAGGAGGTGACATACCTGGCTGCAAGCCTGCAAAGGGTTGGGTTCTCTATCAAGATGAGTTGGATATGTGGGTTGAGGCAAGTCGTGTGAATCCTATTCCTCTGACACAAGAGGAGATGAATGCCTCGTTCCTCGCCTCTCATCGTCGTAAACCTAATAATGTACGCGTGTGATGTTAGACAATGAGATCTGGCTCCCTCTTTCATTAGATGAGAGGGAGAGCGCACCTCCCGAGGAACGATGGAAATTCGACCTCAAATGGGAGAAGAGCGGCAAGGGCGCAATCAAGGTGGCAGGAACCATCAACAACATCATTGCTATCCTGACAAACGATCCCCTTCTCAAAGGGAAGATCCGTCATAATGACTTCTCCACAGTCATTGATGCACGCGATGTGCCTTGGCAACAGGAGGTGGCTCCATGGAACGATACCTGTGATGCCTATCTCGCCAGCTATCTTGAAGGCTATCGTTTGGGCGGTTTCTCCGACAAGAAGATTGCTAAGGCTCTGACGATTGTAGCCCATGAGAACAGCTACCATCCTGTGCGTGATTACCTGAACACCCTTGTGTGGGATTGCATTCCACGTATCGAGAGTCTTTTCATTGACCACCTGAAAGCGGAGGACACTCTACTCTATCGTGAAGCTGCCCTTGGCTTCATGGTCATGTCTGTGAAGCGCATCTTTGAGCCTGGGTGCAACCTCCAGTTCATGCCTGTCTTCATCGGCAAGCAGGGTGCTGGCAAGAGTTCACTGGCTCAGGTGCTTGGTGGCGAGTGGGTGACCAACTCTGCCATTGACATCAACTCCAAGGATGGTTATATCGCCCTTCAGGGTAAGTGGATTGTGGAGATCGCAGAGATGAACTCCTTCTCCAAGAAAGAGGCGAGCAGCGTCAAGAGCTACATTTCCAGTTCCACGGACAGCTACCGACCTCCCTACGGTCAGCACAATGTGGATGTCAAGCGCCAATGTATCTTCTTCGGTACGACCAATGATATCCTCTGTCTGGCAGACAGTACAGGCAACCGTCGTTTCTGGCCTGTCGAGTGCAAGGCTACGGAGAGTGATGCCTTCGAGCGTATTCAGCGGCTTGCAGCCAACCGCGATCAGCTCTGGGCAGAAGCCATGCACTACTACAAAACCGACATGCCTCGCATCGAGAATCTTATCCGTAAGGTGAATGCCGACATGAAGGAGCTGCAGGAACGTCACAATCAGGTGGATTCTCTGGAGGATGGCTTGCGTACCTATCTTGACTTTGTCCTGCCTGCCGATTGGAAGGAGCAGACCTTATCCTGGCGCAAGGCATGGTTCCATGACGAGGCAGTACGTCTGAACTATTACAAGACTCACTCTCATGATGGTGACTTCGTCCGCACTCAGGTGAATGCCTATGACTTCTGCATGGAGTATCTTGGCATGGAGACTTCCAATACCAAGTACAGCCCTACCTGCAACAAGGTTCATCGCTTCATGGAGGACATCCCTGGCTGGGTTCGTCTTGACGGTATGCATCGCAACAATGGCAGCCGAGCTCGCATCACCTACGAGCGTATTGCCGAGCCTTTGCCTCCAAAGGAAGATGAAAAGTCTGAGCCAGATGCCGTACAACCCGTACACCCCGTACAGACGGAGCTGGACTTTGACCATCCCTTTGAACCACCTGATCCAGACGAACCTCTTCCGTTCTGATGCTTTTAAGCCAAAGTGTACGGGTTGTCGGGGTTGTACGTGTAGTTTCTGAAATTTGTTTTCTGATTTCCACAAGTGCAGCTATGCCTCCTTGGATTTCATTTTTCAAGTTTTTCAAAAACACCCCTACACACCCATACAGGCCGTACACTCTTAATCGTTTCAGGTTTTGATAAAAGGGAAGAAAGAGATACAGGCTTATCCCTTCTTTCCCTTTATTTCTTTTTTGAACAGCAATAACAATTCAAACAACTATGGCAAGTAACAAACAAGTATTAGACATCCTGCCATCCAAAGGAGCATACCCTATGGCAGTAGGTGACGAGCAGAGTCGCAACTGGACTGAGCGCCAGTGGGACTATCAGCTACAGAAAGAAGGTGCTACCTATGACCGAACACGCACGCATCTCAACTTCGAGATTGCTCCAGGTGCAAAGATAGTATCTATGGGAACGAACAAGAAGATTGGCGACCGCTTCAAGGAGCGTTGCCAGGAACTCGGTCTTGGTGATCCGAACTTCAAGATTGACAAGGCTACTGGCAAACTCATACCGACCAACAGAGTAACCACGGCATGGATTCAGTTAGGAGGTTCTCGTGAGCAGATGCACAAACTGGCATTCGGTGACCAGAAGGTGAACCTCGAAGATGGTGCAGACAACTCCCACATCGTCCGCATGAAGGACATCGAGAAATGGGCTTTGGCACAGTATCGATGGGCGTGCAAGCTGTGGGGCGAGGAGAACATCATTGGTTTCAATGTCCACCTTGACGAGCTGAACCCTCATTGCCATTGCACGGTTATCCCTGTGGCAACAATCAAAGGCAAGCAGAACATTTCGTTCAACACAGTCTTCTATACGCCCAAAACAATGAAGGAACGCCTCTCTGCTCTCCACGATGAGCTGGCTGTCGTCAACAAACCATTCGGATTGGAGCGTGGCGATAAGGTCAGTGAAACTGGTGCCAAGCACCGCACCAAGGATGAATACCTCCGTGACAAGGCACACATGGAGAAAGCCGTCAAAGGACTCACTACTATGGTCAGCCACCTTACCGAAGAGCGCAACAGTATCCTTGCTGAGATTGAGAGTCTGAAGAACAACAGAATTGCGGACGGCAACCGTTACACAAAGCAGATTCTTGAACTGCAGGAAAAGCTTCTGGATGTACAGACTCGTATGGAGCATAAGCAGCAGATGCTTGCCGAGAAGCAAGCACAGCTTAACGGCATGGAAAGACGCGTTCAGGCAGCACAAGCCAAAGCACAACAGATTGAGCAGGCTGTCCACTCTGCCATCAATGAAGTGTCACCTGCGCGTATGCTGGCAGCAGAGGTCTTCATTGACGAACTTTACTATTCCATGCTCGACGTTTGGAACAACACCAGAACCTCCGTTCCAGAGGATGACTACATGGACAAGAGTTTCGCTGGTGCGGCATTGTCTGCCCCAGCCAAAGTTTTCAAATGTGGACTCTTGCTCTTCCTTGGTTTTGTCAACGATGCTACCACCTTTGCCGAGAGTAATGGCGGTGGTGGCTGTTCGCAGTCAGATCTTCCCTGGCGTGACCGTGACGAGGAGGATGCCGCTTACATGCGTCGCTGCATGTTATGCGCCCAGAAGATGATGAAGCCCAAGGGCGGCTACAAGGTCAAGAAAGGAGGCGGATTGAGCCTGCATTAGCAGAAACGTCCTGAAGTGGACGAGTTTGCTCGAACAAGCAATTTTTCTCTATAAAGTGCATAGCCTAATATGCAGTTGATGAAATCAACGTGCGGAGGGGCAAGACCCAGTGTCAGCAAGCTGAGTTTGATACTGCAAAGGCTTGCACTATTATAGTCCAACAGTTTGAAGTATAACGCACTTTATATCGAAGATTCTATGAAACAGAAGAAACCACAGATCTACACCGTCACCATGGCACAGTTGCTCATGGATTGGCGCACATCACAGGGCATCTCTCGCTACGAGGTTGCCAAGAGTACTGGTATGCATATCAACACCGTCAAACGACTCGAAGAGGGCGAAGGCGGCATTACCTTCGAGGATGGCTTGCGCTATCTCCTGTATGCTGATAGCCACAAGTCGAAACCTAATCTCATGAAGAAGTTCCGTGACGCAATGGCATCCTATCAAACAGAGCAGGAACAAGCAGATGTGGTCAATGCCCAACAGAAACAACGCAGGACAGAAGCCATGCTCAAAGACTTTGAGCGTCGTAGGATTGAGAATACCACCCGACATGCTGTCCAGATGGAGATTATGGAAAAGCTCACATCGCTGACCACCGAGTACGACACCAAGACAGACCAGTTGGAGGCAGAACTCCAATCGGCTCGTGACCAGATAGCAACCATGCAGAAGGAACAGCAGGACGCTGCCGAAAAGCACAGCAAAGAACTGGAGGAAGCGAAGCGTCAGGGCGCAGAAGAGGCACAGCAGAAGTTTGCCAACATGAGCTGGCTGGAGCGAATTCAGAGGAAGTGATATGTAATAACAAGCTTTAATAAAATTCCGCATAACTTCGTAGATCTGACTACCAAGCTATGCGGAATGTGTAATAAAATATCCCCCAGGAATTTCATTAATGTGACATTAGAATCTCAATCCGAGTGAGAAATAAGCTCCATTGTAGTTTGACAAGTTCTTGTTAGAGAAATCTCGGAACGAATATCCGACGCCAACTATTGGAACAATATGGTGCTTTTCCGTGTGGCCATACCAATGAATGCCTAATTGGTATGCGGTGTTCTTAAATCAGAACTACCAACAGATGTAGTTACGGATGCACGGAGTTCAAAGTCGCCCAGATTGTCATTCTTCTGAGGAAGGAAGGTGTAACCAATACCACCGCCTAAATTAGTAACGCGATTGTAGTTTGAAACCAAACCTTCTTTTGGCAAGAAATACGACTAGTTACATACTCGCTTTATATCACAATAGTCTATATACAAGAAGAAACCTAAGTCTATTAGTGCTGCAATGAATGTTGCTCCACCAATTAGTGTTATTCCTTCGGAATTGACAAAGCCGATAACACACATTGTAATTGAAAAAACATCAATAACTTTATTACCAAAAGGTTTATGCCTAAAATACTTGCATAGATATACAAAGAATGCAACTGCACATAATAGCGTAATTAGTGATAATGCCATTTTCCCATTTGCATATCCTATATAAGAGAGACTACATATAAAAACTGTGACAGCAGAATGTGAGAAAGTAAGTGATGATATCTCACTGCGACTTTTACGGATTATTAATGATAGAGTTTACAATCGCTTATATAGACCGAATGGCAGGTTCTTATTGATGATTGCAAGGAGATGCCATCGCTTGGTGACATAGGCTTTCGACTTTCTACGATGGATGGCTGCGTATATCTGACGGGCAACCTTATCAATGGGCATCACCCAGAAGAGACCTTCGCCTTTTGCCATAGCAGTATCAACGAGACCGGGACGGACATCGGTAATGATTATGTTACTGCCTGACTTGAAAGCCTTCTTGTGCAGGGCTTCCATGTAGTTGATTTGGTAGGCTTTCGTCGCACTGTAGGCAGGTGCCATCGGTTCACCACGCAGCCCACCAGCCGAGGTAATGGCTACGAGGTGACCGTGACCTTGCTGTTCGAAGATGTGGTAGAGTGTATCAATGACGAAAGTCCAGCCTGTGACGTTGGTGTCAATCGTCGGGCGTTCCACGTCGTAGTTGAGAGAGGGATTGATCTCGCCCGTGCCAGAGCAGACAATGGCTAAGTCAATGCTTCCAAGTTTTCCAAAGAGTTCATGAATGGCCTGTTCGATTTCAATCTGTTTGGTGATGTCTGCTGTGGTGGTGAAAGTACTGTCGGGATGCTGTTGGCGCAATTCTTCCAATAGATTCGTCCTTCGTCCAACGATACCGAGAAGATTACCTTCAGTCACATATTTTTTAAAAAGGGCTTTGCCTATGCCAGATGTGGCTCCAATGATGATAATGTTCATATTTTGTCCTATTATGATGTTTAACAGAATGCAAAGTTAATCACTTTGCTCAAACATCACCATAGAACAATGCCAAGAAATGGGGCTATAATAGTAAACTCTCAAAATGGTTTGAGAGTTTCATACAGAAAAGGTGATTTCTTTCCTGATTTTGCTGATAGTTGTCGGCGTAACCTTCAAGAAAGATGCTATGTCCTTCAAGTTGATTTGCTGAACAATCTGAGGACAGCGATTGAGCAACTGGATATAGCGCTCTTTCACGGTCAGACGGTAGGAGTCGAGATGCTGCGAATAAATCTGAAGAAACAAGTGCTTGTATATCTCACTCGTCTTTTCCTTCAGATATTTGTTCATCTCGAAGAGGCGTTTCAGTTCTTTACCGTCAATCAAATAGACCTTACTTGTCGTTTGTGCAATAATCGAAACGTTTGCACATAGATGTTCCATGCAATTTGGAAAGTCGGCGACAAACTCATCCGTAAAGGCGAAGCCTGTTATATAGTCCTTCTGCTCAGAAAGATTTCTTACGCTATACTTGAAGCATCCCTTTTCGACATGGCCTAACCACTGCGAAGGTTCACCCTCGCATTCCAATACTTCACCTCGCAGAAACGTCCTCTTCTCTCCATGCTCCTCGCAGTACCGCCGCAGAACCTCCAGATCCAGTCCCTCCTTGTAGGTGTTGAATTGCTTGTTTGATTGGTGTATCATATTTCGTCATCCGTGTATTTACATTCTCCATTTTTTTTATAACCTCATCAAATTTATCTGAAGACTGAAAAGTAAATGAAGGAGGGTCAGAAGGAAAATTCTTGATATTGTAGGTTGTTGTTGATATAATGTGATTATGTGGAATAACACTTCTTATAAGTCCATTTTCATAGAAGTGATGTCCTGCGTGTAGAAATAATGCTGGATTCAACGGGATTTCGGCAAATGGATTGTGAAATATTTGAATGCCGTCAGCCCATGTTTCATGACAACTTTCATTAACAATTGATCCAAAAACATTTGGCAAGATGGCATTGGGTAAGGCGTTATAGCACATCTTTATTTGAAACAGTTTATTCTTCATACTTCCATAGCCAGCTTGAACTCCCATCCTATTAAACTTTGACAAGGTGCCGCAAGGTGAAAACAAGACAGCGCTCACATGTTTGAATTGTTTATCAAGAAATAGAGACTTTATCCTTAATTCACCTTTCTGAAATACTATACCAGACTCGCTCTCTAATGATATTGTACCATCATCATGATGGATTGCTTTCTGATCTATACCATATAAGATGCTTATAATACCAGGAAAAGACCATGTCATAGACATGTCTGCGTGGAAATCGGCTATAGCATAAACTAGTGGCTTACCTTTTACATGATTTAATTCCCAATATGGTTGGTTTTGATAAGTGTGTTTCAACTTTGAATATAAAGGGGAACCAAACATAAGGGGAATTTCATCCTCCATCTTTCTTCGTATCTCCTCGAGAGTAGGAATGTTAGCAGGTTCTTCTATACTTTGTTTACGGTTGACATGAACAGCCTCTATTGCGACCTCATATCCCATTTTCTCAATCATGAAGTCTGGTGCATCATAATCATAACTGAAATGGAAATTCTCTTCTCTGAAATAGCACCATAAGTACAGCTCCCATATTCGAGCATCAAAGCCATTTTTAGATTGAAATTGATCAACAAAATTACCGTCTCTATCCTCAAAGTGGAAAGACAATTCCTCAATAACTGATTTTGCTGCAGTAAAAAAACCTTCTTTATCCAATAGTTTGTCAAAGAATGGATGTCGTTGCTCTTGCTTAGTTACAGGGATGAAGAAATCATTCGCAGGAATATCTTTTCTTAACGCAATTTCATTTCTCACATATGTGTTCATTAGTTTTTCAAGACCTAATCTTGCTTCCTCTATTGAGCAATAATCTAATTTCATAGAAACAAGACAATATTTGTTTCTTGAATCTCTATCAAATAGCATAGCGTGAAATGTATAGTCTTCTCTATCAATAGATACAAAGCCTATCAGTGAATCATCGTCTGAAGAATAGTACTCTAACTCCTTGTTCACAAGTTTGACAAAAGGATCTCTGGTAAAAAGCAACAGCAGATTAGCCCTATTGGAATTCAGTGGTTTCATATTTCACAATTTAATAAGCAGTTTGTCATTGAGGTTTATAATTGAGTACTGTTCTGTACCGATACTTTCACTTCGCATAAAGGCATCGATGGAGGCTTTATTCTCACCATTGAAGTCGTTCACTTCTATTTGAACATTCTTTTTGTTTACTACAGAGAGAATCTTTCTGAAATATGGAAGATCCACCTCACCAAAGGAATGCCCATAGAAATATAAGTTCGTCACATCTTTGAGTGAAGAAAACCATTCTTCATGTTTCTTAATTATTTCATCAACTTTCTTTCGCTGGTTATATACTCCGTTAATTGCTGCACTTTTTGCTCTTTGCGTGACATAGTCATCCCCTTCCTCTTCGTCGATGGGAAAGTCTTTTTCAAGCATTTTTTCAATGTCACCTTCGGAAACACCATGGCCTAAAACCAATTCATCGTCTGTACCAGCTTTTCCATGAATATGAAGTATTATATTTTCATCTATGCTATAAAGTGTTTCCAAAGTAGGTGTATAATTAAATGTAAGGAATTCTGCATCATCGGTTTTAAGCTCTATCTTTTTGCTCTCATCACCCATTTCTAACTCAGCAACCCATTGATGAAAAGCTTCTCGAATTTCACCATATGCTTCAGATAATTTGTTTTCTACAGCATATTCGGCAGCATACCAATCTCGATCACGAAAATCATCGCTTCCAAAATCTGGATAATTTTCGCGAACTTCTTCTTGTACTATTTCAGAAGTAACGGCAGTAGCGAGATTACTTTCAAAATATTGCCACCAGTTATTGTCACAATAGCCAAAAAGTTCATCTATTGTGCAGAGTACAGACATGGCCTTTTCTTCAAGCCACTCTCGAAACTGAAGGTATCCTGTATGCATACCATGATGACGATCAAAACCATTACCAATAATATACAGATGCTTTATTTTTTCGAGATGCGTCCCATTATCTCCAAAGCATACTTGCTTTGATTTTTTGTGCCTTTTCCTTTTCAAGCTTCTTCCGCGTATAATAATTTTTTTATGGTGTGCCATAATTTCTACAGTTTTTGTCTATATCACCACATCACTTCTTCCAATAGCAATCTTATCTAATGCCATCAATAAGTCATGCAATACTTGTGGCAATTTTTGCCCCAATAGTTTGAATTCTGTATTCAACTTTTTATGGAGAAAGAAAAAAACATTGATATCGTTTACTCCCTTTAACACGGCCACAAAAACATTTTCGACCTCCCTATGCAAATCTGTCACAATAATCGGAGCCAGATATATCTTTTTCACCAGCCTAACAAGTTCAGAGATAATGAACACTCTGTTCATTGGCTCCAGATAGCTCCAGCCTTTTAAAGCCTGATTAAATACATTCTCAATTCCTTTTTCTTTTTTCAAGAACTCTTTATATGCGAATTCTGCATTTACAGGCACTCCGATATAATGCATCTGAAGCATCTTTCTACAAATAGTCTCATCGTCAAATGCTTTCTTTAGATAGGTATAACTGCTCATTCCTTGTTTAATAGGCAGGTACATTTGCTGTAGCAACTTGTCATCCGAAATCAGTATTCTGTTCTTGCCAACTAACTTCATATAGTCAGCCACATAGTCCATACTGTATCCCTCTTGCATCTCTGACCCAATATTATGCTCCATCAGCACATCAAGTCTTCCCTCAGGCGTTTCAATTCTACAGTTATTGTGAATCCAATCCAACAATCCCCTTATTAGCCCAATCTGCCACTGTTTGCTCTCTTTGGTATGGAAAATAGGAGTAACGCCCTCTGTTGAAATATCAAGCGACATTGACTCATCTGGCGACTTCTCAAGTTTTTCAAGTTCTCGCTGCGCAATCTCCTCTACGACTCTCGATACTACAAACCGTTGCTTAAACTCAAGTTCCTCTGTCCTGCTCAGCTCATAAAATAGCATCAAGCTGCTATAATCCAAAACATATTCTACATTTTGAACATCCTCAATTTGTTCATCTCTGCATTGAGGATTCATTAAGATACCGTGCTCTTCACCACTTAGGATATAATACCCTCTGATAAAATCTCCTTCATAAAGCAAAATAGGCACCATACTATAAGGCATTTCACCGCAGTCATATTGAGCCAGACAATCTTTAAAAGTACGGCGTCTCAGTTCTTCCTGACTAGCAAAATTCTTAATAAAAAAGTCATTTAAGCTTGCCACATCAGTATTGTCTGGCAATTTGAACATCTTGCCAGGCAATTGCGATGTCACGGGATTTTCCATCTCGCCATATATTTCCTTCATCAAAGCATAATGATCATTGGCTATGGTCTTCACCACAACTTTGTCAGACATAGTTCCCAATCCTTTGTTTATTAACACGACATCTCCCTCTTTATGACCTAATAGTGCTTTTATTGAAGGCATACGACTATCTGGTTTGATATAAAGAGGTGCTTTTTGCTCTTTTCCATTTAAGCTGTAAAACACATATACTCCTTCTTTTATCTCGTCAAATTGTTTGAGCGCAGTGTTACCGTCTTTAGTAGAATGACATAAGTTGAGATAAAACATGCGCAGTCTTGGACGGTCTGGGTTCTTGGCGTATGGCATCAGGAAATTCATTGCATCTATCAAATATCCTGCCTCATATAGGGCTGATGCCGTCTCTAAGATATAGTCATCTGAAGTAAACATGATAGATGGTGCAAGATCTTTCAGTTCTCCCACATCCTCAAATTTTCCATTCTTCACCAGAACAACAAGATATGTGGCAAACAAATTCTCCGTAAGAGACATCATTCCATATAGGATTCTGATTATCTCCAAAGCCTCCTCCCATTCTCTTAGTTTCATTCTCAGCTGCAATTCTATTTCAAGCAGCTTTACCTCTTGATGGTCTGCATTCAAACGCCAGTCTTTGAGCAAATTGAGCAACAACCCATTACGTGTCTTGCTCAGATGTAAGGCTTGCAAATAATAGAACATCCGTTCATCATACATTCCGCGTTTCACGAGCTCATCGTAGATAGGCAGAGCCAACTGATAATAGCCACACATCAGCGAAATAAACGCTATTGCAGATTTAAAATCCGCATCCTCATTACTTGCATCTTCGCAAAGAACCTTATAATTATCCTCATTGGGTTCGTCAATACACTTTTTTAGGTCTACCATCAATATCCGATGCTGTTCGTCCTCATATAGCTTCGTCATTAGACTCTCCATGTCTATCATAGAAGCATCTGTCGGATTGAGCATTTTGTTAATAACACCATTGACCACTCTTGGAAAATTTATTTTGTCAATGATTACTAACAATACTCTGTTAATTCTTATGTAATCGATTGAAAATGAGAGAGTTAATTAACGTAATATAACTAATAAAATTTG
>ENA-UEPW01000759-UEPW01000759.1-human-gut-metagenome-genome-assembly--contig:-NODE-759-length-19186-cov-4.132503_pt1 | contig 19186 bp, 25 predicted proteins | sample MGYA00242935_ERZ507936 | MGnify/ENA primary metagenome ERZ507936 (study PRJEB26167, sample SAMN06115469) | human gut metagenome | host: Homo sapiens | place: China:Chongqing | collected 2016-06-23... | reverse complement strand
GCTATTTTTACCCCCGGCAGAGCCGGGGGTTGTCTTTGGTTGCCAATACAAGAAGAAGGCCCTCGGCAATGCCGGGGGCCTTCTTCTTCACAGTATCTGTTTGCGGTTAAAATCCGTCGCACAGCTTGCGCCGTTAAGGCTCGTTTGTAAAAATACACCCTGCTTACAGGTGATACGCTCGCTCTTAGAAATGGGAATCCACGTACTTATTGTACTTATTGAGATCCATTTCATCCTTGTAGGTATTGCGGAAGCGCTGGACGGTAAGGCTGTTGAACTGGATGATATTCCGGTACTTCAGCACGCCCGCCACCAGAGCGATACAGCCGCAGATATAGCCCATATCCACCCGTGTGCAGGTCCAGCCCAGACCGGCCAGCACCAGCAGGGAGATCAGGACGCCGGCCACCTGCTTTTTCGGATGCAGGCGGCGCACCGTTTCCTCCTTCACCACGCCCTCGTCCACCATGACCTTGGCGAAGCGCTTCTGCACAGTGAAAAGACTGATGGCGTTGAGCAGCATGGGGGCCGCCACGAAGAACGCAAACAGGGCGATGATGGCATTATAGACGAATACCATAAAGTTATCATTGTTCAAAGGGGAGTTCCTCCTTAGATGAATTTTATCGCCAGCGGGCTTGGCCCGGAGGTCACGGACAGATCACCACGGGAACATCGTCCCGCTGGGTGGCATAGAGTACGTGGCTGTAACACAGCCGGAAGGACAGGACATCCCCCACCTGCACCGGCTGGGGGGCGTCGGTCACGTCCAGAATACAGTGATCCGAGGAGCCGCCGATGACGGTGACGCCGGGCATGGTGGGCCGGAGCGTCTCCATGTCGCCTACGTCGGCCCGGCCCAACGCCAGAATGGCACGGAGTCGGAGGCCACGATCCTCATAGACAGGCTTTCGGCCGAAGGCGTCGGCCCCCAGTTCCCCTTGGGGATAGGTGGGCTTCTCCTTCACCTCCACCACCTCTGCCTCCAGACGGAACACGTCGTTCCGGAGGTAGTCTGCATCGTGGATGCCCCAGGAATCGGCAATATCCTGCGCCGTCAGAATATTTTCTCCGATCCGTAGGTGGTTGATGCCGGCGGGCATGGTGCCGGTATGGATCATGGGATAGGAGCTGGTGGCGCCGCCGGAGACTATCTCCAGCGGGCGGCCGATGGCGTCCTCCACCCGGCGGGCGATGGCCAGCAGCATCTGCATCTTCTCCGGCGTGGCCCGCACGGAGCCGTAGCAGCTGAGGTTCACGCCTACGCCGGACAGGTGGACATGGGGCAGCCGGCGCTCCACATACAGGCAGGTCTGCACCATTTCCTCGTGGTCCCAGTAGCCCTCCCGCAGGTCGCCCAGATCCGCCATGATGATGACGGCGTGGGACTTCTCCTGCCGGGTACACTCCTGCTCCAGCAGGTCCAGAGTCGTGCGCTCGCTTTGCAGCGACATTTCACACAGCCGTACCAGCTCCGGCAGCTCCGTGGGGCCGGGGATACGGATCAGCAGATAGGGGCCGGGGATGCCTGCCTGGCGGCAGCGCTCCACCTGCTCCAGACGACTGGTTCCCAACTGCGTGACGCCGCATTCCCGGAAGCGGCGGGCCACCTCCGGCAGGCCGTTGACGCCCTTGATGACGCCGCAGACCTGGATTCCGCAGGCGGCGCAGCGGGAGATAGTCTCCCGGGCGTTGCTGCGGAAGGACGAGTCACGCAATACCAGTCTGGGGTATTGACGGTTCATTTCCATTCCTCCTCACACCTGCGGCCCAAAGCCGTCAGGTTAACAGGAATAGTTTACCATATCCGGCGGCAAAATGCCACCCTCATTTTGTGCAAGCTATAAAAATTTTAATAGCGGGGCGGCACCAGCCGGGCCTTGGTCAGGGCCACCACCAGTGTGGGCAGCAGAGCCAGCTGGATGAGGGTGCCGGGCCACGAGATCAGAATATTGGCGGAAACCCACGCCGCCATGGACCAGCTGCCGGCGGGGAAGGTCAATGCCTTCACCACGCCCGCCACGATGCGGCCGCAGGGGATGGCGCAGCACAGGGCGATATAGAGGTCGCCGTAGAGCCGCCCCGTATGCACCAGACGCATCACCAGCGCCGTTACCAGACCGTAGACCGCCAGCTCCGCCATCATGGAGGGCAGCACCGCCGCCGCAGGCATACCGGTCAGCACCGACGACAGCAGCGGGCCAAGCAGGCCGCAGACCACGCCGTAGGGCCACGTGCAGACCAGTCCGCACAGCAGCACGGGGATGTGCATGGGCAGGAACACGGTGCCGGAGCCCAGCGCATGAAAGGCCATGGGCAGCACCACGCACAATGCCACGCAGATGGCGCAGAATACCAGTTTTTTCGTTGCAGAGAGCTGCATGGGAAGCTTCCTCCTTGGGGATCGGTATGACCTATAGTATATTATAAGTGGGTCTTGCCGGATTTGCAAGAGCGTCTCTTGACAAAACCGGCGGTGGGGATTACAATGCAGTCGTTCCAGAGGTCGCCTGCGGGCGGCTTGGTTTCTGAGATGCAGTTAGATAACATTAACCAAAAGGAGTGGAATCCATATGATCGAGACAACGGTGAAGGTAGACGGCATGATGTGCGGGATGTGCGAGGCCCATGTCAGCGATGCCATCCGGGGTGCTCTGCCGGTGAAAAAAGTCACCGCCTCCCACACCAAAGGGCAGGCGGTGATCCTCAGCGAGGCGCCGCTGGACGAGGAGGCCCTGCGGACCGCCATCGGCAAGACCGGCTATGAGGTGCAGGGCGTCAGCACCCGGCCCTATGAGAAAAAAGGATTGTTCGGCTTCCTGAAGAAGTGAGCTACATCCGCTTGATCTCCTCCAACAGCAGATCGATGTCCAGCTCGTCCGGCTTCTCCTCCTGAGAGACCGGGGCGGCGGGGGCCGGTGTTTCCCGGACGGGAGATGCCGGCTTTTCCGCTGCCGGAGGGGCGGGCTTTTTCTCCTCCGCAGGCGGGGGCGTGGGAGCCTTCTCCGGCTGCGGAGCAGGCTTCGGGGCGGCGGGCTGCTGCGGGGCCGGACGGTGGGGCATGGGCGGCACGGCGGTCTCCTGCTCCTCACGGGCCATCTGGCGCATCACCACACGCTCCCCCTCCCGGAAGCCACGGCGATAGCCGCCCCGGCGAGCCAACAGGCAGAAGATCAGCAGCACCAGCACCAGCACCAGCGCAACGGGGGCCAGCAGCGGCAGCTGCCACGGCAGATGGGGCACGGTGATGGGAGTCAGCAGCACCCGCCACAGGGCGGCAAGCGGCGAGCTTACACTGGTGCTTGCCGGGGCGGCGGCATCGACGGCCAGTGCCGTCTGCGGCAGCAGGAACAGTCCCATCAAGCCAAGGTATGTTTTTTTCATCCGTGCCACTCCCTTTACATACAAATTCTCCGTACAGTATACCACGCACGCCGCCCGGCTGTCCACGCTCCGGCGGCGATTTTTTACGGAAATATGAAATTTGTCGAAAGTAAGCATTTTCCGGTAGCTTTCCGCCGCCGCTTCCCGTATAACGGAGACAATGAAGCCGGGAGGTACGTCCATGCAAGCTACCAAGGAAACTGTTCAGAAGCGTCCCCACACCGCCCTGTGGATCATCCTGTGCGTCGTGCTGTTGTGTGCAGCCGGGGCGGCGCTGTATTTCTGCCGGTGGGCGGAAAAGCCCCTGACGCTGGCGGAGGGCTATGTGGCCGCCGGGGGGCTGACGGCGGACATCACCGACGGTGAGGGAGCCGTCCTGTCCCAGCCGGTGCGGGGGACGAAGGTCACCTATGTGGTGGAGGACGAGGACAAGGATCATCCCGGTCTGGTGCGGCTGGTGCTGGGGGAGGACAACTTCGGCTATCTGGCCCGTGAGCATCTGTTGACGGACCCCAAGGACGTGGTGGCCACGAAAATCATCTATGTCCGCACGGCGGTGAATCTGCTGGATGAAGCGGGGGCCGTGCCGGGGCGGCTGGTGCAGAAGGGAGAGGCCCTGACCGTCACCGGCTGGCAGGATATGGACGCCAGCGGCGCCGTGGGGCGCTGGCAGGTGGAGGGCGGCTACATTCGGGCGGAGTACGTCACCATGGACGAGCCCAGCGCCAAGGCGCAGTACGATCAGGAGGTCTATCAGCTCCACGCCGAACGAGGGGACAGTTGGGGCGGCGGTGACGCTGCGGGGCTGGACTACTTCCCCCGTGAAAAGGCCAGCTTCGAGGGCCATCCCATGCCCGGCGAGGTGAAGGCCCTGTATCTCAACAACGAATCCATCGCCCAAGCGGCGGAATATGTGGAGGTGGCGGACTCCTGCGGTATCAACGCCTTTGTGGTGGACATCATGGACGGCGGAGCCATCGCCTATCCCTCGGAGGTGATGAAGCAGTACTCCCCCTCCGCCTACGAGAGTGCCTACAACACGCTGGAGGTATATCAGACGGGCATCAAGACCCTGAAGAATGCCGGGTACTACGTCATCGGACGCATCACGGCCTTCAACGACCCCCATCTGGCGGAGGATCACCCGGAGTGCGTCATCGCCGATCAGGCGGGCGAGCCTTTGCAGATCGGCGGGATGTACTGGCCCAGTGTGTACAGCCGGTTCGTGTGGCAGTACAAGGTGGAGCTGGGGCTGGAGGCGGCCCGACTCATGGGCTTTGACGAGATCCAGTTCGACTATATGCGCTTCCCAGATGGCACATGGGCCTTCGAGGAGGGGACCATTGACTACCGCAACGAAAACGGCGAGAGCAAGGCCCAAGCGGTGCAGCGATTCCTGATGTACGCCTGCGACCGGCTCCACGACGCCGGGGTGTATGTCTCCGCCGATGTGTTCGGGGAGTGCGCCGAGGCCTACGTCACCGCCTACGGCCAGTACTGGCCCGCCATCAGCAATGTGGTGGACGCCATCAGCGCCATGCCCTATCCGGATCACTACGGGGCCTCCGGGGACTGGCTACCGTGGGAGCACCCCTACGAGACCATGTATGCCTTCGGCCAGAAGGCTGCCCAGCGACAGCTGGAGACGGCGTCTCCGGCTGCGGTACGCACGTGGGTGCAGGCCTACAACGCCATCCGGGAGCCCTACAACACCTACGGGCCGGAGGAGGTAGGGGCCCAGATCAAGGCTCTGCGGGACACCGGCAACACCGGTGGGTATCTCACATGGAACGGAGCCTCTCCGCTGGGGAAATACCGGGCGTTGGCTCCGGCATTTGATTGAGGAAGCATAGAAGATGGAGCCTGCGGCTTTGCCGCAGGCTCTCTGTGTGTCCAAAAAAGTCTTTCCTGCACGCCGGGGCATTTCTCAGAACTTCAAAAAGCTTCCAAAAAATGAGCACCAAAAAAGCCGCCCTGACGGCGGCTTCTTTGGCGGAACAAAAAGAAGGAAAACGTAAAGGTAGAAAGCAAATGAAAAGGGGAAAATGCGATTACTTGTGATCCACGGAGTACATATGCTCAATGAGGCACAGGATCTTATCGGAATAGCCGATCTCGTTATCATACCAGGAGACCACCTTCACAAAGGTGTCGGTCAGGGCGATACCGGCCTTGGCGTCGAAGATAGAGGTGTGGGTGTCACCCAGGAAGTCGGAGGAGACCACAGCCTCGTCGGTATAATCCAGAATACCCTTCAGCTCGCCCTCGGAGGCCTTCTTCATGGCGGCGCAGATCTCGTCGTAGGTGGCAGGCTTCTCCAGATTCACGGTCAGATCCACCACGGAGACATCCAGCGTGGGGAAACGCATGGACATACCGGTGAGCTTGCCGTTCAGGCTGGGAATGACCTTGCCCACGGCCTTGGCAGCGCCGGTGGAGCTGGGGATGATATTGCCGGAGGCGGCACGGCCGCCACGCCAGTCCTTCACGGACACGCCGTCCACCGTTTTCTGGGTGGCGGTGGTGGAGTGAACGGTGGTCATCAGGCCGTCGGCAATGCCGAAGTTATCGTGCAGGACCTTGGCCACGGGAGCCAGACAGTTGGTGGTGCAGCTGGCGTTGGAGACGAAGGTCATGTCGGAGGTGTAGGTGTCCTGATTGACGCCCATGACGAACATGGGGGTATCATCCTTGGAGGGGGCGGACATCACCACGTGCTTGGCACCGGCGGCGATGTGGCCGGCGGCCTTCTCCTTGGTCAGGAACAGGCCCGTGGACTCGATGACGTACTCGGCGCCGATCTCCTTCCAGGGCAGGTTGGCGGGGTCACGCTCGGCGTACACGGGGATGCTGCGGCCATTGACGATAATGCCCTTGTCGTTGGAGGACACGTCGGCCTGAAACCGGCCATGCATGGTGTCATACTTCAGCATATATGCCAGATAGTCGGCAGGGCAAAGGTCGTTGATGCCCACGATCTCGATCTCCGGGTGCTGCAGGCTGCAGCGCAGGACCATACGGCCGATCCGGCCAAATCCATTGATACCAACTTTAATGCTCATCACGAAAACTTCCTCTCTGATGGAATATATCAAACATATGGTATGTTTAGTATTATATGCACCTGCCGCAAAAAAATCAAGCCTTTTTTCATAAAATTTTTTTCTTTTTTCAAATCCGGGGATATGCCTTGTTTTTCAACAGGAACCCTGCTATAATGTGTTGAATTTCACCACTGCCGCTGTGCTGGAGAAAGTTGGCGGGGATACTTCCCCCCGTTTCCCGGCATGGTAAAGAGGAAGGGGGCGATGGCCGTGGAGCATCAAGAGGACAGCCAGATCCTGCTGGAGCAGATCATGCCGCAGATCGCAGCGCAGCTGCGGGTGGCCATGGGCAACATCCATACAGCGCTGACCCGGCTGGTGCCGGAGGAGATGCCGGAGGGCGAAGGCTCCACCGGGCAGAGCGCCGCCATCCTGTGCCAGAGCTACTACCGTCTGCTGCGGCTGGTGAACAATCTCTCCGCCGCCCCCCTGATCTCTCAAACAGAGCCGCTGGAGACGAAGAATGTGGAGCTGGTGGCGTGGCTGACGGAACTGATACACTGCGCCCAGCCGCTGGTGGCCCATGCTGGGGTGAAGCTGACCCTGCGGTGCAGCCTGACGGCTCATGTGGCGGCCATCCACCCCAGCTATCTGGAGCGGCTGTTGTGGAATCTGCTGTCCAATGCGGTGAAGTACACGCCCTCCGGCGGCGAGGTCACGGTGACGCTGCGGGCCGCAGCGGGACAAGTGCTGCTGACGGTGGCAGACAGCGGCGTGGGCATCCCCCCGGAGCAGCAGGCGCACCTCTTCGACGGCTATCTGGAGAAGCTGCGGATGCCGCCTCCCCCACAGGGTCTGGGGCTGGGCCTGCCCCTGTGTCAGGCCATTGCCCGTGGTCACGGCGGGCGGCTGCTGTTACAGTCCGGCCCGGAGGGTACCACCGTAACGGTGTCGCTGCCGGATCGGCGCTGCACCAAAACGGTGTTGCGGGAGCCGCCCTTCGCCTACGGCGGCGGCTTTCATCCGGTGCTGCTGGGGCTGGCGGATGCGCTGCCCTATACGGCCTTCACCCGGAAAAATCTGGACTGACGGCCCCACATATGATATTAGGATCCCCGCTTTGGCGGGAAAGGATACACGAGGAAACGGTGCATGGAGAAAAAACGAGTTCTGGTAGCCATGTCCGGCGGAGTGGACAGCTCGGCGGCGGCGCTTCTATTGCAGCAGCAGGGCTACGCCTGCGACGGGGCCATGCTGAAGCTGTACAGCGGCGAGGTGGAGGGTACCTGCTGCTCCGCCGACGATGCCGACGATGCCCGCAGCGTGGCCTATCGGTTGGGGATGAAGTTCTATATATTCAATGAGACGGAACGGTTTGCACGGGACGTCATGGACCACTTCGTGGCGGAATACTGCGCCGGTCACACCCCCAATCCCTGCATCGACTGCAACCGGTGCCTGAAGTTCGGAGCGCTGCTGGAGCGGGCGCTGGTGCTGGGCTACGACTATCTGGCTACGGGCCACTATGCCCGTGTGGGCTACGATCCGGAGACGGGGCTGTACCGGCTGCTGCGGGGCCGGGACCGGCGGAAGGATCAGAGCTATGTGCTGTATCAGTTGACGCAGCACCAGCTGTCGCACCTGCTGCTGCCGGTGGGGGAGTTCGACAAGCCCGCCATCCGGGAGAGCGCCCGTGAGGCGGGGCTGCTGAACGCCGACAAGGCGGACAGTCAGGATATCTGTTTTGTGCCGGACGGGGACTACGGCCGCTTCCTGCGGGAGTATGGCCATGTGGAGATGACGCCCGGTGACTTTGTGGACCGGGAGGGCCGGGTACTGGGCCGCCACAAGGGTCTCCCCTGCTACACCACCGGCCAGCGGAAGGGGCTGGGCGTCAGCGCTGGGAGACACGTCTATGTGGTGCGGAAGAACGCTGCCGACAACACCATCCTGCTGGGGGACAACGAGGAGCTCTATGCACGGGAGCTGACGGCCTGCCGGGTGAACTGGATCTCCGGCACGGCGCCGACGGAGCCTGTCGCCGTCACCGCCAAGACCCGGTACAGCCAGATGGAGGCGGAGGCGGAGGTCACACCCCTGCCGGAGGGGCGGATGCGGGTGGTCTTCCGCCAGCCCCAGCGGGCCATCACCTCCGGACAGGCCGTGGTGCTCTACGACGGGGATACGGTGCTGGGCGGCGGCGTCATCGAAGATCGGTGAAGATTTTCCCGGATTTCCGGGAAATATCTGTTGACAAACACCGGCGCATGTGTTATATTTATTCTTGCTTGTCGAGCTTATCGATATGGCGGCGTAGCTCAGTTGGCTAGAGCATGCGGTTCATACCCGCAGTGTCACCGGTTCAAATCCAGTCGCCGCTACCAAAGCCCGGAGAGATGTACCACGTCTCTCCGGGGCCCCTCAAGGGTTTATCCGGCCCGTTGGTCAAGTGGTTAAGACACGGCCCTTTCACGGCTGTAACATGGGTTCGAGTCCCGTACGGGTCACCACAAGGCAACTCGTAAGGGTTGCCGAATAGGGAGGCTTAGCTCAGCTGGTTAGAGCGCCTGCTTCACACGCAGGAGGTCACTGGTTCGAGTCCAGCAGTCTCCACCAAAAAAGTCCAGGAATCTCAAGGGTTCCCGGACTTTTTTATTTTCGCCAAGATTAACTTTGTTAGTAACGTGTTAGTAGTAGCGATTTAGGTTAGTTTTTTTAGGACGCTGTTATAAGCTTTCTCATTGACGATTTTTAGTGTGTCCATAAGCTCGTCCATAACTTCCCACGCCCTATCCTGCGCTACATTCCCGACCGCTTTCAAAAATTCACTGCCGGAGGGTTTTATTTTCTTGGCCGGCGCAGGCTCTGCAGAATACAGCATTGGGGGCGCTTTCGCCTGCAGTTGCTCCCCGCCTTGCTCGTTACGGATAATGTAGAGCGCCGCCAGTTTCTCATAGTTTGTCCAGCTCGATTCTTCTGTTTCAAGGCGAGCTATCCAGCGCTTGACCTCATTCTCGTCGACCATAGGGGTGCACCCTCTTTAGTCCTCGATCGTGTCCATGCAGCGCTGGATGGCTCTGCGGATGCTTTCGTCGTCGGCGTTGTCCAGCATCTCCTGCAACTGGCGCTTCATATCGTCCCGGGCACCGTCCCGGGAATAATGGCCGCGGACATAATGGGTGCCCCGTCGGGCATAAGAGCTGCCTTTACCATAGGTTCCGCGCATGTCCGCCTCCCAGTCACCGTCCCGGGAATATCGGCGCTGGGAATAGCCGTCATCCTCCAGCATCTCGATCTTGTCAATGTTTTTGATGGTGTCGGTCAGCTTGTGCACGATGTCGAGGTCACCCGCACCAAGTTCTCCCTTGCGGGTAATCTCGTCCAGCTCCTTGCAGAGCATATCGCGCAGGTCATACATAGATTTCATACCCATTGTTCATTCTCCTTTCTCAGCAAACTCTTGTAATGATAAGGTTTGCGTTTCTCACGTCAATGTCCTCGCCACTAACGTTGCGGATGGACAGCGACGCGCAGCAGCCCTTTGTAACGTCAACGTACTCGGATGCCGCCACATTGAAAAACGCCTCCGCCGCTGTGGGCGTCACCGTCGCAACGGAGGACGGCAGAGGTTCACCGTCAACCGCAATGGCAACGGAGATGGGGCCGGGGGTCCCGCCGGCGCTTACGGCAATATTGCCGATAAAGTCCACCTTGTAGCGGACGCGGCACTGGGAGCAGTTACCCCGGAGATTAAACAGGCCAGAGCCTACGCGATGGGTCACAAGGCCCTTTGTGCAGGGGATCGGCGCCTCGGTAAAAAGCACGTTCTGATTTGCCGCTACGGTCTGTGCAGCAACAGCAGTGTATTCAGGCATGGAAAACTCCTTTCTAAAAATACAGCGGCGGAGCGATTGCCCCGCCGCGTTATCGTAGTATCGGCACGGGGCCGACCATTTCGCCGTTGTCGGCAAAAAGCTATGCTATGCAGTTGTCAGCAGCCGCAGCCCTGATTGCATCCGCAGCCGCCGTAACCGCTGCCTGCCCACGGGTTACAAGTAATGTAGGCAGGCGAAGGGCACGGACGCAGCTGCGAGATCAGATAGTTGTTCTGCGCGGCCTGAGATGCCGCCAGCTTCAGATTCTGATTCTCGGTCTGGAGGTCGGACAGCTTGCTTTGCGTCAGGAAGTCGAGGATGGCGCGGCTGTTCTGGTTGTTCGCGTCAATGATGTCGCGCGTGGCGTTCTGCACGGTGTTGCGCGTGTCGCACGCCTGCGTCGCCATGTCGTAGCGCACCTGGGCGATAGCTGCACGGTTTTCGCAGCAGCAATTAGCGGCCTGCATCTGCATGGCGTTGAGTTGCTGCATCAGCGCCGCCTGCTGGTTGCTGCGGGAAAGCTCGGCCTGTGCAAAGCCGTTTGCCATCGCCATGTTGGTGCCATTGACAAGCTGCGCCTGCTGGTAAAATCCGTCGCAAAGGCCCTGATTTACACTGTCGATCTTGCGCTCGACATTGGCAAAATCAGAGGTCAGCACATAGCCATCGACCACGCCGCCGGAATTGCCGGCGTTGTTTCCCCAGCCGTTGCCGCCCCAGCCGCAGAACACAAACAGGAAAAGAATGATGATCCACCACGCGCCATCGCCGCCGAAGCCGCCAAAGCCGCTGTTCATCATGCCGGTAGGCGCAACAGGCATAGTGGCCTGAACGCCGCCGTCAGAAAGAGACATAGTATCACTCCTTTGAAAAATTTTTATTCATCAAATCGTGGCCACGATGTTGATTTATGTTGATGATTACTGCATCAGGCTTTGAAACTGCTTCGCCATCTGCTGTAGCTGATTAAGCTGCTGCTGGTTTAGCCTACCACTCTGCAAGAGCTTTTCGACCTCGGCTTTGGGGTCGCCCTTGAAATTTGCTTTGAACTGGTTGAACTGCTGAACCATCTGGGCAAAGTTCCCCATAGGCCCCTGCCCGCCGCCCAGCGCGGCCATGAACGGGTTAGTCATCGTCCTCGTCCTCCTCTACCTTGTGCTTTTTCTTGCCCTTTATTTCGCCCACAAGCGCTGCCAGAGCGTCAAACTCTTTGCGGGTGACAAATTCCACGCCCTTTTCCTGCGCCGCTGTGCGTGGCGTTTCTGCGCGCTCTACAAGGTCGTAAATTTTAAGCGTCGGTTTCCCGCTTGCGTCTGCCTGCTTGAGGTAAACGGTGGGGGCGGTGGAATCCCACAGTGCTACGGCAGAGTTGGGCGCGATGAGATAACCTCTTGCCTCCTGCTCGCCGCTTACCCACTGTACGCCGCCTTGTGCGATGGGGTTCTGTTGCACTGGCTGCATCTGTGGCTGCTGCATGGGCTGCATCTGTGGCTGCTGCATCTGCCGCATCTGCATGAGGTTGTCCGGCATCGGCTGCGGATAATAGGGGTTGAAATAGGGATATGCCATGTTCATTCCTCCGTTTCTTTGTCCCAGAAATAAAGCGGGATTTCGTTCTCGCTGTTCCAGCTGTCATAGATGATCCCGTCCTGAACGCACACTACATGCCCAGAGAGGGCGAGAATATATGTCCCGCGCGGGTGCTCATCGGCAAACCTGCCGACCGTGTAACAGTCCGGGCAAGTGTCCGGTATGATGTATCTCCGGTAGCCTAAGGACCGCAGATATGCGCCCCAACAGGCGTTTGCATTGGGCAAATCGCCGTCCAAGTAGCCACGCATGCACAGCCGGAGATAAACCTCGCCCCAATCCTTTCCCGTGGCCTTACAGATCGCACGGACAGTGCAATCGGACACGTTTTTCCCGCAGGGATTTGGATTAAAATATTTATACATGATTGCAACCCCTATATAGGCTTTCAGCAATTTCCACATACGCTAAAAGCCCCTGGGGATCGTCTGCGTACAGAATGCAAATATCCTGCGCCATTTGCGCGGTAAACCCGCATTTGATTAAGCGCTCGTACATATTCCCGCCTCCTTGCCTCTATAATAAAAGAAATCCGGGCAAATAAACTGCCCGGATTCTGCCTTGATTCTGCAATAATGTAGTTACAGTGTACACCAATTGTGTGCAAAAACGAAAAATAGCCGCACCCAAAAAGGGCGCGGCTACTTTTAGGAATCGAATGCATCCGCCAGTTTTTGGTATGCGCGGCGGCGCAATTTGTAAAATCCATCTACGCTGATATGTAGTTTTGCCGCCGTCTGTACGCAGGTGCGGCCAAAAACGTCCACGTCAATTACACAGGTTTCCTCGTCTTCCGGTAGCCCTACCGCACGGATTGTTTCTGTGGCGCGGCATGGTGCCATAGTGGATAGTTTTTTGCGGATCCTTTTGTGCTGATCTATCATTTCCCACGGTGTGCCGTGGAGGTGCGGATGTTTAGCACGGGCGTGAGGCCGGCGTAGCGGTGTCCTCTGCGCCCTCCAGTGGATTTATTTTATCCTTTATTTCAGCAGGAAATTCCAGCTGGCATTGCCGATGATGCCGTCAACGCCCAGACCGTGATCTGCCTGCATCCGGCGCAGGCCCGCCTCCATCTTGGGGCCAAAGAGCTTGTCACCGCTCCAAATTTCATCTGGGTAATAGCCCTTGTCCTTCATGAGCAACATAGCCGCTCTCACATCGTTGCCTTCCATTCCTCGCTTAAGCATACGCAGTTCCATGTTGATCGTTTCCTCCTCGTTCTCGTTGGTATCGGTGTTGTTATCTTCGGAGGGCACTTCCGCCGCCCTCAGATGCGAGTTGACCGCTGCGGCAATCTGGGACATACGCTCATGCAGATACGGGCCGGGGCAGGCCGTAGGCACAAACATACGGTGTTCCGTTAGGTTGCCGTCTGCACCCCCGGTGTAGTTAAGGGCCTTAATGCCGTTGCGCTGGCAGATGTCCACGCACAGGTCGATCAGCTTGTTATAGGCCGCAGAGGACACGGGCCAGTCTCCGCCGGTGGCGCAGTTGGCAACCTCGATGTTGACGGCTCGGTTGTCGTTGCTGGGGGAAGCAGATGCCCATGCACGGTCGCCCTCGTCCACATACAGGCCCACACGTCCATCGGAGCCGATGCCATAGTTTGCGCTGGCTTCGCGGTTGGGATTGGCGAAAAGATTACCGCAGGTCTCCACAGACAGGTCGCCGGCCATGTGGTGAATGGTGATCTTGTCGATTGTGTGGTTCCGGGGATGGTCGCAGTTGGGGGAGAGCTTGGTGTAGGATACCAAACTGGAATTACTCATTGCCATTGCCCCCTCTGTTGTAGGTGGCGCTGGAGATGCACAGCACCGCACCCAAGAAGGTGTCCACGGCGGTGATGGTAGTTACGACCTGGTCAGAGTACGGCCACGCCCACACAGCCGCCAAAGCGGCGTACAGAGTTGCCAGGGCGGGCAGGACGATGATGACCAGCCACTTCAGGATGTCGTACAGCTTGTTCGAGATTTTCATTTTGTTGCTCCTTTCCGTGCCCGATTCGGGCACACAAAAAAATGTTGATAAGGCATACTTACAATTCCGGATTACTCAGACATCAGAAATCTAAGTGTAGGGTTGGCGGCCGTGACCCTAACGACCATTACGCAATCGTCCTTGTCATATTGTGTGTCCTTCCCGAAGCAGTCGAACTGTTCCACACCGGTCGAATCCCTCGAAATAAAGTTGAAGGTACCATCGGATGCCATTGGGTCACGGAAGAATACTATATACCCGCCAATAAGGACATCTGGAATGGTAAAATCTGCGGAAGTATCGAATGAACCAGTCCACGCCCAGCCAGACACCGATTGCCAAGCACACCCGATTGGCATATCTCTGCCGCTTGGCTTTACGTTCACCCTGGTTGTCTCCTTGCCCTGCGTGACATTCGCAACTACGCTTGCCATAGCGTCATAGGGTGCATCCGGGGTGATTGTGACCTTGCCGCTGGTTGTGATGTTAACGCTCTTCTCCGGCTGCACAGCGGTATCGTTGGCCTGCTTTACACCGTTCGCCTGTAGCCAAGTGAGCAGGTCGCCGGTTGGCGGGGCGTCGAAGGTGAGTTTGCGGTAGGCTTGGGAAGTCCATGCATCGAACGCTTTTACTACAGTGCTACCATACGATATCTGTCTCCGCAGATTTATCGATACTGCAATTGAACTAAAAGATAGCCCATTGGAAGTAAAATTTGCATTAAATGTCCCGCCCACAGAGTCGGGCGGATATGCTTCGTTATTTAGCACCCAAGTTTCTCTGGTGGAACCTCCGCCGGAAGGTGATGCCTCAAGGGTGCCGATCACGCCGCCGATGTTTACGCCCTTCTTGATGTTCTCCGGCAGGAACGTGCCGGGCTTTACCACCGTGACCTGCTTCATCAGCATCCCGGTACTGGAGACAATAGCTTGATTGCCGCTCTGCATATTCAGCTCGACATTCCTCGTCTCCTGTCCCGGCACGGTCAGTGTGCCTGTGATCTTCGCACCGCTTTTGTCGTGGGCGGTGATTCCCTTGGCCAGCATCCCCGGATAGACGGTGTCCCCGGACAGGTCAAGGACGGTCTTGCCGTTAACGGCGACCTTGTTTACATACTGGTTCGCCATGACTTACGCTCCGATCGTCAGCGTCCGACCTCCTGCGGCGTTGTCCACATAGGATACCGGGATCGCCGCTACCGTCACCTGAGACAGACAGTTATAGCCGGTATCCGGGGCCACCACCTGCTGGGTAAATGTAGGCGTCACCGTCTTAGCTTGGGGCTTCATGCCCTCGTTGCCGCTCATGGTGCCTTTTACGCCCAGAATGGTAATACCCTCCCGGATGTTCTTGGCAATGATCTTTGCCTGCTCGGTGGCGTTGATCTGCACCGTGCCGCTGCCATCGTGGAAGCCGGTGGGAATGGTATACTTCTCCGCCACGGCTGCGATCTGACCGTCCACGGCGCCGTTGTCCGGCATGGTGCCGGTTAGCTTTGTGCCTCGTGCATAGGCCGTCTTGCCCTTCAGGATTTCCGCTACAGCGGCGGTGGCGTCGGAGGAATCCACATCCAGAGTGCTGGTGCCTACGATGGGCGCACCGGACTTGTCGTGGGCGGTGATGTTCTTCGCCAGCTTGTCCGGGCTGATGGTGTCCTGAGACAAGTCCAGCTTTACCTCGGCTCCCACAACCACCTTGTTTACATACTGATTTGCCATGTCAATGCTCCTCTCCAATAATCAATGTTTTACCCCCGCTGCCGTTGCTTACCTCGAACTGCGGGATCTTATGAACTACTACGTCTTTGCCCATGAGCTTGCCGCTGGTGGGCAGGGATTGCTCGTCGTATACCTTGGGTGTCACCTCGTACTCCCCCCGGTACGCTGGGGCCGTGGGAACCGCAATGACCTGTCCCATCTCAGAATCCAGAGGGACTTCCCCGCCGAAGGTGACTGCGAAGTCATCGCCGGGCCGGAACGCTACGTCAAACTCGATCATAGCGCACCATCCCGGAGAATACGCTCCACGGGCACTTCGAATACCTGAGATGCCATGCGCTGACCGCCTACGCCCACCCGGAGCTGTATCTTTGCGTCAATGCCTCTCCCGGCAGTAAGCGACAGGGTCTCGGCTTCCGTCAGCGTGCAGGAGACAACATTCCCGTCCAGCTGTACATCCGACAATGCTTTTTCGATTTTAACCTGTCCGGCCTGCGCTACGGCCAAGGACAGCACCGTGATGCTCCCCGTGTCGATGGGCAAGCGGAATGTCAGCGTGGGGGTTGTACCTCGATACATACATATCCCTCCTCATACTTTAGATTTGCGATGCTCAGCGGTTGGGCAGTCTTTCCAAATCCGCTATCCTGTGATTGGCGACCTTGATCTGCTCCTCCAGCACTGGGACGCGTCGGGCGAAGTTGTTATGCTCCCGGACTTCCCGTGTCAGTTCGTCCAGTTTGGTGTCGGTGACGGCCTGCTGCGTGTCCAGCTTGGCCTGCACATCACGGGTGGTCTTGTTGCTGGTGATGATTACCCCCAGCAGCGACAGGCCGCCGGTGATGAGCGCAACAATGATAGTTTCTGTCATGCGGTATCTCCTTATATGTTTTATGCTTTCCACTTGCCAGTCACCCGCAGCGATACGGTTTCATTTGTTGGTGTCATTGATGCGCCACGGGCCATGCGGAAGGACAAGGTTTTTGAAGCATAGCTCCAATCCGTATTGCAGATTGTGTGCAGATCAGACGCACTGCCGGTGATTACCACGTTCCCCGTCACCCCGAAGGGCATTGACAGGGAAATCGTATTTGTGTATGCGGCGCTGCCAAATGTAGTGTAGCTGGTGGGCGTCACTGTACCACGCCACCACAAGTCTGCATACCCGGATGCGTACTTCCGGTACGTCCAGTTGCCACTTACGCCTTGCTCAATGATGTAGTCTTGGATGCCCATCGCTTGCCGAAGTTTCCCCGCTGCGGAATCAGATAAAATCAATTCCCCGTTCAGCTCCACGGCATTTTCGGCGTAGATAGGCCACTTGAATTGCACCGTTTTCTCTTTTTCGGCTACCCCGCCAAAACACGCTCCTGGCAAGTTGAAGTTGATATTTAACGGGACTTCAACTGTCGCCACATCCATTTCTTTGGTAAAACTGCTTGAAAAAGCGTCCGTGGCGACTACCGTCAGTTTTCTGGTCGTATCTGTTCCGACACCGGCGATGTAAACAACCTTTGAGCCGGAGCTTTGCGCAGAAAGGGTTTGCCTATTCTCATCATCGACCTTCAAAGAGATGCTGGCGGTGTTATTACTCAGAGAAATGGTGAGATCAAACATCACCTTAATGTCTGCGCCTGTATTGTTTTCTGTCCACACGCCGCCTGTATAGGAACCTCTTGCGTATGTGAGATTTGCAATAGACGGTCCAGCATACTGCTGTACAGTAATAGTGTTTGTAACCGTCTTGTTTCTGCCACGAGAATCTGTCGTAGTTACCGTCACCACAACAGAGCCGCTTTTTGTAAGCAGATTCCCTGTATTCAGATTGGCATTTTCATTGCCAATTTTCATGACAGTACCTACAATGGTACTTCCCCTTACTCCGCCAGTTGTGGCAACGGCTTTTAGCTGGCTCTTGTTTTGTACCCATCCATATGTCGGCTGATACCCAGCGGCATCGGAAAGCACCACGCTTAAAGATGGAACGAGGGATTCCGGCACAGTGAGGACACAGGTTGTCGTGCTTTCACCTATCTTGCTGCTTCCGTTGTAGGTCTCGCATTTTATCGTCACCGTGCGGGAAGAAGCATTCGTGGTAGCATCTATCATGCTGTCAGGGCTTGCCCACGTGTAAGATGTGGCTACACCAGTTGCAATAGAGACATACCCGCTTCCGGCGTTATAGGACAACTTATGTGTAAAGGCGGAATTTTTCCGTGTGATGGTAATTGCTACATTACCGCCCATTGTGCCATTTGTGGCAGACACGGAAGATGCTCTTGGAATTGTTGGTAGTGTAACGCTACCGGAGACGGTCAAATGCCTTGGTGTGTAGGCCGAATCAAAGCCGCAGTCCCATTCGCCGGAAAGCGTGACTTTCCCGGTTCCGTCGCCACTATGTGTAACAGTGATAGACTTTACGCCCAGTTTATACCAACCGGTAGATGGATAATTGTACGGATTCCAAGTTTTTGTACCTTGCAGAATGTAATACGCTTCGTTCGCAGACTCATTTTGTGAGTACCCGGTACCGTCATACACATACAAGGTTAAATCAAGCGCACTGGTGTTATTTTCGATGCTCTGGCTCTTGACTGTATAGTCAAGGCGTAGCTGCCATCCCTTAGATTTGCTTCCGTAGATACTCGGCATCACGTCACCCCCACGAAACTTATGGATTGATTCGGCTGCACAACGATAGACATCGGACCGAGGCGGAACTTCGATAGCTCTACCAGTTCAAAGCTGTTGTTATTCCAGTACGCTAACAGTGTGCCGCTTGCGTCATAAAACCCAATCTTGTCGTTGTATTCCTTCAAAACAATCTCCGATGCAGAGGATCCAATGCGAAGTACAGGGTGCCCATCTTCATCAATGCTTGCATCAATGAAATCAGAAAGCGTTTGCCCATTGATCGTTACACGCTCTGCGGACATTTGCCCAGCCGTAATTGTGTCTGCGTTTACTGCTCCGTCCATCGTAAGCGCAACGCCAGAAATGGTTTTCCCGCCGTCTTTGGAATACCCCAGGCCGTTGATGTTCATAATCCACAGCCTTGTATTATCTTCCATAGTGGGCGTGTCTCGAACCATCCACCCGGTGGGGAATCCATCATCATCCAGCGTGACTTCCCAGTATCCGCCTTTCGCTCCTATAATCCTTTCTGTGGCATCCTGCATGGCTTTGGCAAGGCCGGAATATTCCCGCTTCACTTGCTGTATAATCGGGCTTTCTACGACATACTGCTTGTCCTGCGGCGCATAGCAGGTCGTATTCGCCACCATTCCGCCCTTTATGCGCAGTTCCTGTTCCATAATGTACACGGGGAATGTGCTGGCTGGGCCGGTCACATCTGTAACGTGCAATATGTCACCTGCTTCCGTAGAGGGGTCTCCCCGCCATTGCACCTTACACGGCATCATTGCCTTGTTTCCAATTTTCTCAAAAACAGTAGCCGCCACAGCTTCGGTAATATACGGGTTTGTAGCCGAAATTCCAACACCCGTCCCGACCGTGATGGGGTTTTCTTCCGTTCCCGTGACAAGGCTTTGTATGGTAAACGGGGAATCTGCGGATTTGCTAAGTCCTCCCTGATACT
>ENA-UEPW01000757-UEPW01000757.1-human-gut-metagenome-genome-assembly--contig:-NODE-757-length-19310-cov-163.565694_pt1 | contig 19310 bp, 12 predicted proteins | sample MGYA00242935_ERZ507936 | MGnify/ENA primary metagenome ERZ507936 (study PRJEB26167, sample SAMN06115469) | human gut metagenome | host: Homo sapiens | place: China:Chongqing | collected 2016-06-23... | reverse complement strand
TCCCGTTTTCCTTATGCTGGCGAAATGCCAGATGAGGACGACCGAGTCTTCTACGAAGTCTGCCTGAGCAAGGAAGACTCCTTCTTAGTAACAGGAAATCTAAAACACTTCCCAAAAGAACCGCAAGTGATTACAGCAGCAGAAATGATGGAAATATTGGATAACGAACTATAAAATGTCATTACAGCAGGTGTCTCCAACTCTCGTAGTAGGCGGCACCTGTAACCACGCTAACGAGGTGGTTTCATTTGATTGATGCAAGCGGTACTGTTAGAGTGCTATGATTATCTCATTGTTTCTGTTTCATCATTGGTGTAGTTGAAAATTTACAGGAGTGATTTCTCCATGTTGTTTGGCTCACGAGTCACAGCTATCGGCTCTCCTTCAAATGGTATCTCTGGCATCAAGTCCATCAACTTCTTCTTCATGCCCCGATGATTGGGGTATTGTCCGGCTGTCTCTTTGATATAGCGGCATACCTCCTGACGTTTCTCCTCGGTCGCACCATCTTGGCGCGATACCGTTGCTTTTCCATGGACCGTTTTCTCTTCTCGTCCCATTTAATGCGCAACAGCTTTTCTTCCCTTATCTGGATTTCAATATTCCTGAATTCAGGTGCATTCATCACCTATTTCTTCAGATGCTTCTTTATGACTTTTATCAGATAGCATTGCCATGCCTCCTTGTTATCTTTGGTAACAAATGGCGGACATTGCTCACCGTAGAAGCTGTGCCATGTAAATGGCTCGAAGTCGAGGTGCCAGAGGAAGGATTTATGTTGGGTGTTGTTTGGTTCCATTTTACTTTGGGTTACGTTTTAAAACTTTTCCTGTCAGATAATCACCTTTCTCTTTTACCTGACCAATATATTTGGACTGGTGTAGAGCTTCCATGAAATCCTGTGCTCCTTCCACTTGCTTAGAAATAGAATAAACCTCTCCTTGCTTTTCAAGTCCTTCAAATATACCTTTTGTCTTAGCAAAGATACCAGCCAGTTCATTCATAGCTATTAATCTTTTCGCAATACAACATGTACTAGCTAAAATCTTTAAAGCAGGATTGTCTGACTTTTCCATAGCTTCCTTATATAGAGACAAGTTAAACTCACTGTCAGATTTGCTGAAATATGCCAGTAAAGCATTAGCAATAATAGGCGTAACACTTTCCGTTTCAATTTTATCCAATATGAAGCTATGGTATTTCTTATATTCTACCCAACTCAGTATCTCAACAACTGTAGTTATGCTAAAAGCAAATTCTTCCCACTCTGATATAATTTTATCTGGATCCTTACATAGGAGGTATTTGCTCAGCTTTGGGTTTCCTTTTATTATGTCTTGATAAATACTTGGAGAAATAGTAATGATGCCTTCATCTACAACATATCTTACTCTGGTTTCATTTAATTGTGACAGTTCCTTACTCCATACATCTATTAGCCAATGGTTATTAAATATGGAGAAAGCTATATTGTCTTTAATATCATCAGCCTGTACAACACTTAGTAACAACTCTATTTCATGTGCATCATTACTTTCCACAAGCTTGGAAAATTCTTCCATGGATTTTTCCTCATTGCAATTCATGAATGCTACCAGTATACCGTCGATATTCCATGAACCTATGCAAGAGCAGTAATGTTTCACATTTTCAAACGTCATTTTTATTTTATTTTTAGCGAATAAGGTACTTACAACATCTTTATCAGTAATATCCTTACAATCATCCCACAAAGTATCATTATGCTTGATAAGTTTAATAATATCGTCCACTTTAATATCTTCATCCATTAAAGACACTATTGTATCAGAAGATTCATGGATGTTGCTTGAAGCAAGCATAAGATTTTCCACAAATGCTGGTAATTCCAGAAGAACATAATCCTGAAGTTCATTCAGTTCTGTCTCTTCTATAGAAGTATAAATTGCAGAATCCAAATTAACTACAGGGAAATCATTATGCTTGAATATCACCTTGATATTATCCAATGTTAGAGCATACATATTATTCTCATATATATAAGAATATGTGTCAGCAGCATTGCTGTCATCTATCAACGATTGAACATTTAAATTCAACAAATCAAGAAGTTCCCGCGCCCTTACTTGATCTATATCTTCAAACAAATCAGAATAATTGTTATTATCGTTTATATAAGTATTGAATGGATATGAGGTGTTTATAGCTCTAATGTCGTTTATGTCTGCATACTTAAACAGCGTGGAAATAACCCTGTCTTTATCCTTGTTGGTATGCTTCTTATCCATATCTAATGATTTCCAAACATTTTTATCAATATGAGCTAATCGCTTGATGAAGGTCGGCACACAATTGCCTTCTTGCATGAATTGATATAGCAAATCTATATATTGTTCATGAACAACCATTTGTTTAAGAATAGCATCACATTCTTCCTCATATTCATCTTCATGTAGTAAATAATATTCCAACAGATCTTTGTTCAATATACCCTTATGGTCATAATCTACAGCAGATAGGTTCTGGATAAGAGAAGGAATTTCTTGCAACTTATAATCAAATTCTTTAGGTGTATTGAATTTGATAGAAAGAAGGAATTCCTGATCAGAAGGTGTTAGTCTTCCTTCTTGGAATATTGAAATATAGAAGAAATACTCTTCGTCTATATACCCCTTTTCCAAAAAATATTTGAGAACTTTATATTTTTCTTCTTCACCTTTTGGTATTTCCACATGCTCAAAGATATCCCTATCAGTTTTTGCAATAACTGAGAGTGTATATTTATCTATTGCTGCTATATCATCCATTAAAACCTTGCGCTTATCTCTTAAGGTTTTTATCTTATCATCAGCAACTGATTGAATGATTTTTTTTCTTATTCTATATTTATAACTTTCTCCTAAAGAAGATTTTATCTCGTCAGCATTAAGATGCCTAGTCTGATATCTGTAGTATTTGTTTTCAAAGTATATGTTTCCATCAAGAATATGCAAAATGTTTTCTTCAGAAAATAAGCTACTTATTTGTTTCTTACCTCCATCACAATATATTTCCCAATCATCGCCTGGCCATAATTTCAATAACTTTCCAACAATAACAGCACGCAATTCTTCTATAGACCTAAGAGTCTCTTCAGATATTGCTTGTATCTCCGAGTCTATCTCTTTTAATCGATCACTATCATCTTCTCGAATTTCATTTCTAATCTTGGGAGCAGAGAAAAAATGTCTGATATACCACACCCTTATTCTGATGCAACAAAGAAAAATCGGTAGGAAAGAGATTCTTATACAGAATCATAGCCAATAATTTTTCCTTATTCAATTTTTTGTCAAGTAAGTTACGATATAGGTCAAACTCATTCACGACATTCGTCAACACCCTCATATCGTTTACAAACACTGATATATCCGTAATAAATGAAGAGCGCACCTCTGCCTCTGGAATATGTAAATTTGCTATTTTTCTTCTGAACAAGTCACCAGAATTAGAAACATTCACAAAAGGAATAACAGGAACGATATAGTCAAAGAACTTAGTCCGTTCTTCTGCATTGGCAAAAATGTCATCTTTCAATGCATAAAGAAAGATAATTCTCCTTCCTATTTCTTCTGACTGGTTAAGAATCAAGTTTAATTCCCTCAACTTGGTAAATATATGTGTATTTTCAAAGCGGTCAATATCTTCAAATATTACAATATTATACTTCTTTTCCTGGAAGAGATAAAGAATCTCGTCCAAATAGCGATTCATAATGGAAACATTCTTCTTCTCTTCAAATTCTAAGGTAGCCTTATCTAACGTTAGATTTTTGATACTAATCTTCTTTATGAAAAGAATAAGTTGAAACAGAATAACACATATACCAAGAATGAATACACATATACTTAACCCAAATAAGAATGAAGATTTTAAAACTTCTGTTGGAATCAAGAAGTACTTTGTCACCTGTTCCTGACAAAACAGGCACAAGTTTGCTACAACAAACAACAATATGCACACAACCACAAAAATTCTCTTCTTGCGTGATGTCCTTTCAATTCGTCCGAATCTTGATTCTGGTATATTTGTAGCTTTTACATGGTAGAAAAGTTGTTGCAATATACTATATTCCAACTGTTCCTCAAAGCTGTCTTCATTACTCTTTGGTGTACAATCACTTTCTGACATATTAACCTCAACAAAAGACGCAAGCGACACATTCACATAATGATATTCCGGGTAATATGCTTTGAAAGTTTTAAGTATAGAACTCTTTCCAGCTCCATAAGAGCCAGTCAAAGCAATATTGAATACATTTGGTTGGTCTATCGCATTTTTTAGACGGATAATATATTCTTTATGTCTCTTGAAATCATCTATAGGAGACAATAAGGATATGTGGTTTTCCCCTGTATCTTCTAATTTCCATCGGTTGACTTTACGACCACAATTGACAGCTATTCTGCGAATGTATTTTCGATAGGCTTTATGTATCTTCTCCTTGCAGGAAACAACAATTGACATAATTAAATGTCGACAAATACCAATCAAATAGCAAATGGTACCCACAAATAATATTCCCAACAATATAGCTATTGCTGTTAGATTCCAATGCATGTAAAAACCGACAGCAATAGCAATGACCGTGAATGCCGAAAATAGTGCAAAAATAATATTCTTCTTCATATTCTTCTCCTATATTTTCTTTCCTCTACCATATACCATCTTTGCCTGGGTTAATACATCTTGGTAGAATTTGGCAAATAGAATAGTATCATTGGTGCCAATAAATATTGGACACTAATGATATATATTAATATCTCACATTACAATTGATACAAACCAAGATTTTCCTTAGCAAGATTCTATTCTTCCAACTTTACAGATTCATCCCACGCTCTAATACCATCATAAGAAAAACCGATTAAACAACTTACATTATGATGAAGATTAGCTTCTGTAATACCCTTTACTGAAGGCTTGAAAAACACCTCAAGGCCACAATCAAGAGTTATACGTGCATCTCCAGGATGCTTATATGTGGAAATTGTACCATATACTCTTCTTCGTTCCTCAACCCCATTCCTCAACTCAGCTTTTTTCTTGATGCCAAGTCCATCATTCACAAACCACTCTTTGATATAAACAGAGTCCACACCTGGAGCGTGCTTACATTGATCCAATAAATTAATAGCAATACCAGCAGCTGTAGAATCATTATTTATAGCCTTGATAGCATAGAATACAAAACAATAGAACAATACATCTTTGGTCGGATTCAAACCTTTCCATTGATTCATTTTTTCCAAAACCGTTTCCATATTCATATGAGAATAACGAGCAACATTAAACCAGAGCATATAGTTATTCACTTCGTTAGGGTCACTTAAGATATTTTTTTCCATCAAGGAAAGAAGTCTTAAATTGGTTTTATTTTCATTTTTATATTTATCATTCTTTTTAATATAAGCTCTAACCAACAATCTTCTGACTAAGCTAATATTTTGCCCCTTGTCTATTTGACTGTTAAGCAAACTTATCACCTCAGAAAAATCCTTGATAGATTCCCACATTGTAGCCTCACAGAGAGTATATTGTTCTGATTCATCCGATACATAAGCATTTTTTAGAGCATCCAATAAATTCTGTGCATCATCTATCCAACGGCAATATGGAGTTATAGCCTCTCCTAACACTTTCTTTTTTTGTAATCCTCTTACATCTATGGCATAGTCAAAAACATTAATCAACATGTAAATGTTCGGTAAGTATGTTACCTCTTTCTCATCATCATGCTGATAGCAACGAGCATACTCGAAATTTTCGCTCGCTAGTGGCAACAATCTCTGTAAGATTAAATCTAGATTTTTCTGTTCTACCTCCTTATTTTTAATCTTTTTGCCATTAAAAGCATCAATTATAGACTTAATTTTTCGATAATAGCACATAGCTTTGATATGATACAACATAGAATCTTTCTCTTCACTGATTTCCAAAGCCAAGTCTGCATACTTTATGGCATTATCAAATGCCTTATTTTTTGAATAATATCTTGCTAAATGTGAATAAAAGTGTGGATTTTCAGGAAAATCAACACATAATTTAACAAAAACATCCTCTTGACTAGCTGCATCCATATCAGTTACAAGCTTTGTAAAGTTTTCTCCTGCTCTATCAGCTTTTGTTCCAATAATTAGAGGTTGCAAAATCGTTTCTTCAAGCAACTCTCTATAGCTACTCCTTGCAATTTCAGAAATGAGTTGCTTACAATACGAGCCAAGATTCATAAGCCTACCATTGTCAGCGGCTTCAGTTCCATTCAGCAACATTGGGAGCAGCTTTTGAGAGAAGAAAGGATGTCTAATCTGCCATTTTTTTTGTCCTGCATTTCTATCAAGCAAGAGCAAAGACTTGACAATGCCATCAGCTCGGTTAAATCTAGTCTCAAGACTAAAACTTCCTATTTTATCTTGCTCATTAAAAACAGAAGCGAAAAATCCTTCAGGTAATGCTTTTTTCACACCATAAACATCACACAGAGAAAGATAAATGAGGACTTTTCTTTGGTTTTCATTGTGTTGTATTGCATTTACAAACTTCTTCAAATAGCTATGAATCGCATAAAAATCCTCGTCAAAAGTAAGCAGACCTATAAAAAAAGGAGTACGCTCATAAGCTTCACTTGATTCTCTTACGATTTTATCAAGCATATTCTCCTTCTCTTTTTGAATCTGAGATGGGTATCTATTCAGATATGGTTTGAATTTATCTACAAGCAGACATACATCTGTTCCCCAATCAGTCACAACCAAATTATTTACAGCTTTATCCTTAGATGGTGTTCCTCTCTTTACACCCAACAAAAGAATAGGCCTTGTAGAGCTTAACTGGTCTTTCAATCTGTCAAATTCTTCATTAGAAACCACCTGTGGGATTTCAGCAATAACTAGCACAGATTTGCTTGTAATATCATATATATGTTCCAACTGGGTTTTTAAGGATACCCCTTTATATTGTTTCAATACAAGCGTTGGAAACTTATCATGTAAGTCATAAGCTATTTGTCTCGCAACAGTTGTGCCACCAAATCCAGGTTCATGGATGAGCATAAGAGACCTATCTCCTTGCATCAATGCTTTTTCCACCTTTGCAACATACTGCTGATAATGCTTATTTCTAACTGATGCAAATTTTCGGTGAGCACCTTCCCAGGTTAATGAGCATAATCCCCTTAAAAAGTCTTCTTCTTTTTCTTGATAACCTTCTTCTATTCCTTGATACAACACCTCAAAATTTTCCTCTAAAGAGCGCATTTCAATGGCTTTAACAACACAAGATTCATCTTTACCAGGCAAGATATATGTAGCTGGTTCACTATTTTCACCCCTCTTTGGCAAATAGCGACTTATACATTCATTCACTTCCAAAGGCGTTAGCCCGGAATTAATGATATTATCCGCCAAATCATCATGAAGCGAAGCCATTTTATTATCGGAATCATTAGCAATCACGAAAGACAGCCCCCTACCAAATTTATCAATGCTATAAAATAAACTACGTACAAACTCGGCATTATGCATGAAACTCACCACAATAACTTTCTGTTGAGTATTCACCTTGAAAAACTGTTCAAGAAATTTCTCAAGTTTACTGCCATAGGAGCGATTCCAATCTCTTGCATTGTTGTAAGACATCGCCTTCATGGGTAATCCATTTGCCATAATTACAGGAACTTCACCATTATAAAGAGGAAACGTATCTTCTGAAACCCTATCCAATATATTTATTATTTTAGACGGAATTGATTTTGCAGAAAGAGCGTTCTTTATAAATCCGTTATCCTGGGAGTTCATATACATATCTATCACCAAATCCCATTTTACTCGACATAAATGTTCAAAGTTGGCAGTTTGCATAACAACGTTGTCTAAAAGCAACACAAACAAACAGTCTTGGTGTGAGAACGAATTACATGCAATATAAAACTCCAACATTTTATCATGCTCTGGAGCCAACATTTCATCCAAAGTCAAAAGATGTGTTGTATCATCCAAGTATTCATGAATAAATTTTGCGATTTCAATGGCATAAGTTTTCTGTTTTTCAAAATCCAAATCTCCAGCTCTATGCTTTCTATTATTAGTAACTTTAGCTTTCTCGCTTTTCAAGAAATCAAAATTCACAGTTGTCTTCTCTCCGGTTAAGGTCTCTGAATATAACGATTTTTCCTCAGTACTAGGCAAGAAGAATGAATTTATCATCTTAGGAGTGCACTCATAATTATCAGATAAAGCATGTGAATCATGAGCTTCAATGCAGCAATGAAGAGCCCACTCTATTGTTTGCGAAAGAGCTTCTCCCGCATCACTCATATGCTTTAGTCTAGCAGTTTCATCCTTTATATTAATTGCTCTTTGGACCTCAGCTAAATCATTTATTGCATTCGAATATCTTTCGATGACCTTACCTGTAGTAAATTTTCTTTTCATAATCATTTATCAAATAGTATATCACCAATACAACATCCCCACTAAATTACAAGCAGGAACACCTATCAGCATTTTGAAAAAAGTTTTTTTGTATCGCTTTAAAGAAGATAGCAAGCATTAACTTGTATACAGTCGTTTCTACTATCTCATAAAAAAGGATATGGCTACAGTACAAATACCGCATTATTACCACTTATGCCTATGCATTATTTCTGTTTCTTAATGCCTTTTCCAAAACCTCTTGTGAAATTTCATTTTGGCATCTGATAATCTCTTGCTGAATTTCTTTAGCATGTTGTAAGTCGCCTATATTCAAGCAATACTGATGGAGTCTTTGTAGGACAGCAATAGCTTCTAAATTATTCGCACAAATCGCCAAAGCTGCCAAATCTTTCTGTTGTTCATTATTGGCTGCCACTTTGAGCACCTTGAACATATTTTCTAAAAACGTATACATGATTACTCTGTTATAAATTTATATGAATCTGCTTATGCAAAGCCTTTGTCCCCAAGCGGTCCCATCCCGCAAAACATGGCGAGGGCTTTGATGCCCCGCCATCCTTAGAGCGTAGCGGTTCTGAGCACCGGAGGGCGGTTACATCCCTCGCCCTTTCCAAAAGGGCAAGGGCTTGGGAGTGGGTTAAGGACCCTCCCCCAGGGGTTTCTGTCCCCTACAAGGGGAACCGAAGGGGTCGTAAAGACTTTTAAGCCCATCAAGAATATCAAAAGAAATTAGTTATGACTATTAGGTTTTACCCTAAACATAGCCACAGTGTTTGAAAATTCTGCAACAATATCTAAAACATTCGGATTATCTTTTCGAATAATTAAAGCTGCAAAATTTTCAATTCCCTCCATATCTTCGATACTGACAGGCATTAAAATAAACTTATCTTTCATTTGATAAGAGGAAAACCAATATTCAAACAGACGGCTTCGCATATGCTGCTTACCATCCCCACTCTCACAAATATACAAGAGAGCTGCTTTGTTCATATTAAAGAAGTTCTCTATGATAAGCATCACCGTATCAAGCATTTTCAAGTCTCGTGGAGAAGGTATTTTATTTACATTGATGATAGAAAAGACATATGATTCTGCATTTACAATGATGTCATCATCATCAAAGCCAATAGCAAGTACCACACCAAAATCACTTTTAAAGCGATAAGTTCGAGACGTTTCATGCCAATAAACCTCATAAGGAGCAGAAGCATTAATTATATCCAAAGGAAATGGTTTTCATTACCAAACATTTATATATTTAGGATATACCCCCGTTCGTTCCTTATATTCCTCACAAAGGCTCTTAGTAATTTCAGCTACACGAGCCTTTTTACGCTCTTTTGCCGCCATAAATCTTTTCATAGCAGCTTCACGTTTTTCCCAAAATTCTTTATCTAATGTATCCATAATAGTTCTCCTTTTAAATTCTTTAATTGCAATCTGCCGCAAAAATACGCTTTTTCCTCGAAACCACCAAGAAAATCACAAGAAATCTGCAAGTTATCATCAAATTGCTACAAAATCAACTGTAAACGATAAACTATTAACTGTAAACTATAAACTGCTATTCCCAGGCGGTCCCAGCCCGCACAACCTGGCGAGGGCTTTGATGCCCCGCCAACCTTAGAGCGTAGCGGTTCCGAGCGACGAGGAGGAGCGGTTACATCCCTAATCCCTATGGTAGGGATTTAGGGCTTGGGTATAGGGTAAGGACCCTCCCGCAGGGGAGGGACAGGTGGGGCAAATATAGCACTGTAGGGCGGTTTTCTCCCTCGCTCCAGAGGAGAGAGGGTCGGGGTGAGAGGTGGAGCCCTCTTTAAGGTAAAGAGGGACGGGGTGATTTTCGAAAAAACTACTTCTTTGCCAAAGAAGAGCCAGAGCGATTCGAAAAAGCATATCCTCCAATCACCCCATAACATACCAGCGGTATGAGAAAGGCAATCGCCATACTGCCCGCAGTATCCGCTATATACCCCATGATTACAGGAGCAACCGCACCACCCACTATCGTCATGATAAGCAATGAAGAGGCAAGTTTGGTCTTTGTACCCGCATCCCTCAATGCCAGCGAGAAGATAGTCGGAAACATAATGCTCTCTCCCAGATACAGGGCGAAGAACGCAATGAGAGATAAGGTGCCGCTACATACCACAACAATCAATGTGGCAACAAAGGTGAGGATGGCACAGATTAGCAGAACCAGCGCCACAGCAAGCACGAAGATACCCACCAGGGCATAAGGAATGGCGATGTTGACACCCGAGAACAGAAGCTGTCCGCCAACCAGCGGTCCAACAATCCATCCGATACCATTGAGCGACTGCGACAGGTTGATCCTGCTTCCCGGTCTTCTCGGTTCCATCGGAATCATCACCAGATGGTCTTCCAGGAAACGGAGGGTCATCTCATCCTGCGTACTCTCTATCTTCTCTGGCCAGAAGTTGTTGTCATAATAATGACGCACCAGACCGGGAACACAGATACCGATAGAATCCTGGGCACCCGAGATGATACCATCGTGACGCTCCGGATTGTTCTCAAAGCAGAATACCAGTCGGGCAAGCATCTCCGGATCCATCTTTGGCAACTTCACCGGCCATATCTTCTGAATCATCTTACGGGTAGAGGTAGACAGACCGCAGCGGTCGCGCACCTCAAAGGTCGGTTCCAGCGAGATGGTAATCGCCCATCCCGGATGATACATGCTTACATAAGGTCACCATACTGTGATGCCTGCTGGAAAAACTCCACATGACCAGAATGTAGCAGGTCATAGCAACCGCTTACAAAAACTTTTTTCTTCATTATGATTATCATTGATAATCGAAGTGCAGATAGTCATCCTCATCTAGCTGATTACCTATCTGCATCTCGATAAACATAAACAGAGTTATTTCAATTAATTATTTGATTATTTTATTTTTTATATTTTAGCCTCCAGAAGAAGTGCCAAGTACGGAACAATGGTTCACAAAGCGCTTCAGCAGGATAATATCGAACGAAGTGCATATTCCTCCATATCTTCAGGAAATACTTCTTCCCCATACTCTGATGCGTAAACCCAGCATACTTCGTAAAGTGCCTACCGAAGTTACCACCATCCAGAATCTCTGCCAACAGCAACCTCCCACGCTTCTCATCCATTGGAGCTATCATCTTCTCTTCAGATAATCCCAATGCCTCATGCAGCACATACATCACCGCCCCTGCAAACTTCCACAATCCCAAATACTTCAGTTCTCTCTGTACCACAACTAAAGCAGTAGAGGCAGAAGGATCAGTAGTGGAAGCAGAACGGACAGAAGTAATAGAAGAACCAGAGACAGAAGAACAGGAAACAGAACTCGTATCCCCACTAACACCCCGGCGGTCCCATCCCGCACAATCTGGCGAGACCTTTGATGGTCCGCCAACCTTAGAGCGTAGCGGTTCCGAGCACCGAGAAGGTGCGGTTACATCCCCGCTTCCTGAGGAAGAGGGGCTTGGGGAGAAAGTGGAGCCCTCTTTGGAAAGAGGGACGGGGTGATTCGAAAAATTTACGGGGTGATTCGAAAAATCATAATCCAAAAATACATTTTTTGAGAAATTATTGACTACAAGAAAATAGTCAATGATTTGCCTCATTCCAATCCCTTCATCAAAGAAATGGTGATACAGATGCGTCAGCTGATAAACAACATTAAATGCTGTCGTTGGTATAGCGATTTCTCCAATACCATCGGGCAGGCTAACAACATTTGAGCATTGCAGATCCGCATTCCTTCGAAACCATTTCTGCAACCTGGCATGATAGATAGGATTATTCATGGAGCAAGGAAAGAAATGCAACTCTACAGGCACACCATCCAAGGAAGTCTCCAGATGCTGCAGTCTGATATTATCCCCCAGTTCAAACTTCTTTTGAGCATACTCCATAATCCTCTCCCTACTAGCATCAATCCAAACATCAATATCCCCAGGAGTACGTGAATAAGGATTCGGATACATCAAGGCATTGCCCTGCCCTTTCAAAACACAACACCTCATCCCATCCTCTTTCAGCATCGAGAAGAGCTTACCTGCCACAGCATTCACCCTCATGTTCTGTCGGCGAATTTGTTGCGCCTTACCCATCCAAATCATTAGTAGTTCCCTTCCAATTGGATTCACTTTCAACTCCTCAGGATATTCCTTTCCCAGTCGCTCTATACCCTCAAAGCAAAGCCCCAGTATCGCCTGTTTAGAAACGAAAGAATATAGCTGCTGCCAGTTCATACCAGCAATCGCCCTACTCATATTCTCCTTTTTCCCCAGACAATATATTAAGAAATCAAAAATCATATCATTATTCAAATATGCAATAGACTAACATCTACCACCTTTCTATAATAGAAAAAAGTAGAAATATGAGACTACTTCCAGCAAGCATACTTGCCGTCTATCCATTTTCTCAATTGACTTTTCACGATTGTAACAACTTGTTTTAATCGAAAATTCATGCGATTATCCCTCACTAAAAACTCCTCTTTGTTTAAGTTCTAAAAATCTTGACCCAAATAGTTCTGCCGGAACTTTCTTCTTCAACAGTTCAAAGAAGTTTCTATCATGAGTGGTCAAGATGATTTGTTTGTCAAGAGAATAGGCTACATTGCGTAGCAAATCTATCATTGACAAAATATTAATATCATCTAACGCTTGAATTGGATCATCTATAAATATGCAGCCTAAATCCTCATTCTTATCAGTTTTGGCATATAATGCCTTTGCCAAGAAGATACAAAAAGACAAGATATTGATTTGGGCTGTACTAAAATAAAGATTCGGGACAATCGTGTCATGTCCATCTTTTACAGAATACATGACAACATTAAGTCTTGGATCTTTATTTTTAAAGTCACACTTGAAATCTATTTGCTTGTATTCCGGATGAGGGTCTATCGTGTTATACAACTTATTGATGATGTCCAACTGGAAGAATCCTTTCACAAAGTCTTCGAGGTATTTTTGAAGTCTTGCTCTCTCATAATTGATTAAATCTCTTTTTTGTGTTTCTTCTTTCAGTTGTTCTTCTTTATTACGTAACTCTGCCTTTCTTACTTCATTTGTGCTATATTTCTCTCCAAGTGTAAGTAAGACTTCATACTTGTTCAGCAGAGTTAGTTTCGTATCAACCTTTTCTTGATTCTTTCGTGTTGCTTCCAACACACTCTCATACGCCACTTTAATTTCGTTTGATTTTGCTCTGCCTTCAATCGGTATCATACAAACAGTCATTAAGAAGGAAAGAGTATTGTTCCAAACATTCAATTTTTCTGAAAGTTCTTCTGCTAAAACGTTTCTCTTATCCTTCATAGAAGGAGCGTTCTCTTTTCTGATGCCAGATTTTATCAACTCATCAAGTTTGCATTGACTTGATTTTTGCTGTTGACCAATCTGTACAATCTCTTCGTCTATTGATGCAAGTCTATTCTTCCAACTATCAAGACATTCTTCTGAGAGTTTTTCATCACCTAATCTCGAAGTGTATTCCACATAAAAATCATCCTCTGATAATGCTATAGATTTTTCATCTATCTCTTTTATCTTATCCTCATGACTTGTTATATCTGCAAGACATTGGTTTATCTCCTTTTCTAGTCCGCTTAATATCTGTTGCGTTGCCGTTATATTTGTTTCTGTCGCTTCTACTAAACCTTTCAGTTCTTTTTGCTTGTCTTCCTCTATGGTTCCTTTTATGTCACCATAATCTTGCGCAAGTTTAGAAACAATGTTGTTCAATGTAGATTTCAACTGTTCTTTTTCATCCCTCAACTGTTTGGCAGAAATATCAATGGACTTTATCTTCTCTATGATTTCAGAATTCTCCTTATCAATCTTGTCAAACAATTCTTTTCGTTTTTCAGACATTGAATTTTTGTGCTTATTGATTTTATCAGCCAACACAGTCTTCTCCTGCAGGTCTTCCTCTAAAGCTGTTGATATAACAGTATTTTCCGAAATATTCTTCAGAAGTTTTTCCTGTGTTTCAAAGTCTGTACCGCAAAGAGGGCATTTGCTTCCTTTTAAATGCTCCAATACTTTGTGGGAAGAGATTATCAATTGCTGTAGTTCATTCTCCAAAGCTCCTTTCTCGCTGATTCGCTTTTCTATCAACAATAATTGCTCTTCCTCTGAATGAATTTTTTCATTTAGTTCCTTGATAAACTTTACTTCATCAACATATATCCCTATTGTACAATCAATAGTCTCTTCTTCAATAGATATTCTTAGACGACACAAGGATTCTTTTTGGTTGACAAGAGCATCATGCTGGTTTATCGTTTTCTGCAAAGAATTTTCTTTTGATGCCAACGACATCTCTGACTCTACTTTCATTTTGAGCAAAGAAGCCAGTTCAACATATCTGTCATGTAATTTTAAAATTTTATTCTGAATGGAATCTCTTTCTTTCTGGTAGTCTGACAAAATGCCGTCTTGTTGTTTCTTACGTTTATACTTGTCATCCAACAGGATATGGTTGTTGGCTATTTTCTTCAATAGTAGCTCCTTGTCTCTTGAAAGTTGAACGACACCTTGATGGATTTTATTGAATGGTTCATAGTTATCTGTCAAATATACAAGTCTATCCTTTTCTTTCTGACAGAGGAGTAAGGATTTACGTCCTTCCTCTACTTGGCTTTCAGCTTTCAAATAAACATTCAGTCTCTGCAACCAGTTTTCACACTCAGTTGATTGCTTCTTCTTCTCATCTATCGCTTTCTCAAAGTTTTCGAGTTCTTGAATGCTAATGATTTGGTCATTCCCCACGCTTACGAGATTAAGATTAGCAATCTTGTCTGCAATATCCTCTTTTTGTGCCTTTATTTCAGCAATTAGATTGTCACTCTCCATCCTTAACACAGTAAGAGCTTCTGCGTCAAGTTTTCCTTCCCATCTTACAGATATGCCATTGTCTGCTAATTTCTTTACTCCATCTTCAATCTGTAGTATAACCCCAGCATCCAATTTGCCATCAATTTCTTTTTTCAGACTCTTTACCTCCTTATTTGTCTTGATAACCATACGATTAAAAGAAGTTGAAGCTGTTGAAAGACGGCGATAATAATCCAATAAATCTTTGGTTTCTACAAAATAATCGGTAAAAATCTTGAAACGTTGCTCTGCACTACTTGTAGAAAGAAATTCTGAAAACCAGTCTTGGCTCAACACGGCATTTCTGAAATACAAGTTGTCCCCATTGCCTTTCAACATAGAACACTCATCTTGCGGATTACATGTCGTTCTTATATCATCATGCCCTTCAAAGTTCATGACAATATCTATTGGCAATTTTGGGAAATCCTTGTTATGAATGAAAGTCGTGCTTCCTTGTTCTTGGTCAACCTTGAAGTTTTCCTTGAAATTGACAGAAACTCTTTGGATTGATTTGGTGACGCAAAACTCCATAGCATCAAAAAATGAAGTTTTTCCAAAACCATTAGGCGCATAAATGGCAACAAAATTAGAAGCCTTATTCGGGTCTAATGTCGAAGTCAAATTCACAGGAACCTTTCCAAACAGTCTGAAAGCTTGAATAAAAACATGTTTTATTTTCATTTTATCAATTTTTCTACATTTTTATCACACATAAACATTGGTGGCTCTGTACAAGCCTTGACTTGTCCTATGTCATATTTTATATATCTCATCACCAAGCTTTCTCCATTTTCATCTTGCAGTTCATCTTTGCTGACGACTATCTTACGTGACGAAATGGTATCATGCTCTATCTCGTATTTTAAACTACGGTCAATTGCATTCTTGTTATCAACAACATAGAATAAATAGAAATTCCATCTTTCAAACTCATCTATGTCGTCTGTTTGAAACTCTACCGCAAAATCATTTCGATAATTGCGCCAAGTTTCTCTCAGTTCATCTTCTGTCAAGCATTTTGTGACACAAACTAAAATTTTTGAACGAACATCAAACGAGTCAAACGATTTAACTATAGCATCTTTCATTGCAATTTATCTTTTAAAAGTTCTCTGAAATGTTCGAATGTGGCGTCTTCATCATCCACACTTTTCTCCACGGCCTTTTGAAATATACAGTTGTTGGCTATTGTAATTTGCTGCAAAATTAGTCTGCCAGAACGTTTAATATCCATTTCATTATACTGCTCAGCGCATGTGATTGTAGGAATTGTTCCGCTTGGTAATACACAACTTTTTAAAGATCTACCTGGCTTTAAACCACCGATGACCAATTTAGCTCCTTCTCTTATACCTACCAACAATGACATATCCAATTTTTCTCTTGCTTCAAACACATCAAATGTTTCATTCGAATAGATAAAATGAAATTTATCATAAATAGCAATTATCAAATCTTCATGATCTATCTTGAAATCTAGAAGAACCATGATTCCTATGACAAACTCTGAAAAAGCAATCCAAAAGCCACGACTCTGCTCTTCAATTACCATTTTTTCCGACAAATAATGACGAACTTTCAGAGTTTTTATAACATCCTTAGGAGAAAGGTGTTCTATCTGCTCCTTATATTTATCTAATTTCATCAAAATGGAGGCGGCAGCATTTCTAACGCAAATATCATCGTTAAAGGAAAACACTTGACTCGTAAACGTTTCGAATGTAGTTAAATCAAACTCTTGAATTTGACACCAACCTTCATAGCTATTCAATACTTTCTTGAAGTCTGCTATCGGTATGTAAGCAGCCTTGCCTAACAATTCATTTTCATCATCGTTGGAAGATTGTTTGTGGAGTCCTACCAGTCTAAGTAAGCCATCATAGATGCCTCCTCCCGACATACCTTCAATTTCTTCTTTCTTTGGTGGTTGTACATATTCATATTCCATCAAATGGCCTTTTACCAAGCCATCAGTCTGGGTAATGTATAAAACAACACTATCACTGACAGCTTCTCTATTTTGGCGGTGTTTTGGAAATCCTATGTGATGATACGGAAATTCTTTACTATTTCCACAGATAGGAAGATATTCAAACTCTCCAAGACCTTGTGGAGATATTTTAAAGATGGCAACATCAAGTTCTTCATCACGCAAGTCGTCCAATATAACAATGCTTTTGTCTTTCAGTGGACTTTGTGGTGAAAAGTAGCAAGTAATCTTGTCATTGGCGACATCCTTCACAACGTGATAGTCAGTCAACAGATACCAATATTCCTCAGTATATGTTTTTACTATTACGCCACTTCCATCCTCCACATGTACAGTATGGTATCTTCGTATTTTTTCTATATCCATCAGTTTAATGTCTTTATGCGATTGTCCAAATCAGGAAAATCCAATCTGTCTTGCTCCACTATAAGTTCCTGCATACGTTTCTTGTAATTGAACAAAATTACAGAATCCGTATTACAAATAATCTGGGCTAACACATCCTTGTCGGGATGGTTGAATTTAACACCATTAGTTGACACAATATAGTAAGGTGTATGTATTCTTTTTAAGAAGTCTGGGTGAAAGTTATTTTTGCTTCCATGATGAGACAACTTTACGATATTGTATTCTAACTTTTCTTCCTTATCAGGATGAAACAACTTCAACCCTTCCATATAGTCTTGATAGTTGGCATCGCCTAATAATAAGAGCTTGACTCCATCCCAACATTCTAACTCAAAAGCGATAGAAGCTTCATTTTCAGGCGTATTATCTTTCATATTCCAGTCCTCTTGAACCAATTCCATGAAAGTTTTTTTGTTATTTTCCTTTTCCGAAGGAGTGTTGTCTAATGATTCATGAATATCATGGGCTATGACATTATGATGTTCAGATGAAGGTGCTAACACATTGATACGGCAAAACTCATTCTTCTTGGAAAAGCCCGTTACAATGCTGTTTTGATATTGAATATGCTGCTCTTTCAATTTACCAATGATAGAAGCAGCATGAGCAGAGGTGTTATTCAAATCATGTCGGTCCGCTATCAGGACATCATCATTTATCCAGATTTCTCGAACGAAATCATCGGTAGGGAAATCCATTTCAAACCATTTCCTAATGCCTCCAATATGATCATCATCCACATGAGTACATATCAACAAGTCGATATAATGACCTTTTTCTTTAAGATGAGCCAATAATGCTCTAAGAGGCCCCATCGGATTTCTTCGTTCTTTCACATTATAGTAGGTGGAAGCCAAGCCTCCATCTACTAAAATGTTGAAAACCATATTCATCTTATGTATGGACATGAAGATACAATCACCATAACCTGCAGGGAGAACTTCGATATTGGCATTATCCGATAAAAACATATCTGGGTTTTATCTATCCTTGTACATATCCTCATAATACTTCTGATACTCCCCAGAAGTAACATGATCCATCCATTCCTGGTTATCGAGATACCACTTCACAGTTTCTTCGATACCCTCCTCAAACTGGAGAGATGGCTCCCAGCCGAGTTCCTTCTGTAGCTTTCTAGAGTCAATAGCGTAACGCATATCGTGACCCTTTCTGTCTGTTACATAAGTAATCAAATCCAAGTCTGCACCCTCAGGACGACCGAGCAATCTATCAACGGTCTTGATTACCACCTTGATGATATCGATGTTCTTCCACTCGTTGAAACCACCGATGTTGTAGGTCTCGGCTATCTTACCCTTGTGGAAAATCATATCGATGGCACGGGCATGATCTACTACATACAACCAGTCGCGCACGTTCTCGCCCTTACCATATACTGGCAATGGCTTGCGATGACGGATATTGTTGATAAACAACGGAATCAACTTCTCTGGGAACTGGTATGGACCGTAGTTGTTAGAGCAGTTGGTCACGATGGTAGGCATACCGTATGTATCGTGGAAAGCACGGACGAAGTGGTCTGAGCTTGCCTTGGATGC
>ENA-UEPW01000750-UEPW01000750.1-human-gut-metagenome-genome-assembly--contig:-NODE-750-length-19541-cov-21.896835_pt1 | contig 19541 bp, 20 predicted proteins | sample MGYA00242935_ERZ507936 | MGnify/ENA primary metagenome ERZ507936 (study PRJEB26167, sample SAMN06115469) | human gut metagenome | host: Homo sapiens | place: China:Chongqing | collected 2016-06-23... | reverse complement strand
GTCCTGTGTGAATTACTTTGTTTGGAATTGTTTAACGTGTTTTTCCAACACGAAAATAGGTTCCGTTACAAGTTTTTCGATATTGTTCAATTTTCAAGGTCCTGTAGCACCTCAGCCAAGCGGCTGACAGCTTATTTATTTTACCACCAAAGTTCCAGATTGTCAAGCACTTTTTTGAAGATTTTTTGAAGTTCTTAGGAGAACCAATCGACCTTCGTACTTTTCCTGTCACTTTTTGGAGGTGTCTGTGCCAGACGTCCGCCTGACAGTAATGTATTTTAGCACAGGCCCCCTCAAAAAGCAAGTCCTTTTTTCACTTTTTTTGAATTATTTTGCGGTTCGTCCTTTTGCCCAGTTTTTTCTCTCAGATTTGGCCGCTCTGTCCATCATTCGTCCAACAGCCTGTCCCGCATCACCTTTAATATCTTGCGCTCCCGCCGGGAGATCTGTACCTGCGTGGTATGGAGCAGTTTTGCCGTATCGCTCTGGGTCTTGCCCCCATAAAAGCGAAGCTGGATAATAAGCCTGTCCTCTTCGGGCAGGCTCTTCAATACCTCCGCCAGACCTATCTTATCCGCAAGCTCTTCCTCCGGCGACTCTACCGGAATATCCATCTGACGGTCGCCCTCTTCCCGGTTCTCCGGAGTCAGACTCAACGCAGGCTGCGCCGCCTGGATAGCCAGTGTGATATTCTCCACGCTTTCTCCCAGCTCCTCTGCCAGCTGCGACAGAGTAGGCTCTGCTCCGCAAAGCTTGCTGTGATGCTCCCGGGCTGCATTGATGCGCAGGCTCAGCTCTTTGAGCGACCGGCTCACCTTTACGGTGCCGCCGTCCCGGAACAGCTTTTTGATCTCGCCCAGAATGACCGGCACGGCGTAGGTGGAAAAACAGACGCCACGCGACTCATCAAACCCGTCATACGCTTTTACCAGCCCCATACACCCGGCGCTGTAGAGGTCGTCGTATTCAATGCCTCTCCCCCGGAACCGTCCGGCACAGGAATGCACCAGTCCCAGATTCTGCTCGATGAATGTGCTCCGCCGGGTCTTGTCCGTTACCATTGCGACGCCCTCTTTCTCTTTATTATGTAGAGCGCTCATCCAGACGCTTGGTCAGCACCACCCGCGTCCCCTTTCCGGGCTGAGAGGACACCTTGACCTTATCCATAAAGCTCTGCATCACCGCAAAGCCCAGACCGGAGCGCTCTTCCGGGTTGCCGGTGGTGAAGAGAGGCTCCATGGCCTTTTCGACGTCCGGGATGCCGATTCCCTTATCCGTCACCGTTATCTTCACCAGCCGCTCCGGGTAGACGGCGATGCTCAGGGTCACAGGACCGATGGCATCCGGGTAGGCATGGACGATGCAGTTGGTCACTGCCTCGGACACCGCCGTCTTGATGTCGGCCAGCTGCGGTACGGTGGGGTCATACCGAGCCAGAAAGGCCGCCGCTGCGCCCCGGGCAAAAGCCTCGTTTGCACTGAGCGAATCAAATTGGATCTTTGCGCTGTTTTCCGCTTTCATTTATATCCCTCCTGATACTTCCCCGCCCGGCTCGGTGCAGGGGATGCTTGCAAGCTGTAAGACCCGCCGGAGCTGTTCCGGCGCGTGCTGGATGCGCAGACTGCCGCCCAGCGTCCGGGCGCAGCGCTGCCGACCCAATATCAGCCCGATGCCCGACGAATCCATGAACCCCACTCCGCCGAGGTCCATCACCAGAATGCGCGGGCTGCGGGTAAGCAGGGCGTCGTCCAGCTGGATGCGAAGCCCCTGCGCCGCGTCGTGGTCGATCTCGCCGGCCAGATAGGCGTAGAGCACATCGTCTGCCGCGCTGAAGGTCACTGTCGCCATATCCTCATCTCCTTTTTTTGGGCATAAAGAAAAGACCTGTACACCTTTTCAGTGTACAGGTCTTTCGGGTTATTTTTTAGAGAACGGTGTCGCTCAGCGGTTCTCCAGCAGCTTTTCCGCCTCGAGGGCGATGGCCTCACTGCCGCAGACCAGCAGGCCGCGGCGGCTGTTGGCTTTCGCCTGCTCCACGGCCTCGGCCAGCGTCGGGCAGAACACCGCGTCGAAGTGATACCGTGCCTTTTCGGTCAGGCGCTCTGCCAGCGCCGCTTCCGTTCCCGCCGGGGCGACAAGGAAGACTTTGTCGAAGGGGTTTTCGCCCATGCCGGGCATAGTGCTCTTGTCCTTCTTCTGCTCTTCTGAAGTCAGTCCGGTCTCCAGTGCGGCAAGGAACGACTCCGCGCCTTCCTCCTCAGTCAGGCCGATAACGGCGCTCATATGGCGTACTTTCGCCATATTGAGGACGCGCAGAAGGGCTGCAGCCTGCTGCGGAGTACGGCAGGCGTCGAGGATAATGAGGGGCTTCTGGGACAGGACGCGGATGCTGCTGCGGTTCTCCACAGCGGCAAGGCCCGCCAGAATGGCCTCATCGGGGATTTCAAAGCCCTTGCGCCAGAGGGCCAATGCCAGCTCGACCGCGACGGCAGCATTGCCCGCCGCGTGACGGCCCAGGAAGGCCAGCGGGGCGGTGTATCCGCCGTAGTCCACCTTGCTGGTGAACTTTTCCGCCTCGAGGAAGGTGATGTCCTCGGCGTCGGGGACGACGAGCTCACACTCGGCCTTGGCCGCCGCCACCACCAGCTCACTCAGAACAGCCTTCGGCTGCTCCGGCGCGGTGACGCAGACGGCGTCTTTCCGCATGACGCCTGCGGCCAGTGCGGCCAGACGCTCCACTGAGCGGCTCACGCCGTCCGGGCCGATGGCCGTGACGGCGCAGACCGGCATCTGGGGCAGGGCCGATGCCAGACCGGCATCCGGCAGCTCCACCACAGCCAGCTTGCAACCCGCCGCACCAAAGCAGCGGGCCGCAGCCGCCAGCTCTGCCGCCTCACGGGGCAGAGCCTTTGCGGCACTGAGAGCCTCGGCAGCCTGACAAAGCAGCACCGGGTCCACCGACACGCCGCCGATGGCGATGCGGGCCGACAGCGGCTCACAGCCGGCGCGGTAGAAGCCGACGTGGAACGCCGCCTCCCGCAGGATAGCCGCCAGCAGACCGGCAGCAGCGGTCTTGCCCGCCGTGCCGGCCACACCGACGAACTGCACCTTCTGGACATCCGCCGTCAGGGCAGCGCGCAGCTCCTCCGCCGGGGCAAAGCCCTCGGGCAGAGAAGAAAAATATTCGTTTGCCTGTTCGATGGTCATTGCGTCAATCCTCGTTTCGATGTTTGTAGAGCAGCCAGCACATCCTGCACAGGGCCAGACAGAACAACCCCACCAGAATACCGGCCATCGCGCCCGAAAGATCCAGCCAGACGTCGGTGAGCTGGCTGCTCCGGCCATCGCTGAACATCTGGATGGTCTCGTCCGTCAGGGCCGTGAGCAGACCGCCCAGGATCGGCCACGAGATGTGAACGAAAAAGTGCCGGGTGTAGACCCGCAGGCAGAGAGTGAGCAGGAAGCCTTCCAGCGCATACTCGCAGAAATGTGCCAGCTTGCGCACGATGTGGTCTGTCAGATGGTTCGCCACGCCGGGCATTCCCAGACGGGTGAACACCTTTTTCATCAGGAGCAATACTCGTCCGCTTGCCGATTCCGAGACGTCACCGATCTGCATGGAGTTGGAAAAGATGAAGACGATGCAGGCAATGAGCGCAAAGGTAAAGATGACTCGTGCCGCAATGAGCCAGGGAGAAGTTTTTTGCATATCGGGACCCGTTTTCCGCATCAGCCCAGGGCCTTGATGCTCTGCTCAATGTTGGCAAGCTTATCCTGGCTCTTGGCGTGCTTATTGCGGATGTCCTCCACCAGAGCGGCGGGAGCGCGCTCGACGAACTTGGGGTTGTTGAGCTGGTTCTCGAACATGGCCAGTTCCTTCTCGGCCTTAGCCTTTTCCTTGTTCAGACGGGCCAGCTCCTTGTCGCGGTCGATGAGCTCCATCATGGGGATGAAACCGCGGGCGACGTGGGTGGACACCTGCACCATGCCGTCGGTGCTGCCCTCATACTTTTCGGTGAAGGTCACATCGGTGGCGAAGGCAAACTTTGCCAGATAGACCTCGGCGCTCTGGAAGGGAGCCGGGTCAGCCGTCTCGATGATCATGCTGGTCTTCTTGGCGGGGTGGACGTTCATCTCGGTACGCATGGTACGCACAGCCTTGATGTAGTCCATCACCTTCTCGAAAGCTTCCTCTTCGTCGGCCCAGTTGTGAGTTTCATCGAAGGTGGGCCAGCTCTGGGTCATGATGGTCTCGGCAGAGCCGGGCAGAGCCTGATACAGCTCCTCGGTGATGAAGGGCATAAAGGGGTGCAGCAGCTTGAGGGCCTTGTCCAGCACATACACCAGCACGCGGCGGGCAGTGTCGGCCTGCTCGGCGTCGCCGGAGTTCAGGCGGGGCTTTGCGATCTCGATGAACCAGTCGCAGTAGACGTCCCAGATGAAGCTGTTGATCTTGGCAGCGGCCAGACCCATCTCGTAGTGGTCGAGGTTGTCGCTCATGGCGCCAGCCACCTGATTCAGCTTGGTCAGCACCCACTTATCGCTCATGTCCAGCTTATCCTCGCTGGGCAGGCCGGGCTGGAAGTCCTCGGGCAGGTTCATCAGCACGAAGCGGGTAGCGTTCCACAGCTTGTTTGCAAAGTTGCGGGCAGCCTCCACCTTCTTCTCGCTGTAGCGCATGTCGTTGCCCGGGGTAGAGCCGTCCACCAGCATGAAGCGCAGTGCGTCAGCACCGTACTGGGCGATGACTTCCAGCGGGTCGATGCCGTTGCCGAGGCTCTTGGACATCTTGCGGCCCTGGCTGTCGCGGACAATGCCGTGGATGCAGACGGTGTCGAAGGGAGCCTTGCCGGTGTAAGCCAGACCGGAGAAGATCATGCGGCTGACCCAGAAGCCGATGATGTCATAGCCGGTGACGAGGGTGTTGGTGGGATAGAAATACTTGAGGTCTTCGCTTTCCTCATTGGGCCAGCCCAAAGTGCTGAAGGGCCACAGAGCGGAAGAGAACCAGGTGTCGAGGGTATCGGGGTCCTGGGTGAGCCTGGTGCCGCCGCACTTGGGGCAGGTGCAGGGTGCGCTCTTAGCGACCACAGTCTCGCCGCAGTCGTCGCAGTACCAGGCCGGGATCTGGTGGCCCCACCACAGCTGGCGGCTGATGCACCAGTCGCGGGTGTTCTTCATCCAGTTCATATAGTTCTTGGTGAAGCGCTCCGGCACGAACTTGATGTCGCCCTTCTCCACGCTCTCGATGGCGGGCTTGGCCAGAGGCTCCATCTTGACGAACCACTGCTTGGACACCATGGGCTCGATGGTGGAGTGGCAGCGGTAGCAGGTGCCGACTTCGTGCTTCAGAGGCTCGATCTCCTTCAGGAAGCCGCCCTCCTTCAGGTCAGCGAGGATGGCCTTGCGGGCCTCGAGGGTGGTCATGCCGGCATACTTGCCGCAGTCCAGCACATGAGGCTCGTTGACGGTGTTCTTGCCTGCAGCAAACAGAGCGTCGGCAGCAGCCTTGTCGGCGGCGCCGGTCATGCGGCCGTCGTAGGTGAAGACGCGGACGATGGGCAGGTCATGGCGCAGGCCGACCTCAAAGTCGTTGGGGTCGTGGGCCGGGGTGATCTTCACGACACCGGTACCCTTGGTCATGTCGGCGTGCTCGTCGCAGACGATGGGGATCTCCTTGTTCAGCAGGGGCAGGATGACATGGCAGCCGTGCAGATGAGCATAGCGGGGGTCATCGCCGTTGATGGCAACAGCGGTATCACCCAGCATGGTCTCGGGACGGGTGGTAGCCAGTTCCAGCATCTCGCCGGTCTCCTTGACCGGGTAGAGCAGGTGCCAGAAGCTGCCGTCCTTTTCCTCATACTCCACCTCGGCGTCGGAAATAGAGGTGTTGCAGTGGGGGCACCAGTTGACCATGCGGTTGCCGCGGTAGATGAGGCCCTTGTCGTACAGGCGGACAAAGACTTCCTTGACAGCCTCAGAGCAGCCCTCGTCCATGGTGAAGCGCTCACGCTCCCAGTCGCAGCTGCTGCCCAGCTTCTTGAGCTGGCTGACGATGCGGTTGCCGTACTTGGTCTTCCAGGCCCAGGCGCGCTCCAGGAAGCCGTCACGGCCCACCATTTCCTTGGTCAGGCCCTCAGCACGCATGGCCTCCACGACCTTGGCCTCCGTAGCGATGGAAGCGTGGTCTGTGCCAGGCACCCACAGGGCGGCATAGCCCTGCATCCGCTTGGTGCGGATGAGGATGTCCTGCATGGTGTTATCCACGGCGTGGCCCATGTGGAGCTGGCCGGTGACGTTCGGAGGGGGCATCACGATGGTGTAGGGTTTCTTGTCGGGGTCGGCCTTGGTGTGGAAGTAGCCGCCATCCAGCCAGAACTGGTAGATGCGGTCTTCCACCTGGCTCGGATCATACTGTTTTGCGAGTTCTTTCATAGAGAATCCTCCCGGATGATTGATTGGTGGGACGAAAAAAGCCGCCCCACGGAGCGTTCCATGGGACGGCTGTAATATAACCGCGGTACCACCCAAATTGCACACGGCTTTCTGCCGCATGCCCCTTGATGCCCCGATAACGTGGGGCAGACCCGGAGGCGACTACTCTTGTTTCCCCGCCTCTGCTCAAAAGCGACAGCACGCCGCACCGCCATACCGGGTTTTCAGCAGCCCCCGGCTCTCTGGATGGCAAAAACAGCGCACACTCTTTTTCCTTGCATTTATAAAAAGAATATAGCGTTTTTTGTGCGTTTTGTCAATCTCTTTTTGCTCTGGATAAAATTTTTCACAGCCATCCATAGATTCCTCTGCCCCCCCCCCGAATTTTCAGGGCCAGGTGGTAAAGTGCGGGCGACAGGCGGAACAGCGCCACCTTTGCCTTTTCGGTGCGGTATCCCGGCACCCGGAGCAGCCGGTCGATGATCCGGTCGGCCTGCTCTCTCACCTGTCTGAGCGCCTGACGCTCCTCCTCCGAGCCGCCCTTTGCAAAAACGATGCGGCCCAGTGCGCCGTTGCAGGAGGCGAACGCGAGACTGCACACCTCGTGTTCCAGCGCAAAATCTGCCCGCTCCAGCATTCCCGCAGCGCCTTCCACCCGCCTCCGGACAGACTCCGTGTGCATGATGCTGCCGTCCTGCTGGACGTAGTAATACATCGCCTCTTTTACAATGGCCACCCTCTCACACTGCCAGTAGAACAGGTGGGCCGTGTACTCGTCCTCGTGGAGTTTTCCCACTGGGAAGCGGACAGCGTCAAAGAGCTTTTTCTGGTAAAGACGGTTCCATGCAGTGATATAGTACCAGTTCTGTGGTCCTGCCAGACGTTCCATCATCTGTATCCCGCTCAGAACTTCATTCTTCGTGATGGGAGAAGTGCGGGGAATGGGCTTTCCGTCCGGTGTCACATATGTAAAGCTGCATACCGCCATCTGCGCTCCCTGCTCTGCCGCTGCACGGTAGAGCCGCTCGTACATCTCCGGGGCCACGTAATCGTCGGAGTCCAGAAAACCGATCCACTCGCCCCGTGCTGCCTCCACACCGGCGTTCCGGGCCGCGCTCAGACCGCCGTTCTTCTGCCGGATGAGCCGGACGCGGCTGTCCCGCCGGGCGTATTCCTGCATGATGTCCCAGCTGTTGTCCGGGGAGCCGTCGTCCACCACGATGATCTCAAGCTCCTGCCACGTCTGGGCCAGCAGGCTGTCCAGACACTTCGGCAGATACTTTTCGACGTTATAGACCGGCACGATGACCGAGATCAGGGGCTTTTTTGCATCCATCTTATTCTTTTCTCCTCTTCACAACTGCCATCACACGGCCCTTGAGCTGATCGAACTCCGGCGTGTTCCGGTAGAGCACCACCATGACAGCCCCGAACAGCAGCGTATACAGCACACCGTCCAGCAGGAACCAGCCGATGTTCTTCGCCGGGCAGAAGCTCACCCATCCGTAGGACACAGCGGCCAGCGCCGCGACGACTGCGGCGCGTTCAGCGTAGCGGACAAAGTAGTCTTTCAGCTTGCCCTGCCAGTCTTCCCGGATGCCGTAGCGCATCAGGATGTAAGGCTCCATCCAGAGGCAGGTCGTCACAGTGCTGATGACCGTTCCGCCCAGAATGCCTGCCACGCCGAACTTCTGCACCAGCAGCAGCGACGCTGCCAGATTGATGGCCGACTCAAACAGCGGCTTATACCGGTCGTACCAGAACAGGCCCTTGGCTTCACGGAAGAGCAGGTTGACCTTCCGCTGACCCGAAACATAAAATTCCGTCACGAGGACGGCGACTGTCGCCGTGGAGAAGCAGTATTCCGCGCCGAAGCAGAGGGTGATAAAAGCGTTGAACAGCGCGAACAATCCCGCCGTCCAGTAAGCGTAAATGACGAAGAAGAGCAGGTCCAGTTCCCGGTAGATGCTGTACACCCGTGTCTCATCTTCAATGGCTCCCAGATTGCCCAGACTTCCGGTAAAGGCGTTCGAGAATTTATCCATCAGGTTGTTGATGCCGGACAGAACGAGCTTGTAGTTGGAGTAGATGCCCACTGACAACAAACCCACGAAGCTGGACATCAGCAGGCTATCCGTGTTCCGGACGATGACCGTTCCCAGCTTGTGGAAGCTCATGGCACCGATGTTCCGGAGGATGCCGTGAAATTCTTCTTTTTCCGGCAGCTCCCTGCACTCTTTCAGGTAGGGAAATTCCTTATCCACCTTGACTGATACGATGATGTTCGGGATGAACTGCATCACAAACTGCACCGCCAGATAAAGGATAAAGTTTCCGGTCAGCACGATGAGGACGATTTGGAACAGCGTCTTGACCGCGTCGCAGAGCTGCGCCCAGAGGTTGCGGACATAGGCTTTCTGGTAGGCCAGATAGATGGAGTTTTTATAGCTCAGCAGATAGGAGCAGACCGAGTTTGCCACATACATCAGATAGATGAGCCGCAGATGCTCGATGCCGCTGCTGTCCTTGATGAAAAAGCCCAGAAACGGCATCAGTGCAAGGCCCACGAGCAGCACCACGACCGCCACGATACGGTAGAGGAGCCGATAAAGGTTCATCAGCTGCGCCAGCCGATGCTCGTCATTCTTCGCAGCCGGCTCATACAGGCTGTATATCATCGCCGTGCCGATGCCAAGCTCTGCAAAGTTCAGGATGCCCAGCACATCGGTGAACAGTCCGTTGACACCCAGATATGCCGCCGACAGGTAGTGGATGAACACCATCCGGCTGATGAACAGCAGCACCTGATTCATGAGCTGTCCACCCACATTGACGACCATATTGATAAGGGTATACCGTGTCCGCATTTTTCCTTATGCCCCTTTCTTTTCGGGCCTGGCCTGCTGCATCGTCATGGCACACAGAAGGCCGAGATTTTTCGATTCATTGCTCTTTATTATACTATCATCTCATTGCGACGCCTTCAACGATTGATCTATATTTCAGCCTTCCGCGTCCAGAAGCTCCGTTTTCAGCCGGGCAATGAGCCGCTCCATCAGGGCCACACGGTTGAAGGGGGTCATGAGATAGAAGCCGTCGGCGTAGGGCAGAGCCTCCCGGGCCATCTGCACCGACACCTCAAGGCCCAGCGCCTCGCCCTGCTCCCGGTCGAGGCCCGCGAAGCGCTGGATGATGTCCTCCTCCACATGGATGCCGTTGATCTCGTTCTCCATGAAGATTGCGTTCCGCTGGCTGACCACGGGCATGATGCCGGCCAGAATTTTAGCCCGTTCGCCCAGTGTCTGGCGGGCCTTGCGGAGATTTTCCACCGCCTGTGCCGACAGCACCGGCTGGGTCAGGAAGCCCGACATCCCGTTTTCCAGCTTTTCCACAGCCCGGCGCAGCTCCACCTCAAAGTTCCGGGCGTTGAGATTCAGCGCACCAAAGACGGTCATGGCCGAGGGCATCTCCCGGCCCTCCCCGGCCAGCGAGACGATGTACTGGGCCAGTTTGCGGGAGTTGAACTGGTAGACATTCTTCACCTCGTCCCGCTCTGCGGTGGGGATGGGGTCGCCGGTGATGGCCAGCACCTCCCGCACGCCCTCGGCGTAAAGGCCCAGAAGAAGGGCCTTGGTGGCGTTGAGGTTGCGGTCGCGGCAGGTCATGTGGGGCAGAGCGCACATTCCCAGTTCCTGGTGTACCCGGCAGGCCACGAGAGAAGAATCCATCCGGGCCTGTGCGATGGGGCAGTCGGCGATGGTCAGCAGGTCAGCGCCTGCGGCCTGCAGCCGCCGTGCGCCGTCCAGATAGCCGCTCAGGTCGGCCACCCGGGGCGAATCCAGTTCAATGGCGATGACCTTCTCACCTGCGTTCAGTTTCCGCAGGAAAGTGTCGTCTTTTTCCACCGCCGGTGCAGTCCCAGTGGAAAGTTTCGCTGCCGGAGCGGCTTCGGTCTGCTGGGGCAGGGCATCCAGCTCTGCACGCAGGGCCGCGATGTGGGCGGGCGTCGTGCCGCAGCAGCCGCCCAAAATACGGACGCCCGCAGCGGCGATCTGCCCCATCTCCCGGGCAAAATACTCAGGCTTGCCCTGATACAGCACCCGCGCCCGAGTGACCACCGGATAGCCCGCGTTGGGCATCACCGACAGGGGCAGCAGCGTCTCGCCAAGGCCCTGCACCAGTTTCTTCATCGCGCCGGGGGCCGAGACGCAGTTCAGGCCCGCGGCGTCCACCACGCCGCTCTGCTCCATCCGGCGCAGCAGATCGCGGAACAGCAGGCCCTCGCGGGTGTAGCCGTCCGGCAGCACCGCGAAGGACACCATGACAAAGGCGTCCGGCACGGCCACACGCAGTGCCTTTACGGCCTCCACAATGCCCACATCGGAGCTGAGCGTCTCGAACAGAAAGTTCTTTGCACCCAGTGCGGCGAACTGCTGCGCCACAAGGCCGTAGGCGCTGCTGGCCGGGGCAGCTTCGGTGTCCGGGGCCGGGCCGAGGTCAGCAAAGACGGCGGCGTCCTTCTCCGCAGCGGCATCACAGGCCAGCTTCCAGCCCGCCTCGGCCAGTTCTTCCCAGCCCGGCATCTGAGCCGCCGCCATCCGGGGCAGACCGAAGGTGTTGGTCTTGATGGCCTGTGCGCCTGCGGCCAGATATTCCGCATGGACCTTCTTCACGCCCTCGGGGTCGGTGAGGTTGGCCATTTCGCAGTCCGCGCCCGGTGCCGTTTTATAATAGGTACCCATGCCGCCGTCGAACAAAAGCGGCTTGCGGGCAAGATACTCTCGGATGTCCGTCATAGAAAGGTTCTCCTTTTTTATTTTCCTTGATTTTATAAAGAAATTCAGGTATAATTTTTGTATGAAAGTGAGGTGCTTTTGGATGCCCAAGATTCGTTCCAGCGCAGACCTGCGCAACAACTACAATGAGATCTCCACCTTCTGCCACGACTACGCCGAGCCGGTGTTCATCACCAAAAATGGCAAAGGCGACCTTGCCGTGATGAGCATCGAGACCTACGAGGCCCTGACAGCCCGGTTCGATTTGTATGCGAAATTGCAGGAAGGTCTGGATGACGTGGCGGCGGGAAGAACGCGCCCCTGGGAAGATGTCCGCAAAGAGCTGTCGAAGCAATGGGGGCTTGAATGAACTACAAGATTCATGTCTCTCACGCCGCCGAGCACGACCTGCACTCTGCCGCAAACTATATTGCTCACCAACTGCAAAATCCGCTGGCCGCTCGCCGGATGCTGGCGAATGCACTTGCAAGCATCGACTCGCTCGAAACATTTCCCGGACGCTTTCCGGTGATCGACGAGCCGCTTCTTGCCTCTCATCAGCTCCATTTTGTCCCTGTGCAGAATTATCTTCTGTTCTATAGGATCGACTCTTCCACCCAGACCGTCCACATCCTCCGCTTCCTGTATGGTCACAGCGACTGGCAGGCTATCCTCCGGGCGGATGTTCTTCCAACCTGAGCATTCTCCCCGGCCCTTTGCCGGGGAGAATTTTTATGCAGTCATCTTCAGTTTAATGAAGTTTGCGCACTTGTCAAGCATTTTTGCCCCGAAGCAGCCCATTTTGCTTGCGCCGAAGCCGGTTTTGTGCTATTCTATGCATATTTACAATGGTTGGGAGGAATGTATCATGCGCCACGCCGGCACACAGGAGATCGAAACGCCGCGGCTGCTTCTGCGCCGCCTTATGCCGTCGGATGCCCCGATGATGTACGCAAACTGGGCCAACGACCCGGAAGTCACCCGCTGGCTGCGCTGGACGCCGCACAAGGATGTGGCCGAGACGCAGGAGCTTCTGAGCGCATGGGCGCTGCTCTATCCCAACGAGGACTACTACCAGTGGGCCATCATGGAAAAGGCCACCGGACAGGTGTTCGGCTCCATCAGCATCTACAACAGCCTGCTGGGAGAACCGGCACAGCGAAATGAATGGCCGGGATTCGACCTCTCCGAGGGCATCTGGGAGCCGGGCTACTGCATCGGCAGAGCATGGTGGGGCAAAGGCTGCACCACCGAGGCTCTGAGCGCTCTGGTAGAATACTGGTTCAAGAATACAGACAGTAATTGGCTTGCCTGCTCCCACGCCGTGGAGAACCCCGCCAGCGGCAAAGTCATGATGAAAGCAGGCTTTGTCTACGACCACGAGGCCGTCTACCATAAATTCGACGGTACAGCGATACCCTGCAAGTGCTATGCCCTGACGCGAGAACACTACGAATCGCTATATTCTCCAAACGAATAACAGAAAGGAATCATTTTGAGCGAACTTTACGATATTTTAGTCGAAACTCCCCCGACGAAGGTCATCCTTCTCGCCCTCGACCAGGGCCTGTGGGACTGCGAGCGCAGCCTTGCCGAGCTGGCCGCTCTGTGCGAGGCCAACCACATGGAGGCCGTGGCCGAAGTCACCCAGAAGCGCCAGACCCCTGAGACCGGCATCGTGCTGGGCAGCGGCAAGCTGGAAGAAGCCGCTGCTGCCGCAGCAGAGCTGGGGGCCGAGTGCGCCGTCTTCGACGGTGAGCTGACCGGCAGCCAGATCCGCAACATCTCCACGGCCCTCGGCGGCCTCGAGGTCATCGACCGCACCATGCTCATCCTCGAGATCTTCCGCAGCCGTGCCGTGACCAACGAAGGCAAGCTGCAGACCGAGCTGGCCCTCCTGCGCTACCGTCTGCCCCGCCTGCAGGGCATGGGCGAAAGCCTGAGCCGTCAGGGCGGCGGCGGTGGCGGCGGCGGTGGCGCCCGCCGTGGTGCCGGTGAAACGAAGCTCGAGCTTGACCGCCGCCACGTTCACGCCCGCATCGACGCACTGGCTGAGAAACTGGCCGAGATGGAAAAGCGCCGGGGCGAGAGCCGGAAAGCCCGCGCCAAGACCGGAATGCCGGTGGTCAGCCTCGTGGGCTACACCAATGTGGGCAAATCCAGCCTGATGAACGCCCTCTGCGGCCCCAGCGTCGCCGAAGCCGATATGCTCTTTGCCACCCTCGACCCCACCAGTCGGAAGCTCGTCCTGCCCAGCGGCATGGCCGTGCTGCTGGTGGACACCGTTGGCTTCGTCTCCCGTCTGCCCCACAATCTGGTGGAAGCATTCAAATCCACGCTGGAAGAGGCCGCATGGTCGGACGTCATCGTCCGGGTGGCCGACGCCGGCGATGAGCAGCGGGAGGAGCAGCTGGCCGTCACCGACGAAGTGTTGGACGGCCTCGACTGCGCCGACATCCCCCGCCTGACCGTCTACAACAAGTGCGACAAGCCCGGCGCGCTGAGCTTCGACCCCGACATCCTGCTCACCAGCGCCAAGACCGGCTACGGCCTCGACAAGCTGCTGACCAAGCTGGACGAGACCCTCAGCGACCGCGTCCACACCATCCGCGTTCTCCTGCCTTACGATAAGCTGGGCCTCGCCGCCCCCATGCGGGAGCGCGGCAGCGTCCAGCTCGAGGAGTACCGCGAAGACGGCCTCTACCTCGAAGGCATCGTCAAGACCGAAGACCTCCACTGCTTCGAGGGCTATCTGGTCTGAGGACCCGCATACGAAAAGAACCGGACTCCGCGGAGTCCGGTTCTTTTGCATTTCAAGGCATCAGCCTGCGGCAGGGGGCGTTTCCTCTGTGCCCATCAGCTGGTCGTACCGGCCGGTGAACACCCGTTCCGGCAGGGCCGCCGTCAGGGCGAGGGCGGCGGTGAACCGCTCCTCATCGGTCAGCGCTTCCTCCACCGGTGGGAAGTGCGCGAGCACTTCGTCCAGCTGCTTTTTGACCTCCCTGGCCACGAAGATGCCCCGGTCGGTGAGGTAGATCTTGCCGTAATACTCCTTGACGATCATCCCCCGCTCCATCAGCAGGTTCAGCACCCGCACCACCGAGGGTTTGGTCACGCCCAGCTTCTCGGCGATGCTGCGGGAGCTGATGTCCAGATGGGTCTGCGAGACCTCATAGATGGCCAGCAGGTAGCGCAGGTGTGCGGACGTCAGTTCCATCTCGTATCACTCTCTTTTCGTTATATCACACTAACTCTTGGTTTACAAAAGGGGCTCGGGCCAAAGCCTTGACCCGCGCCCCCTTCTCCTACGCGATTGCTCAGTGGCAGCCACCGCCGCAGCTGCTGCAGTTTCCACTGCAACCGCTGTCACAGCCGCCGCTGCATCCACTGCAGCCGCCATGTTTATGAGAGTGCCAGGTGATCCAGCCTACACCGCCAAACACGATGGCTCCGACGATGATCGTCGGCAGATTGAAATTAGCAGCCAGGAACTCCATCATAACAATGCACTCCTTTCAGCGCGTTTTGAGAAGTTTTTTACTTGATCTTGGAAACGTCGATCTTGACCTCGTTATCGTTCACATACTTGTTGGGACGGACCAGCAGGTAGATGAAGGCCACCAGGATGACAGCAGCCACGATGGTGAAGAAGTTGAAGCTCAGCTCGCCAGTGATGAGGCCGCCCAGCTGGTACACGACCAGAGCGGAGCAGTAGGCCAGTGCGCACATATAGCCGATGGCGAATGCCGTCCACTTGCCGTTGTTCATCTCACGCTTGATAGCGCCCATAGCAGCGAAGCAGGGAGCGCACAGCAGGTTGAAGATCATGAATGCGTAAGCGCTCAGAGCGGTGTAATCTGCCGCAACGAGGTTCCAGATCTCATCGCCGTTCTCAGACAACTCCTCGCCGCCGAAGTGGTACAGGACGCCGAAGGTACCGACGACGTTCTCCTTTGCGATCAGGCCGGAGACAGAAGCGACGGTAGCCTTCCAGTTGCCGAAGCCCAGAGGAGCGAAGATCCAAGCGACTTTGGTTGCGATAGCCGCCAGCACGGAGTTGTCCTGATCCTCCACCATGCCGAAGGCACCGTTCTCGAAGCCGAAGCCCTGCAGGAACCACAGGACGACGGTAGCAGCCAGAATGACGGAACCAGCACGCTTGATGAAGGACCAGCCGCGCTCCCAGGTAGCACGGAAGACGTTGCCCCAGGCAGGGATATGGTATGCGGGCAGCTCCATGACGAAGGGAGCGGGGTCACCCGCAAAGGCCTTGGTCTTCTTCAGGATGATGCCGGAGCAGATGATGGCAGCCATGCCAATGAAGTAAGCAGAGACAGCCACCAGAGAAGAGCCGCCGAACATCGCACCTGCGATGAGGCCGATGATAGGCATCTTTGCGCCGCAGGGGATGAAGCAGGTGGTCATGATGGTCATGCGGCGGTCACGCTCGTTCTCAATGGTACGGGAAGCCATGACGCCCGGGACGCCGCAGCCCGTGCCGACCAGCACGGGGATAAAGCTCTTACCGGACAGGCCGAACTTACGGAAGATACGGTCCATGATGAAGGCGACACGGGACATATAGCCCACATCCTCCAGAATGGACAGCAGGAAGAACAGGACGAGCATCTGGGGAACGAAGCCCAGGACTGCGCCGACACCGGCGACGATGCCGTCCATGATCAGGCCGTACAGCCAGCCCGCCACGCCGATGCCCTCGAGGAAGCCGCCCAGAGCATCAGGAACGATCTCACCGAACAGGACGTCGTTGGTCCAGTCGGTCGCAAACGTACCGATGGCCCAGCCGCCGTCTGCGATGGAAGTACCCATGGACAGGGAGTACATCAGGAACATGACCACTGCGAAGATGGGCAGAGCCAGCACACGGTTGGTGACGATCTGGTCGACCTTATCGGAAACGGTCAGGTGCTCGACGCGGGCCTTCTTCTTGACAGCCTTATCGACGACACCATTGATGTAGGCGTAACGCTGGTTGGTGATGATGCTCTCGGCGTCATCGTCCATCTCAGCCTCGCAGTCCTTGATATGCTGGTCGATGTGAGCCATCAGGTCGGAGGACAGCTTCAGTTCCTCCTGGACCTTCCCGTCACGCTCGAACAGCTTGACGGCGTACCAGCGCAGGAAGCGGTCATCGACCTTGCCCTGAATGGACTCCTCGATGTGCGCGATGGCGTGCTCGACGCTGCCAGTAAAAACGTGGGGCAGCTCGCCGGCCTTGCCTGCCTTTGCAGCCGCCATAGCAGCCTTTGCAGCAGCCTCGGTACCTTCGCCCTTCAGAGCGCTGATCTCAACAGCCTGACAGCCCAGCTCGGCGCTCAGCTTCTTCAGGTCGATCTTATCGCCGTTCTTGCGGACGAGGTCGATCATGTTGACAGCCATGACCACGGGGATGCCCAGCTCGATGAGCTGAGTGGTCAGGTACAGGTTGCGCTCGATGTTGGTACCATCAATGATGTTCAGGATGGCATCGGGCTTCTCCTTGACCAGGTAAGTACGGGAGACGACTTCTTCCAGAGTGTACGGAGACAGGGAGTAGATACCGGGCAGGTCCTGGATGATGACATCCTTCTCGCCCTTCAGCTTGCCTTCCTTCTTTTCGACGGTAACGCCGGGCCAGTTGCCGACGTACTGATTCGAGCCGGTCAGATTGTTGAACAGGGTAGTCTTACCGCAGTTCGGGTTGCCGGCCAGTGCAATTTTGATACTCATTGCAGCTCCTTTCCTCTCGTTGCGATCAAACGACTTCGATCATTTCAGCGTCGGCCTTGCGCACGCTCAACTCGTAGTTGCGCACGGTCAGCTCCATCGGGTCGCCCAGAGGGGCCACCTTGCGGACGTAGATCTCTACACCCTTGGTGATGCCCATGTCCATGATGCGGCGCTTCACCGGGCCTTCGCCGTGCAGGCGCGCCACGGTGGCAGTCTCGCCGACCTTAACGTCTTTCAGAGTCTTCATAAAAAATCCTCCTCTGCTTGTCTTTCTATTCAGAGACTATCCAGTTTCGGAGCGTCTCCCAAACAGCGGTCTCGCCGCTGCTCAGCCGATCATAATGCGGTTTGCCATCGTCTTGTCGAGGGCCAGACGGCTCTCCTTGACCTGAACGATGAGGTTGCCTGCGATCTCATTGACGATCGTCACCTGACTGTCCACCACAAAACCCAGCTCCGCCAGATGCAGACGCACTTCGTCCTTGCCGGTGATCTTCCGGATGGTGACGGTATCGCCTGCTTTTGCCATAGTCAAAGGCATCATAATTGTTCCACTCCCATTCGTGCTCCCCATTCTGCGGGGAGCTTTTCGGTTCGCTTTTTTTCGTCCTCGGGGATGGTCGCACCAGCCAGACGCCGCAACGCGCTCGCTCATGCCCGCGTCCCCCTCCGAAAAGCTACGGCAGTTAGTCAGTCGCAACTATCAGCACAGATAGTTTATACTTACTAACCCGCATTGTCAACCATTTTCCGACTCAAAAAAGTTAGTTTGTATGAACAAACAAATTTTCTTCCCTTATTTCAAGAAGATTTTTACAGTTTCTATATGCTAACTTTGTTTGCACATATTTACGACTTTTCTCTTTTACACTCCCCGCAAATGACACAGCCGCCCGGTGCAGGGGGTATTCTGCAACGAGCGGCCGCGTGTCAAAAGGAGGATTCTTCCCGCCAGTGCGTGGTTTCGCTCTGGCGGGCGCCAGGATAAAAAGAGAGTATTTGGAAGAGAATGTCAAAATTCAGGGGCGTCAAGCTGCAACAGCCAGACGCTGGATGGGCGTTCCGCTGCGGAACAGGCGGAGATATACTGCCGTACACTTGTTCAGCTGAGCAAAATGCCGCTGGGCGGCACTGGGGTCACCATAGGCTTTCCAGCAGCCGCAGCAGGTGAAGTTGCGGCCCGCATTTTCGATAAAGCCCACCACATCGTGGAGCGGATAACCCAGAAATACGCCGATTTCATGGGGGAAATCAGCCTCGCAGCAGAGCCGGCGGGACAGCTGCCGCAAAAGCGGCGCGTAGTCGTCCGACTGCTCAGACAGAGTGTAGCCTTCCTTGCACAGGAAATCCCGCACCTGCGGCTGGGCCAGCACAGCGCGGAGCTTGCTCTCGCGGTAGACATACACCAGATACCGATGGGTCCGCACACAGCCCTTGAGGACGCGGACACAGAGGCCCTTTTCGCCCAGCTGTTCGTTCCAGCTGCGGACGCGGCGGGCAAGGTCGGCGCAGTCGCTCGTCTCGTAGCGGAAAAGTCCCGCAGGCTTTAAGCTGGCCAGCACCGGGGCGCACTGTTCGATCATGACTGTCTCAAAGTTGCGTTCCATGTCTTCGGCCTCCCTGCCCGTTTTCCACTATTGTCTCCTGCCGTGTGGTGCTTATGCAGGAAATATAGTTAGAAGGAACTAACCAAAACTTCAAAAAGAATGCGGCAGCTTGCCCATCTCGAGCTTCTTCCGCTTCTTGGTTAGTCATTTCTAACGTGGCATTATCTTACCATAGGTCCGGCTCTGTGTCAACACCTTTTTTGCAAAAATATTTGCTCCATTTTCTCCGCCGTGCTATACTGAGCCAAAGCTGATAAAAAGGAATGGTATCCCCATGCATCTTATCTCACCCGAAGAGCTGACCTCGACCATCGCCGACCGTCTGGCCCGACAATCTGCCGTCCTCGTCGCACTGGATGGTCGCTGCGGCAGCGGCAAAACGACGCTGGCCGCACAGCTGGCAGAGCGTTTTCCTCAAAGCATCACCGTCCACACCGACGACTTCTATCTCCCGCCATCCCGGCGTGTCACGGGCTGGGAGAAGATCCCCTGCGCCAACATGGACATCCAGCGCCTGCGGGATGAGGTCGTCGCTCCCGCCCGGGCAGGGCAGGCATTCTCCTACCAGGCCTACTCCTGCCGCGAAGATGCCTATCTGCCGCCGCGTCCCCTCGGCTCTGCGCCGCTGGTCATCGTGGAGGGAAGCTACAGCCATCATCCCAGCCTTGCACCCTATTATGATATAAGAATATTCGTCACCTGCTCTCCCGATGAGCAGGCCCGGCGGCTCCGCAAACGGGAGGGGAAGCGGTATTCGAATTTTGTGGAGCGGTGGATCCCGCTGGAAGAGGGGTATTTTGCAAATTACTCCATTGAGGAGAACGCGGAGATGATGGTCGTTACGGATTGACGGCATCGCGCGCCGGTGCGCGGGGTCAGAGTGTTTTTACATTAAGGCTAATGTTCTCTTTTGATGTCAAAAGAGAACCAGAAAACCACCAGCGATTTCGACGCGCTGGATCCACGAGAAAGGGGCTGCTCGCCCCTTTCAGAC
>ENA-UEPW01000732-UEPW01000732.1-human-gut-metagenome-genome-assembly--contig:-NODE-732-length-20064-cov-296.304998_pt1 | contig 20064 bp, 12 predicted proteins | sample MGYA00242935_ERZ507936 | MGnify/ENA primary metagenome ERZ507936 (study PRJEB26167, sample SAMN06115469) | human gut metagenome | host: Homo sapiens | place: China:Chongqing | collected 2016-06-23... | reverse complement strand
GAGTTGTTTGGCAAGCAAGGCAAACTTATGTAGAATGTAGAAGTTAAAACTATTGCCAAGTCATTACCTCTATTGAGGAAAGACACTCATAAATCGCTCATTTTAAGCTATTCAGAAGATTTTAGCAGAATTTTATTTAAAAAAACAATCACGTTCATTTTTGATTTCATAAGGAATTACAAAGCATTTTACATATCATCAAGTTCTTTTTGATGCTGTTTCCTATATACTGGTATATAATTGATTCTGTCTGTATACGACATCTTAACTTGATAATCATAATCTCGTTCAATAATTATTAATGTAATGATACCTTTGTTGCTTTGAAAAGAGCACGATGAAACAAACAAACCTACCAATGGTGATTTATATGTTGCTTCATAATGTTTCTCATGAAGCAAAGACTCCAATTTGTCATATAATTCTTTTGCTTCTTCTACTTTGAAGAAACTATGACAAAATACTACAGAGTACATTTTTTTGTATCAGTATCATAATGCAAACCAAATGATTCTATGTTTCCAAGGAAAAGACCTTCCATAACACGAAGTCCATTACTGGCATATTCGTTATCAGGAGAAATATAAAAGCCTTTTGACATTAGTTTTGAGGCATATTCGTTGGCTGTGCCATCTATAGGGAATCCAAGGAACTTCAAATGTTCCTCAGAAAAAGTTTGTGTGAAGCACAAAAACGAAATGATAAGTATTATAAGTCGTTTCATATTTTAATGTTTAAATGTATATTCAATAATTACCCTTATAAGGTGGATTAACCATTATAATATCTATATTATGTAAAACTATGGTGTTTCCTGCAAATCACGAATAGCATTTGGATTTTCTTTTTCTTTATTATATAATTCACGAGAAACTTTCTCGTACTTAGTTTCAACTGCAAGAAAATCGTCAATATCTTCTTCCAGAAGCTGGTCTAATATCAATTGGGTGCGTTCTATATAGTCTTGAAAGCATAACAGCATAAATCCTGGAAGTCTTTTATGTTTATTATGTCCATGAAACTGATATATTGCATCTTTAATACTATTAGAATCATACATGAACATATCGAATCCTTGAAGATTTCTTTTAGTATCCGTGTGATAGAAATTATATACAAGAAGACCAATAGTAGGTTTAAGTTGTAGATAAAGAAAACGGAGTTTTTCAAGCTTATTATTTCTTACGACAGTTTCATATTCTTCCACAAATCCGTATTGTGAAAGTAATAAGTTCGTTTCAAAACAGTCTTTATTATGTTTGTTAGTAACATCTTTCATGTTTTTTCTGTGTTTATATGATTTTAGGGCTTGAAACATAGTTCTTCAAACCTATGCAAAGTTACAAAAAAACTTTAGATAAGCACTAAGATATAAGGCAATAATAATTAAGAATAGCATGAGTATAGTCAACCATCTTGTTCTCGCAATCTTAATCTCCGCTGTAGAAATAATATATTTAGGATCAAATGCCTTATCATTCAATTCCAAATCGCACAGATTAAGTATTATTATTTCCGTCGAAACGTCACCGTTCGCGTCCGCCGCCCGATCGGATTGCGTTCGCCGTCCGATCGGATTGCGTACGGGTGCCGATGACTTTTGCAAAAGAGTAACTATAGTCCGCAGAGCATTCTGTATGGGCAAAGCTCGCACTTCTTTCTGTCGTCAGTGGGCGTGAAGGCGGCGTTTGGGGAATACATGTCGGCGAGGGTTTCCTTCAGTTTTGTGAGGAACTCCTCCTCGTAGACCGTTACGTCGCTAATGGGGTGCTTGTCGATGAGGAGCGTAGGGTCGTAGTGGTTGGCGGGGGCTTGCTTTATGAAGAGCAGGGCGGGGCTGACGGGGTGGTCAGCGGGGTTCCAACGTTTTGAGCGGCTGACGATGAGGGAGTAGAGTATCGCCTGGAGGTAGTAGTTGGAGTGTTTGCTGCGGATGTTGTTGGGGTCGAAGATTTCGTCGATGTTCTTGATCGGGCTGGAGGGCTGGTTGCCGGTCTTGTAGTCGACGACGCGTATGCGTGGCTTGCCGGTCTGCTTGTCGGTGAGGATGTCGAGTCGGTCGATGATGCCGCCGATGGTGATAAGGTGGTGAGATGGTGAGGTGGTGAGGTGGTGAGATGGTGGGGTGGTGAAGGACAGGGAGGTGTAGACTTTTGCTTCTTCTTCCATGGCGAGGATGGAGAAGGGGCAGAGCTGCTGGTCGATCTTGAGGAGCTTGGTGATGTACTGGATTATCACCTCGCGGTTGATAATCTGCAGTCCGTTGTTGGGGGTGCATTGTTCTGCCTCGAAGGCGCGGTCGACGACGTTTGCCAGGAGGGTGCGGTTGCTGAGGTAGGCCTGTATGTGGGTCTTCTCGACAAGGGGGCTGCGGTCGGTGATGTCTTTGTATATAAGGTAGGCTGCGCGGTGGAAGATGTTGCCGAACATGCGGTTGTCGATGGTCTCGGGGTCGCTGTCAGGCTCCTTTATGTGTGCTATGTACTGGTAGTAGAAGGCGAGGGGGCAGCGTATGTATGTGTTGATAGCCGAGGGCGAGAGGCGGCTCATCTCCTCGAGCTTGCTGAGGGTGGCTTCGTCTTTCTGGATGGGCTTCGGCATGAGGGGCGTCGGCTGGTTCTTCGCCGTCAGACTGTAGTGGTCTATCTTCTGTCCGCTCTCCACGAGGAGCTGCAGCATGAAGCGGCTCATCTCGCCGGTGTGTCCGTTGTCGGTGGAGTTGTTGTAGGCGATGGTGATGTTGCCGGCGCGCTGGAGGAGTCGGTGGAAGTAGTAGGAGTAGAGGGCTACTTTGTTGTCGATGGTGGTGAGGTGGTGTGCCTTGCGTATGGTGTAGGGTATGAACGACGAGTCGTTGATGCCCTTGGGCATGTTGCCTTCGTTGCAGGAGAGGAGGAGGAGGTGGTCGAAGTCGATGTTGCGCGTCTCTAGCACGCCCATTATCTGCACGCCTACAACGGGCTCGCCGTGGAAGGGTATGGACGAGGAGCTGACGAGCTGCGAGACGAGTCGGCGCAGCGTGGTGTTGTCGACGAGGAGGTCGCCGCTGTCGGCTAATGTGGCGAGGCGGTTGAGTATGGTGTACATGCGGAAGACTGACTCTTGCGTGAGTGCATCGCCCTCGGGCTTTGTGGCTATGCCCACTTGCTTTATGAGGGTGGCGATGTGGTGAAGGATGGGTGAGATGGTGAGGTGGTGAGATGGTGAGATGGTGAGATGGTGAGGTGTTGAGATGGTGAGGTGGTGTGCGTAGGGGTGCGCCATGAGCTTCTTAAGGTAGTGGGGGTTGAAGGCGGTGCCTTTCTTGCGCAAGCCGAGCGTGTAGAGGTCGAAGAGCAGCATCACGAGCGACGCTACGGGCGTCATGGCGAGGGGGAAACCGCTTGTGATGTTCACCTTGTCGGCTTCGGGCGGCAGACTATGCATTATGGGCAGCAGTATGCTCTCGTCGCACATCACGACGGCTGTCTTGCGGCCAGCACGGTAGCGGTGGTTCTCGAGGAGCCAGTTGCTCGCAAAGCGCGCCTGCGCATTCTCCGTGGGCGAGGAGATGAAGCGTATGCGTTTCGGTCGGCGCATGTTGGCGTAGATGTCGCGGTCGGTGTTGTCGAGCTCGTTGGGGAAGTCGGAGATATTAAGGTGTTGAGATGGTGAGGTGGTGAGGTGGTGAGATGGTGAGGTGGTGAGGTGGTGAGATGGTGAGGTGTTGAGGTGGTGAGGTGTTGAGGTGGTGAGGTGTTGGGATGGTGAGGGCATGTAGTATTCGTCGAAGTCCCAGTAGAACTTCGCCTTGCCCTCCTTCATCAGTCGGCTGAACAGCACGCGCTCCACCTTCTGCAGGAGGTTGAAGCCTACGAACAGATACTTGTCGTACTTCATCTGCAGCGTCTCCTCGCTCACCACCTTTCTATATATGGCGCCCTCGTAGCCTATGCCCTGCTCGGTGAGGCGGCGGTTGTAGTCGTGGTAGATGTCGCCGAAGTGAGACCACAGACTGAGGAAACGCTTCTTCAGTTCGGAGTCGATGTCGTCGCTGAAGTTGGCGAAGAAGCGCGCAAGCATCTCCTTCTGCTCGTTGTCGAGATAAGATATGTCGTCGAGCTCGTGAATGTCCTTAAGGTTGCAGAATATGCTGTCGGCGTCAGCCATGTTCTTGTCGATGTCGTCGAAGTCGGCAAGCAGCAGCTGTCCCCAGCCGTAGAAGTGGTCGAGTGTCTCGTCGATGCCCGTACACTTCGTGAACGACTTGTGTATGTCGCATATCAGCTTTATAGGGTCGGCGGTCTTGAGGTCGGTATGCTGGCGGAAGAGGTCGCTGATGGTGATGTACGCAGGGCTCCATATGGGCTGACCAGCAATGCGCGCAAGATGCTCGTTGAGGAACAGAGCGGCACGCTTGTTGGGGAACACGACGGCGATGCGCGAGAGGTCGGTGCCGTACTTGCCGATTATATCTTCTGCGACATATTCTAAGAATGTCTTGTTCATGTTGTTTTCCTTTTTTGTTAAACTTCAACGATGTTGTCCGAATAGACGTACCAGAGGTAGCCCTTCACGTCGGTGTAGCCCATGTTGTGCGTGAGCGATATGTAGCGCTGCACCTGGTCGGTGTGCTCGGGCTGCGGCTTGCCGAACTTGAAGTCGACAATCTGCACCTCGTCGCCGCGTTTCATCACGCGGTCGGGGCGGTGCTCCGTCAGCTTGTCGGTGTGTGGGTCGTAGCTGAGGATGGAACACTCGTTGAAGAGCGTCCAGCCGCTACCGAACCACTCCTTCACCTTTGGGTTAGAGAAGCGCTTGTGGAGCATGTTCTTCAGTTTGTTAGGCGTGATGACGCTTTCGTCGAACAGACCTTCCATCTCCATGTCGTGCAGACAGCGGTCTACGTCGGCGGCGGTCTCGATGTTAGAGAACAGATAGTGGAGTAGCAGACCCGTCTTGATGTACGACTGCTGCTCTGCCTGCTCGTCGTCAGCTTCGTCGTTGATGAAGTCGCGACTCTTGTTGCTCTGCTTGAACTCTACGTTCGAGGCGTAGGTCTTCATCGGCAGCAGGAGGTTCTCTACGTGCGGCGTGAAGATGTTCGGCTCCTCAGCCTTTTTCTTCTCCTTGGTGGTGTCTATCTCGCCGTAAGTAAAGGTGATATGTTGAGATGGTGAGGTGGTGAGATTGGTTGGTGCACTTGAGACAAGTGCACCCCCTGAGAGGTGGTCGGATGGTGAGGTGGTGAGATTGGTTGGTGCACTTGAGACAAGTGCACCCCCTGAGAGGTGGTGAGATGGTGAGGTGGTGAGGTCGCCTTCGAGCGAGCAATCGGGCAGCTGCATGTCGCTTATCGCTTGCTCTATCACGTAGGAACGCAGCGACGCGTTGCCACGGCGTGCGAAAACAATGAGGCTGCGCTCGGCGCGCGTGAACGCCACGTAGAGCAGGTTGAGGTTGTCTACGCAGTTCTGCAGGTGCTCCACGATGTAGTCGCGCTCGTATATAGTGCCCTTCATCTGCTTTGCGCTGAAGTCTACCGGCACAAGCGGCAGCTCGTTGAACGGAGCCTCCGTAGGCTCGCACCATATAGTGTTGGTCTTCTCCATGCGCCAGTCGCAGAACGGAATGATGACGTGCTTGAACTCCAGACCCTTACTCTTGTGTATGGTGATAAGGCGAATGCCGTCGATAGAGCGTGCCTGGATGGTGTTCGACGCGAAGTTCTCGTTCCACTCCTCAACGAAGTCGTCGAGTGTGGCTGTGTTTGAGGTGAGGAAACTGGTGAGGCAGTCGAAGAAAGCGTATACGTAGGCGTCTTCGCCGCAGATGCACTCAAGACTGAATATCTTGTAAAGACGTTCGGCAAGTTCGTAGATAGGCATCTGGAGCAGTTCGTCGTTGTGGTCGCGGTAGCTGGCAGGCAACGCTTCCTCTACGCCCTCCTCGGTAGAAACCATGCGGTTGGCAGCTTCGAGGTCTACGCCCTTCACCTTCGTGAGGTAAGCCTTTGCGATGTACGCCCGTGTCGGTTTGTCGTCCTGGTGCGTCAGCGAGTGCATCGCCGCTACGAGGATGTTCAGCGCCGTAGAGTTGTCGAGACGGAAAGCCTCGTCAGACACAATCTTCAGTTCGGGACGCACACAGGCGAAGTGCTCCGCAATCTGCTGTATGGTGTTGTTGGAGCGCACGATGATGGCTATGTCAGAAGGGTCGGCGCCGAGTTCTATCAGATGGTCTACGGTCTCGACCGTCTTGTTGAGCGTGATGTCGGTGTAGTCGTCCTGCGGAAGCAGCTCGATGTGTACGTATCCGGTGTCCTCGCGCTTGTCGGGTACCTGCTGGCACACGTCGGCATACGCACTCTTCAGCTGTTCGGCAAGCTGCATGTCGTCCTCGCCGCAGCACTCCTTAAGGTCGTTGAACTCTATCTCGGCGGCACGCTCGAAGAAAGCGTTGTTGAAGTTGATGACACGGCGCGACGAACGGTAGTTGTGCGTCAGCGTGCGTATGTCGAGCATGTCGCTCATCTGCGGAAACTCGCCCTTGATGTTGTTCAGCATACGCCAGTCGCCCGAACGCCAGCGGTAGATGCTCTGCTTCACGTCGCCCACAATCAGGTTGCCGTGCTCTTCGCTGTGGCTCATGCACTCCTCGAGCAGCACCTTGAAGTTCTGCCATTGCACGGTGCTCGTGTCCTGGAACTCGTCGATCATCACGTTCTCCAGATGCGAGCCTATCTTCTCGAAGATGAACGGTGAGTCGGTATCCTTGATGAGCGAGTGGAGTAGGGTGTGGGTGTCGCTGAGCAGGAAGCGGTTCGCCTCGACGTTCATCTCGCGCACCTTCCGCTCAATGCTGTTGAGCAGGCGCAGCTGGTTGAGATGCTTCAGCGTGAGTACCGCCGATGCGTACATCTTCCAGTTGCTCCGGCGTGTTGCTTCCGCCTTTTCGAGAAGCGGCACGATGGTATCCTCGGCGAAGTGGCGCAGCGATTGCGGTGCACTCTTCTTCATCCAACAGTCGGCTGAGCCTTCGTCGAGCGCCTTCTGCACTCTGCCCGTGATGATGCTCTCGTCGTATTGTCCGTTCTGCAGTTTGATGAAGTAGCCGGCAGGACCCGACTTGCCGTAGCTGAGGTCGGCGATGTCAACGCCTTCCGTTTCGAGAGCCTCGAAGAACTCCGCCGCAACACTTTTCAGTTCCGCTTCGGCTTCGTCGCGTATGGTTCTGATGCGCTTGGTGTACTGCTCGAAGAAGCCCTTTTCGTGCAGCAATGTGTTAAGCTCCTTGCTCTTTGTCTTGTAGAACTCGCGGAAGATGTTCTCGCCGAACGACTTTATGTAGCCTATGACGTTCCAGTTCTTGTCGTCGTCGATGTTCTCCTTTATATAACCGAGAATCCACTTCAGCAGTTCGTCCTTTTCGCCCAGTTCGTCGATCATCTCGTCGACGGCGATGCTCTCAATCTGTCGGTCGTTAAGCTCGATGCGCAGGTTGGCCGTGAGGTCGAGTTCGCGTGCAAGATTGCGCAGCACGCTCTGGAAGAACGAGTCGATGGTCTCGATGCGGAAGTAGCTGTAGTTGTGTACAATATTAAAAAGAGCAATCTTGGCGCGATCGGACATAAACTGTTCGGTCACACCAAGTTCGCTCTTTATCTTTTCTATATAATCCTTCGACTTCGGGAGCTGCTTCCATATACCATAAAGCTGACTGAGGATACGTGTCTTCATCTCCTCAGTGGCTTTGTTCGTAAACGTAACAGCGAGTGTCGAACGGAAACTCATCGGGTTCTTGATGAGCAACTTTATGTATTCTACGGATAGCGTGAACGTCTTTCCGCTACCCGCACTTGCTTTGTATACGGTAAGTGCTTTCTCTCCTGTCGGTGTCATAATGGATTGTTAGTCAATACGTGTGATAGTCATGGCGATGTCCTCTGTAGGACGGTCGGCACGGTCGGTGTCGGCGTTCTGTATAGCGTCTACAACGTCCAGTCCTTCCTCTACCTCTCCGAACACGGTGTACTCGCCATCGAGGAACGGAGTGCCGCCAATGGTTGTGTAAGCCTCCATCTGCTCAGCACTGAATCCCACGGGATTCTGCTTGCATATCTCCTTCGCCTCCTTCATAAGACGCTCCTGCATCTCCTGCAGTCCGGCGCGGTCGCGGTTCTTACGCATCTCCATAATCTCCTTCTTGTAGTAGGTCACAAGGTCGTTGAAGGTGATGGTCTCCTGGTTCTGCTTCATCTGCTTCTCTATCTGCTTGAGCTGTCCCTGGTTGTACTTCTCGCCGAGCACGATGTAGAACTGGCTGCCGCTCGACTCCTTGTTTGGGTTCACCTCGTCGCCTAAGCGTGCTGCAGCAAGAGCTCCGCGCTTGTGGAAGTGTGTAGGTGTGAACTCAGCCTCAATAGTGTAGTCGGGGCCGCCTGCACCAAGCTGCTTGCCCTTCGGCGCATTCTTGCTGTCGGGGTCGCCGCCCTGCACCATGAAGTCCTTAATGACGCGATGGAACAGCGTTCCGTTGTAGAAGCCCTCTTCAACGAGCTTCAGCATATTGTCACGATGTTTCGGGGTGTCGTCGTAGAGGCGCACGATGATATCGCCCTTCGGTGTCTCAATCTTTATCTTTGCCATTGTTATTATATATGAGATTAGTATTTATATGCAAAATTAATTATAAATTCTGTGAATGACGAATAAACAATTGGGTAAAGCTATTGTTTGTCAGATTTTATTTTTACCTTTGTCTTCATATTAAATGTTTTTACAACATAGTAATTATGGAAGAAAAGTTCAAATTTACAGACGAAGAAAGGACAACGCTCCTTGAGATAGCCGAGCAGTTGAAGTCGCTGATGGGTGACGAGTATGCGGAAGAAGATGCTGTCAAGGTACGTGCCCAAATCGAATCAGAACTCCAAGAGAATAAGATAAATAGAGATGTTTTCGGGTTAAATCCTATACTTATGAGTTTTCGCACGGCTCTGCTCGAGCTTGAGGAAATAGGCATGAAGCGCGACTGCGTGCTGTCGATATTGCTATACAATAGTGTGGCGAACGAGAGTCTCACAATCGAGCAGATAGAGAAGGAATACGGTGCGAGCATAGCGCATATCATCCGTGGCCTTGTACGCATTCATGAGCTATACCGTAAGTCGCCGGTGATAGAGAGCGAGAACTTTCGCAACCTTCTGCTCTCGTTCGCCGAGGACATGCGCGTGGTACTGATTATGATATCGGAGCGCGTGGTGCTTATGCGCCATATCCGCGATACGGAGAACAACGAAGCGCAGCAGAAAGTGGCCGAAGAAGCGAGCTATCTGTATGCTCCGCTGGCACACAAGCTGGGCCTCTACAAGCTGAAGAGCGAGCTGGAAGACCTCAGCCTGAAGTATCTTGAGCACGACGCCTACTATATGATAAAGGAGAAACTGAACGAGACGAAGCGCTCGCGCGACGCATATATAGAGAAGTTTATAAAGCCTATCGCCGAGAAGCTCGACGCCATGGGCATAAAGAGTCATATAAAAGGCAGAACGAAGAGCATACACTCGATATGGCAGAAGATGAAGAAGCAGCAATGCGGTTTTGAGGGCATCTACGACCTCTTCGCTATACGCATCATCATCGACTCGCCGCTGAGCGAAGAAAAGATGCAATGCTGGCAGACCTACTCGCTCATCACCGATATGTACCAGCCTAACCCGAAGCGTCTGCGCGACTGGCTCTCGGTGCCGAAGTCGAACGGCTACGAGAGTCTGCACATAACCGTGCTCGGTCCGGAGCAGAAGTGGGTGGAGGTGCAGATACGCACCGAGCGCATGGACGAGATAGCCGAGAAAGGTCTGGCTGCGCATTGGCGCTATAAGGGCATCAAGGGCGATTCGGGCATAGACGATTGGCTCAACAACATACGAGCAGCACTCGAAGCAGGCGACAGCTTGCAGCTTATGGACCAGTTCAAGATGGATCTGTACGAAGATGAGGTGTTCGTATTCACGCCGAAAGGCGATCTGCTGAAATTTCCGAAAGGATCGACCGTGCTCGATTTCGCCTACCACATACACTCAGGCGTCGGCAACAAGTGTGTGGGCGGCAAGATAAACGGCAGAAACGTGTCGTTCAGAGAGGTGCTTCACTCGGGCGACACAATAGAGATTCTGACGCAGAACAACCAGACGCCGAAGCAGGAGTGGCTGAACATCGTGCAAAGCTCGCGTGCGAAGTCGAAGATACGCCTTGCGCTGAAGGAGCTGAAGGTGAAGGACGGAGTGTTTGCGAAAGAGATGCTCGAGCGCAAGTTCAAGAACCGAAAGATAGAACTTGAGGAGAGCGTGCTTTACCATCTCATCTCGAAGATGGGCTTCAAGGAGACTTCCGACTTCTACAGACAACTCGTAGACGAGAAGATAGACATCAACGATGTTGTGGACGGATACATAGCCGAGAAGGAACACGGCGCAAACCAGAAGATGGGCGCTGCGATACGTTCGGCAGAAGAGTTTGTGCTTGACAAAGACAATAACGCAAACAGCTTCCGCACAAAGTCGTCAGACGACGAGCTGGTTATCGACCGCAACCTTAAAGGCGTGGACTACTCGCTGGCACAATGCTGCCATCCTATCTACGGCGACCAGATATTCGGCTTCGTGACCGTGAACGGCGGCATCAAGATACATTGCCAGGACTGTCCGAACGCCCCCGAACTGCGTAAGCGCTTCGGCTATCGAATAGTGAAAGCAAGATGGAGCGGCAAGGGAACATCGCAGTATAACATAACGTTGCGCGTTGTAGGAAACGACGACCTCGGCATCGTGAACAACATCACAAGCATCATCTCTAAGGAGCAAAAGATTGTGATGAAGTCGATAAACATCGACAGTCACGACGGACTGTTCAGCGGCAATCTGAACGTGCTGATCGACGACACGTCGAAGCTCGACGCATTGTTGAAGAAGCTGCGCACCGTGAAGGGAGTGAAGTCGGTTACACGTTTGTAAAGATAAAATTGTACTTTTTTATATACAAAATAAAGCCTTGGTAAATGTATGTACATTCTTGTGTATGAATGTTTTACTAAGGCTTTATTAAATTTTTATATAATGCTTATTCGGCGATTGCAGCGTCAAGTTCCTTTATGCCTTTTGTGGTGCAAATACCGCGCAGATAAAGGAAAATGGTGTTGTGCATGATTGTAGTTATGCTATATTCTTTATACATTTGGGTTTCCATAGCGTAGTTGGCAGACGCAGAACTTGTTTTAAGAATAATGTCGAAGTTGATGTCCGAACGGAAGAACCCCTCTCTTACACCACGTCTGAAGAATAGCAAGGCGTTGTTGTGGCGTTCAGCATTTAACTGTTCGAGATATGCTACAACCTGCTTGTACTTGCGTAGTTCAACTAAGAATAAAGGAGATACGTCCGCAATAGCAAGTAGTTTCTTCTTGTAAAACTCGATAATGATATCCATCACACTATGATTCTTGTTCTGGCTATACTGCACCATGTGGTCGTTGAACTCCTCCTCATGAATACGCACCGCCTCAAGCAGAAGCTCCTCTTTGTTAGAGTAAATCTCATACAACGTGCGTTTGGATATAGCAAGAGCATTTGCTATGTCATCCATTTTTACAGACTTCACGCCTTTGTGTAAAAATTCTGTCATAGCAGCCTTTAGTATTCTGTTGCGCAATTCCAACTTATAGCATGTTTGAGAACTTTCCTTGTGCATAAATCTTTGTTTATAATATGATGAATATCGCAATAATTTTTCACAAAAGTATAAAAAAACTTTCAAAGTGTTGCGAGTTTTTATGTTATTTTAAATAAAACGGGCGAAACAATCTTTTAAGCAATGCTTTTAATCCAAGCTTTTTCAGTAACTTTGCGGTGAAATTCTATATCTAATAATTATTTAATACAATGGTTAAAATCACAAAAGAAAGTGCATTGGAGTATCACGAAAGTGGACGTCCTGGCAAAATTGAGGTGAAGCCGACCAAGCCTTACCACACCCAGACCGACCTTAGTTTGGCGTATTCTCCTGGTGTAGCTTTCCCGTGTCTCGAGATTCAGCAGAATCCGGACGATGTGTATAAGTACACAGACAAAGGCAATCTTGTCGCCGTCATTTCAAACGGCACCGCCGTATTAGGTCTTGGCGACATTGGAGCAATGAGCGGTAAACCAGTTATGGAAGGCAAAGGCCTGCTCTTTAAAATATATGGCGGCATCGACGTATTCGATATCGAGGTTGCTGAAAAGAATCCGGAGAAGTTCTGCGAGGCAGTAGAGAAGATTGCACCGACCTTTGGTGGTATCAACCTTGAGGATATTAAGGCACCAGAGTGCTTCTATATTGAAGAGCGTCTGAAGAAGACCCTCGACATCCCCGTGATGCACGACGACCAGCACGGCACAGCCATCATCTCGGCAGCCGGTTTGAAGAATGCGCTTGAGGTAGCTGGCAAGAACATCGCTGACGTAAAGATTGTTGTAAACGGAGCAGGTGCAGCTGCCATAAGCTGCACAAAGTTGTACGTAGCGCTTGGCGCAAGAGTGGAGAATATCGTGATGCTCGACTCGAAGGGTGTTATCACCGCCGACCGTCCGAACCTCACTCCGCAGAAGGCTCTGTTCGCCACAAAGCGCACCGACGTACACACCCTTGAGGAAGCCGTGAAGGGCGCCGACGTGTTCGTCGGACTCTCTAAGGGCAACGTGCTCTCGCAGGATATGATTCGCTCTATGGCAGACCAGCCAATCGTGTTCGCCCTTGCCAATCCCGTGCCCGAGATCAGCTACGAGGATGCAATGGCAAGCCGCCCCGACGTGCTCATGTCTACTGGCAGAAGCGACTATCCCAACCAAATAAACAACGTAATCGGTTTCCCGTACATCTTCCGTGGAGCACTCGACGTTCACGCCAAGGCTATCAACGAGGAGATGAAGATGGCTGCCGTTCATGCCATTGCCGACCTCGCAAAGCAGCCCGTGCCCGATATCGTGAACGAGGTATATCATGTTAACGACCTCACGTTCGGTCCGAAATACTTTATCCCGAAACCCGTCGACCCCCGTCTTATCACAGAGGTGAGTGCGGCTGTTGCCAAGGCTGCAATGGAGAGTGGAGTAGCACGCAAAGCCATCACCGACTGGGACGCCTACAAGAAGAATCTTATGGAGCTGCTGGGTCAGGAGACAAAGCTCACACGCAACCTCCACGACACAGCCCGTCTGCATCCGCAGCGCGTAGTGTTCGCCGAGGGCGGTCACCCGTCTATGATGAAGGCTGCCGTTCAGGCACGCCTTGAGGGCATCTGCCATCCGGTACTTCTCGGCAACCCCGACCGTCTGCAACGACTTGCCCAGCGTCTGAAGCTAAGTCTTGAGGGCATTGACATCGTAGACATGCGTGCCGATCAGGAGCAGGGACGCCGTGCCACATACGCTAAGCATCTCGCGAAGAAGCGTGCACGTCAGGGCTACACCTTCGAGGAGGCATACGACAAGATGTATGAGCGCAACTACTTCGGTATGATGATGGTAGAAACGGGCGATGCCGATGCATTCATCACCGGTCTTTACACTAAGTATTCTAACACCATCAAGGTTGCGAAGGAGGTGATTGGTATTCGTAAGGAGTATAGCACATTTGCAACAATGCATATCCTTAATACAAAAAAAGGCGTATTCTTTGTGTCTGACACACTCATCAACCGCCATCCCGACGAGCATATTCTTGCCGATGTGGCACGCCTCTCGGCTAACACCGTACGCTTCTTCAACGAGGAACCTAACATAGCAATGATTAGCTACTCTAACTTCGGCACCGACGAGGTAGGTAGCCCGGTTAAGGTGCATGCGGCAGTCGATGATTTGCAGCAACGCTACCCTGACTTGTGTATCGATGGCGAGATGCAGGTGAACTTTGCGCTAAATAAGCAGTTGCGCGATGACAAGTATCCATTCACACGTCTGAAGGGTAAAGATGTCAACACTCTCGTGTTCCCGAATATGAGCAGTGCACAGAGCAGCTACAAAATGTTGCAGGCACTTGACCCGGATGCCGAGATCATAGGCCCGATTCAGATGGGCTTGAATAAGCCAATCCACTTTACCGACTTTGAGAGTTCGGTACGTGACATAGTGAACATTACAGCTGTGGCTGTGATTGATGCTTATGTTACAAAGAAGATAAGTGGACATAATTAATTACAATTGAGAACAGACCGTTCGGAGTTTTATGTTATGAAATGCACGATTGTGGCAACTCCGAATGGTCTGTTCTCATTTTTTTCATTTGACAAGCTTTTGTAAAAATCCTATATATTGTCTTTTAGTTCTTTAGATATTGTGATTAAGTGGCACTTCTACAATGTTTAAGTGCCACATCTGCTATGTTTAAGTGCCACTTGCAGATTGTAAAACATCAACTTTACTTAGGTAGAAGTTCGAAGTATTGACTAAAAAGCCACATTTCTATTTTGTATTCTCTTCTATTTCCACTAACTTTGTAGTATAAAACAAACAAGATGAATACATATACACGAATAATATCTGATGCGCTTGGCTTGCCACAGCGCGGAGTGGAGAATACACTACAGTTGCTCGACGAGAATTGCACCATACCATTCATCAGTCGCTACCGCAAGGAGATGACCGGCAACATGGACGAGGTGCAGGTGTCAGACATTGCGCTGATGCGCGAGAAACTCACAGACATTGCGAAGCGCAAGGAGACAATACTTTCTACTATCGAGGCTCAGGGCAAGCTGACCGACGAGTTGCGCAAGCGTATTGAAGATTGTTGGACGCTGTCCGAACTTGAAGATATATATCTGCCATACAAGCCGAAGCGCCGTACAAAGGCAGACATTGCCCGTCAGAACGGACTCGAACCGCTTGCCAACGCCATTCTGCTGCAACTCGATAAGAACATCAACCGTACAGCTGAGCGTTTCGTGAAAGGCGAAGTGAAATCGATGGAAGAGGCTCTCGAGGGTGCGAAGTTCATTATAGCCGAAGCTGTCAACGAAAACGAGAATGTGCGCAAATCGGTAAGAAGTGTGTACAGACGCGAAGCCGTCATCACCTCGAAGGTGGTGAAGGCTAAAGCGGATACGGAGGAGGCGCAGAAATACCGCGACTATTTTGAGTTCTCAGAGTCGCTCCGCCGTTGTTCGTCGCATCGATTGTTGGCAATGCGTCGTGGTGAGCGTGAGGGATTTTTGAAGGTGAGCATCTCTGCTAATGACGAGGTATGCAAGGATAAGATAAAGGCGCAATACGTCCGTGGCTATGGCGAGTGCAGTAAACTCGTTGCCGAGGCTGCTGACGATGCTTTCAAGCGACTACTCAAGCCTTCCATCGAGACAGAGTTCTCCGTGTCGAGCAAACAGACTGCCGATCAAGAGGCTATCAGCGTATTCGCTGAAAACTTGCGCCAACTTCTTCTTGCTGCTCCGCTCGGACAGAAGCGTGTCATGGGTGTAGACCCTGGTTTCCGCACCGGTTGCAAGGTGGTTTGTCTCGACGCACAGGGCACACTGCTCCATTTCGAGGCTATCTATCCGCATCCGCCCAAGAGCGATACCCGTGGCGCAGCACGCCAGGTGTTGGGCATGGTGGAGAAATATGGTATAGAGGCGATTGCTGTGGGTAACGGTACGGCAAGCAGAGAGACGTCGGCTTTCCTAAAGGAGATAGGTCTTGACCCAAAGATACATGTCTTCGTGGTGAGCGAGGATGGTGCTTCGGTTTATTCGGCTTCGGAGGCTGCACGCGAGGAGTTCCCCGACGAGGATGTCACGGTGCGTGGTGCCGTCTCCATCGGTCGCCGACTCATGGACCCGCTCGCTGAACTCGTGAAGATCGACCCTAAGAGCATCGGTGTCGGCCAGTATCAGCACGATGTGGACCAGTCGGAGCTGAAGAAATCTCTTGATATGGTTGTGGAGTCGTGTGTGAATACCGTCGGCGTCAATCTCAACACAGCCAGTCGCCATCTGCTAACATACGTCAGCGGTCTGAACACCACGACAGCTAAGAACATTGTAGAGTACAGAGAGAAGAACGGAGCGTTCAAGTCACGTGCGGAACTGAAGAAGGTGCCGCGTCTTGGTCCGGCTACGTTCGTGCAGTGTGCCGGCTTCCTGCGCATTCCGAATGCGAAGAATCCGCTTGACAACAGTGCCGTACATCCCGAAAGCTACGACATCGTCAAGCGCATGGCAGAGGACAAAGGCTGTACCGTAGCACAACTGATTGAGGACAAGAACCTGCAGAAGACCATAAAGCTCGATGCCTATGTCACACCGACCGTCGGTATGCTTACGCTCACCGATATCATGGCTGAGTTACAACGACCAGGTCGCGACCCACGTGCTGCGGTTGAGGTGTTCGAGTTCGACCCACGTGTGCACGAGATAGGCGATTTGCAGGTAGGTATGCTTCTGCCTGGCATCGTGACGAACATCACGAACTTCGGGGCTTTCGTAGATGTAGGTGTGCATCAGGACGGACTGGTACATATCTCGCAGCTTGCTGACCGATATGTGAAGGACCCGAACGATGTTGTGAAGCTGCATCAGCATGTGGTAGTGCGTGTGACGGAAGTGGACTGCAAGCGCCAGCGTATATCGCTGTCGATGAAGGAGTAGGAAGGTTGGAGGCTTTAGCCTCCTTCCTTACATGTATATTCTAACAATGGTATATTCTAAAAAAGTATAAGATGAAATCGATATTGTTCATTGCAGCGTGCATCGTTGTTATGGGATTTGTTGTTGCAAGCTGTCGTTTCGCTCCTTCGCCGAAGTTGGGTGATACGGTTGCGTCTTCGGTGTTTGAACCTGCCGACACGGGTTTGATAAACAAGAAGACGCGAGCAAAGGTGGCAGATACGACAATCGTTGCAGATAGCGTTGGATTGTACTACATCGGTAGCGGTTCAACCAAACAATTCCTGCAACTCGTGTCCTACCCATCGCGCCGAGACACCACCGTGTATGGCAAAACTCTACATATAAAAGTGAAAGGATCCGCCGAGATAAACAATGTAGTAAGAGTGAAGTATTACTTGCTCAACGGAAAGGATTCGCTTGTGAAAGAAGTGGAGCAGGTGAAATTCTCCTAAACGCCCAACTCTTATGGCTTATGTTCGTCATGCTTCTCTTACAAAATGAGGAACGGTCGTGTCACCTAACTGTGGAGCGAATTCAAAACACTCATAACTGAATCCGCTAAGTTCCTCTGGAGTGACGAGACGATTGTTCAGAATAAAGCGTACCATCGCTCCACGACATGATTTTGCCCATACCGCCTGCGTCTTCAAACTGCCGTCTTTTTGTCGTATGTAGAAGTGAGGCTGAACAACCGTCACTTCCTTGCATACCCTTTTCCAATCGAAAAGATGTTCGTATTCCTCGGTAGAGAGATGCAGGAGAATGCCATCATCAGCTTGCACGCTCGCGATAAGCACATCTGTCAGTTTGTCTCTCCAAAAATGGTTGATGGGTTTATCGTTTGTGGTTTCGAGGGAGACGTAATGTTCCATGCGATAGGGTACGACGGCATCCATGGGACGGAGTAATCCGTAGAGAAAGCATGTAATCCAGAGATGTTTCTGAGCGTATTCTAAAGCCTCTTCGCTTAAGGTGGCAGCACGCAGATGCTTATATGCCTGACCATTGTAGGCAAGCAGGGCTGGCATCTTTTCGGCAACCACGAAGTTCTGGTAGCGTATCCAGTTTTCCGTGGCAATCTTCTTACTGCAATCAAGTTGACGAGCCAAATCCTCCATATTCATTTTTGCCATTTCTGCAGCCAGCATATCGGCTGTGGTCTGGAAGAGTGGTGTTGAGAGTGGCTTTCTGTCTGTCTTGCCAAACATAATTTTGGCATTTGCTAATAGTATCTGCATGTTATTATTTAAATCATTCGTTTCTAAAATTAAATTATTAATGTCTTGTTATCTGAAATGTCTCTTGCAAAGGTACGATTTTTTTTGTATTTGTATCAATTCTGTTTATATACATGATTCTACGATCTTTGCTTCAGGTGCAAAATCTGTTAATGCGTTAAACTTTTGGGGTGATCCTTGTTACTAGCATATAAATTGGCATATATACAGGAAAAAGGGCAAAAGTAGAAAATAGGAATCTACTTTTGCCCTTTATATATTACTCGTATCTCAATATCTAATAGAAATCTTACGATCTACGGTTTATTATACGAGATACTGTGAGCTGATGCTCTCGTTGCTGATAACGCGGCGGATGGTCTCTGCGAACATGTCTGCAACAGAAAGCTGCTTAACCTTAGCACAACGGTTTGAGTAAGGGATTGAGTCGGTGAAAACAATCTCCTCCAATGCAGAGTTCTGAACACGCTCAGAAGCAGGACCAGACATTACACAGTGAGAAGCACAAGCACGAACGCTCAGCGCACCAGCCTCCTTCATTACGTCGGCTGCCTTTGTGATAGTACCTGCTGTGTCTACCATGTCGTCTACGATAATCACGTGCTTGCCCTTAACGTCACCGATAATCTGGATGGTGTCAACAACGTTTGCACGAGCGCGGGTCTTGTTGCAGAGCACGAGCGGACAACCGAGGTACTTAGCGTAAGTGTTAGCACGCTTAGAACCGCCAACGTCAGGCGAAGCGATAACAAATTCGTCAGCCTTCAGGTTCAGGCTCTGCAGATAAGGCAGAATAACACCAGAAGCGTAAAGGTGATCTACCGGTACATCAAAGAAGCCCTGGATCTGGTCAGCATGCAAGTCCATTGTGATAAGACGATCGATACCTGCAGCGCTCAGAAGGTCGGCAACAAGTTTCGCACCGATGCTAACACGTGGCTTGTCCTTACGGTCCTGACGAGCCCAGCCGAAATAAGGAATAACGGCGATGATGTGGCGTGCAGAAGCGCGCTTCGCTGCGTCAATCATAAGGAGCAATTCCATAAGATTGTCTGAATTCGGGAATGTGCTCTGAACGAGGAATACGTCGCGACCGCGGATAGACTCCTCGTACGATACTGCGAACTCGCCGTCAGAGAATCTGGTTACTACCAAATTGCCTAAAGGACAACCCAAACTTGCGCAGATCTTCTCTGCAAGGTATCTCGTGCTTGTACCTGAGAATACCAAAAAAGAGTTTTGTTCACTCATCTTTAATTGTTGTTATTTGTTAGGTTTTAATATATAAGCTTTCTTAATTTCTCAAAGTAATTTATGAGTTCTTTGTAATCCATTTGATTGTGGATGTTGAACTTGTTCCAGAGGTCGCCACGGATAACCACTCCGCCGAAACCAAGGTCGCGTGCTATTTGTATGTTATCAACATTCATTCCACCCAATGCGTACACTCGCTTGTCAATCAATCCTTTGTCGGCAGCATCCTCCAATTCGTTCATCGTGAACGTAGAAGGTTCTAATGGCTCTGACTGGCTATTAAAAACGTTACCAAGAAAAATGTATGCTGATTGTTTTTTGAGTTCCTTAAGCTGTGTGAGGTCGCGACATGTGCGTCCGACTTTGCCTTTATAGCCTTCAGGCACTGGCTCCGCAGCATTATCAAGATGTATTCCTGCAAGACGATATTCATCCTTGAGGTAGTAATGTCCGTGTACGAATATCTTCTCGTAGGCTTTATCAGGCAGCAACGACAATAGTCGCTCTGAATAAATAGGCGAAGTCTCTGGCTTATAAAGGTGCAAATTGTCTAACCCAACATCGAAGAGGGCTGCAAGTATTTTGTCTTCTTCCACAAAGAAAGTGGATTTAGTCATTATTGCTAACTTCATAGTCCGTATTCTTAATTTAGTGCAAATGTATGAATTTTCTATCAAACAGGCAATTTTATAGCCAACTATTTGTAACCGAAATGTAATTTGACCGTGTTATTCCACGAGTTTTCCGCCTTTCTGCAAGGCGTGCCATACGGAATAGCGTGCTTCGGGGTTCGTTTTCTCTATTTCTTCAAATATGCGTCTCATCTGTGTACGGTTGGTGATACGCTCGTGCGGACATGCCTTTTTCTGCTTTACGTATTGGCGGAGTTGAGCAT